>OLOX01002172.1_pt1 | contig 16735 bp, 15 predicted proteins | sample 1672091 | NCBI WGS metagenome assembly OLOX01 (sample SAMEA3136644, study PRJEB25190) | human gut metagenome | reverse complement strand
AGAATAATAGACCTTCTTGATGAAGATGATGATGTTCAGGAAGTGTATCATAATGCAGAGGGTCTTTTAGAGTAACTGTTGTAATGTGTTTACAAAAAAGGGGTGTATATTATGCACAAAAATAAATGTATATTATTATATACTTTACTAATTGACTATGCACTGATTTTGATGTATAATAATATCAAGAAATAAATCAAAAGAGCATTAAAGCTCAAATGAAAGGTCTTGATATTATGATGAAATGGTTTAAGACAGCACACACAATAGAGGACGTAAAGCACACATATAGAACACTTTGCAAGCAGTATCACCCAGATATACACGGCGCAGAAACTGAGGAGATAATGAAAGAGATAAACGCAGAGTATGAAACAGCCTTTAACCATTTCAAGAACATTCACCAGTCAGCAGATAACACAGATCAGACCTACACAAAAGAAACCACAGAAACGCCCGAGGCTTTCAAACATATCATTGATAGCTTGATAAACTGTGAAGGACTTGAAATAAACCTTGTTGGCTCTTGGATATGGCTCACAGGTAACACCTTCATTTATAAGAACATTATCAAGGAATTAGGCTTTAGATGGGCTTCAAATAAAAAGGCTTGGTACTGGAGAGCAGAGGAAAATGCCGTTGTTAATCATCGGAAAATGAGCCTTGACGAGATAAAAAATAAATATGGTTGTGAAGTAGTACACACCAATTCAAGAAAAGCAATAGCAACAGCATAAAGATTAAAGGGTATTCGCTAAATTGGTGAATACCCTTTTTTATCGCTTTATTTCTTTATCAGTTTAATATTGTACTGTAATACAGCGTATAAGCTACTACAATGCACTGTATGACGTTCTAACGGCTCCATAGTATAATTTGACGGCTAAATTTTAAACGTCGTGTATGGCTTGCTGGGTGGCTGTATGAACGCACTGTAATTTGGTAGTGTATATAAATGTGTTAAGGGGATATGTTTACATTCTTAATCTCTACTAATTCGGTAGGAATAGGTATAGTAGTTCCAGTCTACTCACACGCCAATTTTTTGACACCGAACCGAAAGATAAAAGTAGTCATTACTGTTGTATTTATATAGTGCTTTTTGTTTACTATGGCTATTGCATTAGTAGTGTGCTTATGGTAGAATATACTTATGGAAATATACTTATAGAAACTTTGGCATAAGTATATTAGTTTTTCTATAAGTATATGCAGTAGTTTTTCTATAAGTATATACTCAAACATTTCTATAAGTATATGCTATAGTCTCTTCTATAAGTATATCGGACAATGGTATAAAGCTTATATAACAATTTCTATAAGTATATATCATAGTTTCTATAAGTATATCTTATAGCGTTTTCTATAAGTATATATTCAGTGTTTCTATAAGTATACTTTTGATTTTCTATAAGTATATGTTGAATAGGTTTATCAGAATAAACAGGAGGTTGCTTCTTATGGGAAATTCAGCAACAAAGGCAAAAAATAAATATAATAAAGCAGTTTACGACCAAATTTCTATAAAACCTCCAAAGGGAACTAAATCACAATGGCAATCAGAAGCAGAGAAACACGGGGAGAAATTGACCGAGTATATAACCAACGCTGTTAAAATGAGAATGGAAAGTGATAGGAAAAAGGAAGAAGACGCTCTTCTTGATGCCTTCTATAATCAAGACATTAGTGTAATTGAAAATGTAGCCAATATTTCTTATATAAAGCTAATACGTTCAGGAGGTCAGTGCTTAAAAAACGCCTTCAGAATAGAAACTAACAGGGATGTAAATATATTTCTTAAAGGTTGCACTGATTTTAATGCTTTTTGCAAAGAAGCTTTGCTTAACCCTGAAGATATAGAAGAGTTAAACATATTTATAAAGACATATATATCTAAACGAGAAGAAGCATTGAAAAAAGCTAAACAGTTAATTGATATTTTAACAAAAACTGATGAAGAACGATACAACAAGTTATTAGAAGTTTCTTTAGACGATATGAATTTGAGTATACTTGAAAATAGATGGTTTAAAAGGGCTGGCATTTGCTCGATTGGAGATTTTAAGAAAAATATTGAAGAACGGGGCTTGAGCAAAATACAATTTATCAAAAAGAGGTATGCCTTGGATATTATTGAAAAAATACGGGACTATGAAAAGATATATAATGTTTCACTAAATATTGATTTTGATAGTTTGGTTAAAGAAGCTAATTCTTTACAGGATTACTATAGACCAGTCCCCTAATTCAAGGGAGTGGTTGACAAGCTCAAATACCGAAACACTATCGAGATATAAAAGGACGCCTTAAAACAGGGCTACCTCTATAATAAAACAGTTTTACACCGTGTACAACCTAACTCGATACCATTTCGGTATTGAGTTAGAACAGCAAAGATAAAACGGTGAACGATTTGTTCACCCTAAACTTAACGACAAAATAACGCCGAGTTTAGAATATATCTCAGTCCTGTTTTGGGATTGAGTTATCTCATAAATCAAGATGTCACACAGACAATTCCATATCATCCATTTTGAATGGTATGGATATTAAGTATATTAAATTTGCACTTATGATACAAGGGGTTTTAGGGGTTACTGAAAAAGAAACGTTTTCTTCTATCAGTAACCAGAAAAACCCCCATAATGTAAAATTACACATTCAGATACCTTATTTACATATAGGGGGGTATGTTTTCAATTCAAAAATATTAAGTACCTAAATATAAGGGAATAGGGTAAATATATGGGTAGGTGATTCACCCAGTCAGATGGAGTAACGAAACGTGACCCCATAATTATTGATAACGCCCGACGAATTTCGTCGCACTATCAACCGTCAGAAATTCAAAAGGACGAAATTCGTCTATCCGAAATAATATCTTATTGATGAGATATCAGATGCGTACCCCATAATTAAAGGGGTGGATAAAACGTCTACTCCTTTGAATAGAACTGTAAGGATGTCGTGAATTGTGACACCCTTTGAAAAAATCTGCCGTCGTGAATTGCGACGGTATTCTTATAACTTGATATAGCAAGGCGACGAATTTCGTCGGGTTGGTTTAGTCCGAAAAACGGACGAAGCAAATATTAAAGCTTTAATTTAATACATTTATCCTTGATTCAACCGTACGAAAAACGTACAGTTAGAATATAGGTTGTGTGGACGAATTTCATACGCACAAAATCACTGCAAAAGCTAAACATACAATACCCAAATACTCAACTCTGCACACGATACAGACACTTTACGCCTTTATAGGTAAAATTATACTACCAAAGCTAAAGTGTCTGAAATCAGTTCAGATTTGAGTATTTGGGTATCATCATAAAAATTTATACTATGTTGCACTGTATGCAACCTAAATTTCAAAACTACTTACATCCAGTGCAACCTATTTTTCAATTTTAGTTGCAATACTGTCACTTCTACTGGAACGTCTTAAGAATATATAAAGAATACATAAAGAATAGATTTTGGGCGATAATGTTTTGCAACTTGATTTAAACAGTTATTTGTAAAGGCAGTCAATTCAATTGACACCCTTGAATAATAAAGCCCCATTCAGAACGCTTATGTTAAACTCGATATCCCCAAACTATCCCCAAACTGGTGGGATCGACTTTAGATTACTTTCAATATGGCTCACTTTGGGGAGAGTTGCTATTAATTTTTCAACTGTTACCGTTTTGGTTACGGTTAAGGGTAATAAATGATGATTATAAAATTAGGCACTCCACAGAAAGTGTGGAGTGATTTTGAATTTATTCCACAAATTTGTGGAATATTTTTTCAAAGCAACGATTTTTTTCCACAAATTTGTGGACTCTACTGGAACGTAATTAGACAGATAACATTAAATAGACAGATATAAAGAGTAGATTTGGGCGTTAATAATTTTTTGCAACATTAAGCTCATCATACACCTACTGTTCAACTGCTTGATTCAAAATTTATTAATATAGTATTTACATAAATATATTTATTTCTCTATCAGATAATTGTATTATATAAGTAAGAATTATTACTTATATAAGTTTAAACTTAACCAAGCAAAAGGAACTGATAAAAATGTTAGGATTAGAATATATACGCAAGCTTTATGGTGATACAACTATTGCTCTGGCTGAGAAACTTGGAGTTACCAATGCAATTATATCTCAGTGGGAGAATGGCAAGAAACCTATTCCTGAGAAAAGATTAAGTGAATTATCAAAAATATATGATAATCTTCCACCCAAAGCATTTACAAAAGAATTGACTAAGTTACAAGAATTGAAGATTGAATATAGAATGCTTTCAAAACAGTATGAGGAATCATTTGAAGAGTTTGAAACACCAACTCGTTATGTTAATGATGAACCTACTGATTTTATTACTGTAAATGAAGGTGATGAAGGCATTCGCAGACAGATGGAAGCTGTTGAAATGCAGATTCAAGTTGAAAAAGTAATGCAAGAGGTAAGAGATGTCATTGACTATCAGAAAAATGACCATAAACCTTTAGGAATGGATTCATTCATAGACAACAGAGCGAAAAAGTTACGGCTTATAAAAAAGTTTGTTTCGTTAGTCAAAAATTACGATTCTATATTTATTGCTTGTATCTTCAGAGCTATTGAGCTTTCTGAGGACGATGCTGAAGATTGGGGTGAAATTCCCTATCTTGACAGGAACGGACTGACTAAAAAGGTAGCTACTGTCATTAAGGAGTGGAAAGCAGATGAAAAGAAACGTCAAGAAGCAGAATATCAAGAGTATAAAGACCTTTTTGGTGTTGATGATGAATGATATTTTTACCGATAGGGCAGAACCGCCACCTCGGTAGCTATGACAGAAACAGCATAAATACCGAGGTGCCGAAACTGGCACAAGGTACAGGAAAAGCCCATTTGTACTAAAGCAACAAAAAGCGAGCTGCTGTTTTTGTGCAAAACATAGAAAATTGAGAATTTTCCTCAAAATATCACAAAAACAAGCATTAATCAAAAAAACGAAAAAAACTCGCTTGACAGATCATTTATAAAAATATATAATATAGACAGTAAAACAAAAGTCCTCAAAATGCTGGTAACATTTCAAGGACTTTATGAAAAATATGTATCTGAAAGCTGGTGACTTTCAGAGTAGGTAGGATAAGCTGGTAACTTAACCATACCTAAAAAAATAAACAAGTAAATACCCCAAAATAAAATATTTAAGGCATTAAATAAAATATTAGAGGCATTCACTACAATGATTGTACCACATTGAATAATCAAAGTCAAGGTGTTTGCTGAAATATCCCTATTATTTTTAGTAGGGAATTTTAACAACACCTTTTTTCTATCTACGCACACTTTACCGCACTAAAGTGTAGAGGATGTACTATATATAATATAAAGGAGATGATGGCAATGGTGATAAGGGATAGTCCTAAGAGCAGAGAGTATGAGCAGATGATAAAAACAAGTAGAAAGGGATGATAAAAATGACCACAACAATGACAAAAACACCTAATTATAAAGATGCAAAGAAATATACACCAGTATTCAAGCTTCACCTTGCAGGTTGGCTTATGACACAGGGATTTGTACTAATCTACTGCAAACAGCACGAGTATGTCAACGGCAGAATAGTATATTACTTTATGTCAAGTGATAAACTTGATAATGCAATAAAGCAGTATTCTAACAACGGTTATCGCCTTTAATACGAATAGAGGTGACTTCCGTGGAGAACAAAAGGTATATTTCAGACATTATTTCATCAAACGAAATAGATAACTGGCATAACGGTGAAGCTGTACTTATTTCTGCTGGATGTGGAGCAGGCAAAAGTTATTTTATAAAAAATATTCTCTATGCTAAAGCTCAACAGCAGAACAAAAAAATCCTTATGCTTATCCATAGGACAAACTGTGTAAATCAGTTTCAAATGGAAATTGAAAAGGATAACAAGACAGACGTGATTGACATAAAGACATATCAATCTGTTGAAGCACGAATTATAAAGAGTGGAAACTATTCATTCAATGACTATTCTTATATAGTATCAGATGAATTTCATTACTTTGTGGAAGATTCGGGTTTTAACTGCTACACAGACATCTCTTTTAATGCCATAATGTGTTGCAATACAGCAGTCAAGATTTTTATGTCAGCAACTGGAGACAATTTAAAAACTATTATAGATAGACGTATTGGCAAAAAGAAAATACCAATGCACAACTATTATTTACCTACTGATTATTCTCACTTGAAAAGTTTGACATTCTATTATGACGATGCACATACAGAGAGATTAGTAGACTATTTTTTGAAGAATAAAGAAAAAGCAATATTCTTTCTTGATTCTGCACAAGAAGCAAACAAACTATACCACAAATATAAATCCTTTTCATTATTTCTTTGTGGAACAAGTTCATCATCAAAATATGGTGACGATATGGATATACCATTAATCAATGAAATGCTTCAGAATGAAAGATTTGAAAAACAGTTTTTGTTCTGTACTACTTGTTTTGATGCTGGTGCAAACATCATAGATTTGAATTTACACAACGTTGTATTAAAAGTGAAAAATATTAGTTCCTTAATACAATGTTTAGGCAGAAAGAGAAGTCAGAGTAAAGATGATTATTTGAATGTGTATATTCGTAGTCTGCCTAATAAAATAATAAACGGAATGCGTTCCGTAAGATTAACAGCATTACAGAAAGCGGATTATCTTTTGCAGAACAACACACAAGCGTTTTTAAACAAATACCCTCGTGATAACAGAAATAGTGCTCTAATTTACGACGATCCAATGTCAGCAAGAAATAAAAACACTTGCACCAAAAAGGTAAACATGATGATATACAACAAATACAAACTTGATATTAGCTTGTTTACACAAATGTTTGAAGTTGGTGGGTACATTGGATATGTTGCAGACTTGCTTCAATTCGGCAATGGTTATACTAAGAATTATATTGTTTGGAATAAAGTTGAACTAAAACAATATTTGGAATTTTTAGTTACCCAAAAACAAGTTTTTCTGACAAGAGCAGATCGAAAACCTTTAATTAATAAAATTAACGTAACAAGGGATAGTAAAAAATTAAAAAGCATAGATAGTTTGAATGCTGCATTAAAGGAAAACAAGTTTAACTATAGAATTGAAAGTTTTGAAACCAGTCGTATAGTTGACGGAGTTAAAAAGAATTATAAATCTGCTTGGAAAGTAATAAAACTTGACGAAACAAAGTAATTTTACCCCCCTAAATGAGCGATTACCTATATATTAAGTAATCGCTCAAAAAAGGGGGTAAAGAGTGATCAGTGATCATAAAAAATTAGCATATGATTCTTCTTGCGCAAGCAAGAAAATCGTTACCCGAAGCTTGCGAGGGTAACGCCTAAAGAAAGGACTACTACAATGAATAAGAAAGATTATAACGAAAAGTGCAAATCTTTTATACAGGAACATAAGATTGACTTTGATATGTTGATACAGTCATACGCCAAATTAGATAAACAAGTCAGCAGATATGCTTATCTGAAAAAGAAATTTGAACACAGTGGGATTTTAAACGAAAGCAACATAAACGAATTTAACATAGCCATTCAGAAAAGAAATGTCATTGAGCAGGTTCTTAAATCAGAATATAAGCTTTCAGTTGATGATATCAAAAAAGGCATTAAAGATATGTCTGTACTTATTTCACAGAGTTGTTGCGATGAACTTGTAAAGTTGATAAACACTAATGATTTTGAAATCGTATCTTGAATAGTAGGCGCAGCTTTGCTACGCAAAACTGCGATTCTCTTGCTTGCGCAAGAGGAATTAACTTAATGAGATGATAAAAGTGTTTTAGTGTGAAGTAATTTTACCCCCCTAAATGAGCGATTACCTATATATTAAGTAATCGCCCAAAAAAGGGGGTAAAGCAGAAAAATTTTCTCCAAAAGTATATTTGTCCACGGTGGACAACTAATGCAATAAAAGCGCACTATTGATATTTACTTTTTCTTTTTCAGTAAATCATATGCCTTTAATGAAATATTAGCTGAAAAAGAAAAAGTGAAGTGTGTGAAATTTTAATCAAGGTTGTAAATTTTGAGGTTTTTAAAGAAAAATTTATTTGATGAAAGGATAATACAAGTTAATAATGGTAAAAAATCAAACATTATATGATATCTTCACAGAGTATAGGAACGGAAACAAGGATATCTTAAACAAATTGTTTGATATCAAACGACAAGAGGATGAAATGCGTTCTGTTGTATGCACAGTCCCAGATGTAAATAGAATGGTAAGGTGTGCTTATAGATGTTATTCTTTGAATGGAATAAGCTTAAAGGGGCAATATTGCAAATATTTTTACAATGCTTTCAGTGGTTCTGAGGAAGATATGATGAGTATTTTTGCCGAGACTTTGCAGGATATATTTTTTGATAAACTGGATAAGCCTGTTGAGGTTACAGATAATAAGTCACTGTATGCTCTCCTGAAAACAGAGGTGAGCAAGCGTGTTAATGCAATGCTCAAAATTCAAGATACCGAGATCAGTGCTGAGTACCAAAGAAACGAAACAAAGGAGTTTCATAAGGACAAGTACGATAATTACTCAATAGACAGATTTGACGAATATGCTGTGATGAAATATATGCAAGGGAGTGGAAGCCTTGGACATTTGGATTTTTTTGAACACTGTCAAAGAATACTGAAAAGCTATGATATTACAGAAATGCTTCAGATGAATAATGTTGTCACCAAAAACATAATACAGCTTTTTGATATGCCTGAGACTGGTACTATTAATAAGTACGGCGATGCAGATGTTATATGTCACAGGGAGATTGTTGACCTTTACAGCAGAATATACAACGGCAACATTACAGATGAAAGAGTTTCAGAGAGCTATAATATTATTTTTGACCTTCTAATGAAAACATATTATGGTTATGTTCCTATTAGCAGAAAAGAGTACAGGCAAAAGGATAAGGCACAAAAACATACTATTATAAATAAATATGAGTACATTGCCACTGAAACAAAGGTTCATAAGGCAACGGCTGAAGAAGTCCGTAATATTCAATATTTTATTCAAAAGGAAACACAAAAGAGTGAGTATGTTAGACTTATGGAAAAGAAATTCAAGGAGATGACAGCTAAATGAATGATTATGGTAAAATCTTTGGAATTTATAACTATCACAAGATGATTACTGATACCACAGCAAACAGAAAATTTTGTCAGTGCTGGGATAATGTCAGAAATATTATTGATGAGACTGCTTGTCTGTTGGCACAACAGGGCATTGTACTTGATAAAAAGAAGGTAACTGATATTATGGCTCACAAGTATAATGAGAAAAGGGCTGTTTATTGGTATCTGAATAAACGTACTGAGGATAAAAAACATCGTACTGTCAAAGAGCCAAACAAAATGGAACTGACACAATACTATTATCGAACAGATGGTACATATAGTATCCGTGGCAAGGCGGTTGTGTTTGAGGATATACCTGAAATTTATGAATTTGGCAATGCTGTTGTTATTATTGATACAATGTCAAAGCAGGTGTGGTATATGTCAAAGGTGAGGAGACTTATCCACACCATTAAACGCAGAAACAGCTATGTAGGTTTTAGACTATATAATAATACTGTGAAAGATAAAAATATTTTTTATAAATCTGCCTGATATTTTAACATTTGTCCGTAAACTCATATATTATCAAGTGAGAGGTAAGGGCGAGACTTCAAAACATCTCACGTCATATGTTGGTATTTAGCATATGACACCCTTACCGATCTGTTATATTTTAACAGTTACATTTAAGTTGTTTTCATATTGACATTTAAATATACCTGCCTTAACGTTTAAAGAAATTTACTCGGACGGCATAAGGCAGGATATATTTATACGTGACTTATGATGATAAATTTATATCCACGGAAGGAGGTAATAAGAATGACACTTAGAGAAAAAGTAATAGAGTTTCTTGACGTTATGGGTATGACTAAGGTAAAATTTGCACGTTTATCATCTGTACACCCGTCAACTTTCAATCTTTGGATAAATAAAAACGGAGAAATTACATCTGATAATATCAAGAGGATTGAAATTTGTCTTGAAATGCAGAAAATCAAAATCGGTGAATATCTTGCACAGTCAAAGTAAAGAAAGGAAATGATAAAAAATATGATGAGAAAAAACACACTTATTAAGCTTTCACACAGCGGAAAGATTGACCACGTTACAGTTGAGGAAATCGGTACAGACAGAGTTATTCATTGTGCAAGTCTCTTTGTTTCAAAAAGAGGAATGATATATTTTAACGATGAAAACAGAAAAGCACTGCTTTCATTTGGTATTGGAAATGTGGTCATCATTTCGAGAATGGACAATGAGCCTGTTAAGGATAATGAGTACATATTTCTCTTTGAACTCAAAGACTGCACAGCTTATAAGGTAAGGATATTTATGCAGGAGGGTTACACTCCATACCTTACCAACAAGAATGATATTGCAAATTTCAAGGCTGTTTATGAAGCTATACCAAAGAAGCTTGATGAACTGAAGGGAAAGGCTGTTAGAGTAAAACAGACTTCTGACAGCGAGATGTTTAACAGCTATATTGCTGAAAGTGACAACGAAGCTCAGAGTATCACAGGACTATTCTTTATTGAAAAGTTTGATTATACTGTTGATATGAGGGAGAATGTTCCTATAGTAAAAATCTTTGACAGTAAAAATCTTAACATAAGCTGTACGGCTCTTAAAGTCTTTATGGTTGCAAAGACATCAAACAATACTATTATAATAAGTGCTGATAACTGCGACTTCTATTTGGCTGAGAACACTGAGAACATAGATTAAAAGGAGTTCATTATGGATTATACAAAATCATTAGACACTTTTGTTAATAAGATAACAAATAGAACTACTTCACAAATCAATAAATCTAATTTTGATAAAACCTACATTGGCAAAGTAATAGGTTCAATAAAAGATGATAATGAAAAAGTAGTACGTTGGCAGATATTCGCAAATGCTTCTACTTTTAATGTACTTGCTGAGAATTGTAACGTGACTGAAATAGGTCAGCGTGTGAGAATGTTTATACCCAGTAATCAGAGAGATATGGTTTATGCAGAGGTTATAACCGACTATGAGTTTGACCATCCGTCAAAAGTAGTATACGATGATGAGAAATGCACCGTAACCGAGACTTGGCTGCTTTCCGACAAGACGGAAGAAACAAGGGTATTGACTTTAACTATTGAGGGCAAGGATAGCCCTACTGAAGAAGTCACGGCGATCACTTTTCCAGATGGCAGTGTTATGAGCTTGGAGGGATTTTAATATGACTACAAAAGAATTATGGGAACATTGGTGTATGACATATGCAAGTATTCCTAATGTTGTGTTATGTTTTCATAGCGATCATGAACATGACAGTAATGACGAAAATGCTATAATCAATAATGCTGTTGATATACTTGATGCAAGTGAATTTTTAAGTGAAAAGGCAAAGACAGAATAAGATATGAAACAATGATTTTATTGGATTATGAAAGGGGGTGGTTATTATGATTGTAGTAAAAAAATAGACTGTACCATTATTATATAGTACAGCCTATAGTATTTACCATTTGTAGCCACATTGTTTACAGTGCATAGTCTTTCCAAAATTACTACTGAACACACCTACAGTGGCAAAACCTATAGCTTTTTTAGCAGTAGAAATCTTCTCTACATTAGAGCTTCCACAGGTTGGACACTTAGGAACAGGAATGTTAACTGTTTGCGGTTCAAGTGGTAAATATCGTGCTTCTTCAGGTTGAGTAGATCCACATTGATCACAAGTGACCTCTACACCTTCTTTAAGGATAACGTATTTGGAAGATATTTTTTCAAATTTATCAGTGTTTATTTCAACAACATTATCACATTCAAGACAACGTAATCTTACAAAAAAGAATGGTGCTTCAGCAAAGCTTGTAGTTCGTAATATAAACATACGATCACCCCTCTAAATTTATTACTTATATTATACTATATTTTATACAACAATGTCAATGTATTTTTTATGAAAGGAAGAAAAATATGACAAATAATTTAAATGTTGCTGTCACAGCAGGACTTGACAAAACAAAATCAGTAGCACAAATCAATCAAGATATCCAGAAAATCGAAGCGCAGCTTAAAAAGCTTAAATTACAGGCAACACTTGAAAAAGGGAAGTCCATTTCTGAAATACAGAGCCAAATAAGCGCCCTTAACAAGCAGAAAAGAAATCTTTATGTTGATTTAAAGATACGCCAAAAGGACTTGAAAAGGCAGTACAAGCAGGTAATCGCCAATATACGGGCACAGTCTTTAAATGTTGATGTGAATACCAATACTGCACAAAAGCAGATATCAGGGCTTGGTAATACAATTAAGTCAACAACTAATGCAACCAATACTCTCAGTGGAGCATTAAAGGGTACGCTGTCAGAAACAGGACTGGCGATATCGGCACAGCAGGCGTTACAGTTAGTGAGAAAAGCTGCACAGGAAGCAACAGCAGCTGTCAAGGAATATGACAAGTACGCAACAAATCTATCCATTATAACAGGCGGTTCAAAGGAAAGTTCCTATGAAACAATAGCCGATCTGTCGGAAAAGAGCTTTGATTTTAAGGTTGATGTCTCGGAGCTTGAAAACGCTTATGAAACACTACTGAGAACGGGCAAAGCCGCAGGAGAGCTTGACGATTACCTCAAAAGTACCGTGTTTCTCTCAAAGGTAGGCTTTGAGGATATGGACACATCGGCAGAAAACCTTGTGACCATTGGTAATGCGTTTAAATTACAGTCTGACGAGATCGACAATGTGGTATCAAGCCTTGTTGCTCTTGATACAGCTTCTAATACTGTTGCAGGTAAACTTTCAACGGCAATGAGCAAGACAGCACAAAATGCACAGCTTGCAGGGCTGAACATTGACCAGCTTGGAGCAATAATTTCAGGACTGAGAGATACAACGGGTAAAACGGAAGATGCCATTGCAACGTCTTTAAACGGTATTTTGACAAGACTTTATAACGTAAAGCTTGGCAAGTACAAGATAGAGCTTGAAGACGGTAGCACTGAGGATATCACAGAATCGCTGAACAACGTTGAAGATATGCTTAAAACTGTGGGAATGAATATCCGTACAAGCAAGGGCGAATTTAAAGATGTGGCTGATATCATTGACGAGCTTGTTACAAAGTGGGATAAGCTTAATGATGTGCAGAAAAATGCTGTCGGATTTACTTTTGCAGGCACTTATCACAAAAATACATTTATTTCCCTTGTGGAGAACTGGGAAAGAATAAAGGAGCTTACGGATATAAGTGCAAACTCCGCTGGTCAAGCTTCTGAGAAGTACAATGCCTATCTTGACAGTATCGAAGCAAAATCCGCAGCACTAAGTACTGCCGTCAAGGATATGTGGAATGACCTTATTCCGAATAATCTTGCAGGTGACTTAACAGACGCAACAACGAGTGTTGTCCAGTTTACAGACAAGTATCAGATTTTGCAGACAGCTTTAAAATCAGCAGCGTTTTATGCTCTTGCAAAGGGTATTATAACAGTTAAAAACGGTTTCGCTGGTATGGTCACTGATATAAAGAATGTTAGTACTGCTATGGATATGGTAGGCAGATATTCAAGTTTGACAAAGCAGGAATTTGATACATTACAAGCAATTACAAAAAATCTTTCAGATAGTCAGTTAAAGCTTGTACTTAGCACAAAAGAATTAACATATAATCAAAAATCAAATATAATTAAAACCAAAGAAATGACAGATGCTGAAGTGGAACAGAAACTTGCCACACTCGGTATCACACAGGCAAACACAGCAGCCACAGCGTCAACGTTCAGTCTGTCAGGGGCGTTCAAAGCATTATGGGCTTCTATAGCTGCAAATCCTATCGGTGCATTGACTATTGCATTCACAGGACTTGTGACTATATATCAGACAGTAAAACGCAAGCAGGAAGAAGCAAGGCAAGAAATCAAGGAAACTGCTGACAAGGCTAAGGAGCTTACGGACAATATCAACGAGCTTTACAATGCTTATACTAATATGAAAATTGGAGTGGAGAACGGCACTGAGAGCAAGGAAAACCTTACCACAGCTACAAATAATCTGCTTGAAGCTCTTGGATATGAGGGTACAGCGGTCGATGACCTTGTTAATAAGTATGGTAACTTAACAGATGCCATAAATCAGACTACAGCAGACAGCATTAAAAATAGTCTCCCAGACTTGGCAAATGCTGTTGATGTTGAACTTGGTGAACTCCTTGAAACTGGCGGTAATGGTATTTCATTCACACTTGATGATACTAAGGCAAACAAGGAGCTTAACGATTTTGTTCAGAAATTCAGCGACAAGACCGCAGGGCTTAATATGCTTCACGGCACAAGCGACAGCACATTCAGAGTTATTGTTAATACCGATGACAATTCGGCAGAGGGATTGAAGCAGGAGCTTGATATCCTTAACAGTCTGAGAAATGAGCTTTTTGATTATTACGGTGCTGAAAACATTCAGGATATCGAATTTTATAAGCAGCTTACAGACAGAATTACAAAGCTCACAGAGGCTTACAATGATTATTCACAGTCCTTGAAAAATTACAATGACACTGCTGCACAGGCTCAGATAATAGAGTCTCTTGTTGGAAAAGAAATTCCACAAACTGTTGAGGAATACAAGGCATATAGGCAGGAGCTTATAAATTCGGCTAAGAACAGTAATCAGTTTATCGGCAGTCAAGAGGATATTATCAATGCTATTGACAGCACTCTTGGAAAAATGTCCGAGTTTGAAGCTGTTCAGAACAGGAGTAATAATCTTGACCTTGCAAAAACAATGTTTGTCGAGGGAAAATTCAATGCAAAGCCTATTTCCGATTACATCAATACTCTGTCAGATGAAAAGCTGGCAATTTTCGTTCAGCTTGATGAAAATGCTTTTGATAATGGAATTGAAGGCGTTGAAAAGGCTATAGCAGATTTTAAGGCTGACCCCGATAACACTGTTATAGCAGAGACAGACACATCAAGCCTTGATGATCTGAAAAAGGCATATGAAAATGTCTCCAAATCCTCAGACAGCTTCATAAAAAATCAGAAATTGCTTACTACTGTACTTGATGAACAGAAAAAGCATGGTCAGTTGTCGGCAAGCACTATAAGAGAACTGTCGGAAGCTGGCTACAGTGAAGCTCTTGTTACTGATAAAGTCACGGGAGCGGTCACATTGGATGTACAGGCTTATGAAAGACTTAATGCTCAGAAACAGGAAAAGATACGTCTTGACCTTGTGAACGAGAAAAACAGTCTTGAAGATAAGCTCAAAGATGAAGAAACTGCTGTTTCTGATTTAAGACAGGAATATGAAGCCCTTGCAAAAGCTGATATGGAAGCCAATGCAGGCAGATTATCTGAAATCACACTTGAGCTTGCGAAGCGTGGGGCGAATATTGAAGATATCCGTGGGCTTATCTCCCAGATAAACGGTGATATAACAAGTCTTACCGCTCCATCTTTTGAAAATGACAATACAGACAAAAACAAAGAAGCCTTTGACAAGCTGTATTCCCAGTGGAACCATGACCTTGAAATGAATAAGGTAACACAGGACGAATACATAAACTGGCTTGACGGTGCATATAAACATTATTTCTCCGACCTTACTAAGTATCAGGACGAGTATAACAAGTACGAAGAAGAGGTTTACAAGTATCGTACTGACCGTGAGCAAAAGCTCTTTGACAAGAAAATTGACAATCTTGAAAAGCTGGCTGATAAGGCACTTGATAATTACAAGGACGGAGATGACAACGAGCTTACAATTACAGCAAGCTTTGATTATGCCCGTGACCAGATAAACAAGGCTATTACCGAAACTCAGGCAAGAATTGACGGCATCAAAAACGGCACAATAAGCGGAAATGCTGACGATATTGAACGGCTTACAGATGACCTTGACAGTCTTAATGACAAGCTTATTGATATCAATAAGAAGGAAATCGAATCTGAAAAGGATTATATCAGTGAACTCAAAGACGATTATTCTGATATGATGGATGAGCGTATTGATAAGGTTGATGAACTTTCTGATAAAATCGAAGACAGTTATGACAAACAAATAGATGCCCTTGAAAAAATCAAAGATACAGAAGACAGAATCAAGAAAATCAAAGATGCTCAACTTGAAGTCGAAGAAAAAGAAAAGGCTCTTGATGAAGCTAAACGTGAAGATGCTAAGAACAATTACGTTTACTTTGATGGCGCTGGAATGTCTGTTCAGACATCGACTGAAAATCAGCAGAAAGCTCAACAAGAACTTGAAGAGAGCAGAAAAGACCTTGAAGAAGCTTATCGTGAAGAAGAAATCAATGTTCTCAAAGAGCAGAAAGAAGCTGCTACAACTTATTATGATAACGTAAAGGATAATCTTGAAAAACAGAAAACACAGGGTGAAAAAACCTATGAAGCTGTTGAAAAGATTTATGAGCAGCTTGGCGGTGACAAGAAACAGACTTCTTCTAATGCTGAACTTATTAAAAAGCTTTCTAAGTCAGGTGATATATCTAAGGCAATGTCTGAATTGTCTGATACTGAACGTCAGAAAGTTATTGATACAGGTGTTGTCAAGGTACAGCCTAACGGTGATTATACTTTTGATTATTCTGCCTTTGAAAAGTATT
>OLOX01002171.1_pt1 | contig 16735 bp, 15 predicted proteins | sample 1672091 | NCBI WGS metagenome assembly OLOX01 (sample SAMEA3136644, study PRJEB25190) | human gut metagenome | reverse complement strand
TGACATAAAGTCGTGCTCGCCTTTTAAATATTCAGCAGCTTTTTTCATAGCATTTACATCTAAGTCAGCACAGTAGTGCAAAACAGTTCTTCTGTTGAAAACATCAGGCTTTTTGCCAACACATAATGTGTACATATATGTTTTAGCTTTAGCATTTAATCTGGCGTGAAATCTGTTGTCGACTTTTTCACATTCCAAAATTTTTATGTCTGATGGGAGATGCTTATTAATATTATCCATAAGTCTTTCAGGCTCTAAATCCTGTCCCAGTTTAACATTTGCAACCTGACCCATAGCATGGGTACCAGCGTCTGTTCTGCCAGAACCGATTACCTCGACCCTTTCTCCAGTTCCGTCAAAAACAGCATTTTCGACTACTTCCTGTATAGTGTTTTCTTGATTTTTTTGCTTTTGCCAGCCGTTGTATCGTATTCCTTCGTACTGTAAAACTAACTTGTAATTATGTAATTCATGTTCTTTCATAGCTATCAATCTCCTAATGACAAACCACAATATTTGTGATACAATTTTAATAGAACCTTAATAATACTATACAATAATTTTTCAGCAATATCAACTATAATTAAAAGGTAAATAAAAGGAGGAATGATTATGACAATAAAAAGATTACCAAAAGACCAAATAGATCTTCATTTGCATTCGAAGAGCTCGGATGGACAGAACACAGTAAATGAAGTGATTGATCTGGCTTTTACTCAGGGAAAACTTAAAGTTGCAGCCATTACAGATCACAATTACTTTTCTTTAACTCAGAAACAGGTGGTTGGAACAGATGAAGACCAATTAACAGTAATTCCAGGCTGTGAGTTTTCGACTACGTACGTACTGCGTTCAAGAAACATGTATGACGAGATTCATGTGATAGGAATCTTCCCAAATGGCGTTGATCCGAAGAACTTTGAAGACTTATTTGCGCCTATTGAAGGAGGAAGAAAGAAGTATATTGGAGCAATTCTGGACAGCCTTCATAATCTTGGCGTTGGGATAAGCATGGAAGAGGTTCTGCGCGTCAAGCGGAGCACCGGATATCTTGGACGGTTTCAGATTGCCACCGTTCTGGTCGAAAAAGGATATGGAAGCAGTGTTGATGAAATAATGGACCGCTTCATAGGGAATTTCAGTCCTTATTATATCAACCCGACGAAATATATCGATTATGCGCCATTTCAAACAGTTATCGAAAGAATTCTGGCAAATGGAGGCTTCCCAATTCTCTGTCATCCGCTGTCTTATCACAGGCTGGCGGTGGATGAAATTACTGCACTGGTACAGGATTTTAAGGAAGCGACCAAAGGTGTTGGCGGTATCGAGGTTTATTACTCTCATTATACAGAAGAACAGAGGGAATATCTACGCAGACTTCAGGAGGAAGCAGGACTGATTCCGTCAGTGGCTTCAGACAGACACCGCGTCGATCAGCCCTTTGCAAGTTATGGTGGATATTCCCTTTATCAGAAGATGTTAAAGGCCCTGAATAGTCATTCTGTTCTGGAATAAAAAATTATTTCTTTTCATGTTCATCTAATAAATTTTCCAGACGGTGAAGTACAGAATTATACGCATGTTCTAATTTAACGACCGTGTCCATTAATTTCTTTAAGTCTATGTCAGGAGTAAGGTCAGGATCAGAATTTGATGGATCCATACGATTACTGCTTTCTTCTGTGTAATTGTACCAGCGAGTGTCCTGTGAATTGTCAAGCACCATAGTTCCGTTACGGATATCACCTGATAATTCCTGGAGCAAACGAGGTGACAGGATGTTTAATCGAGTATTTTCTAACTCTTTTTTGGAAAATTTTCTATAAACGGCTTCCAGGCCCAGTTTATAGGTACAGATCACCTCTCCGCGTCCGTCATTACTGTTCATGCATAAAGCGACTCCACCATCATAAGATGTCAGATTTGCTTTTTGTATTATGTTGATATTCCAGCACATATAACAGTAGCGTGGTTTGGACTCATAAGAAATGAATCGGATTTGGATAGAACGCTCTGTGATCTGAATATCGGAATCTTCTGCTGTATAAAGATGCAGGGAAGATTTCTCACCAGATTTGGATATAAGATCGTCGTAACATTTCGCGAGCTGTTTTGGATCAGTGCCTTCAAAACAGCTGCGAAAGCACTTTACAGGAAAATCTTCATAATTCTTTATTCCACGAAGCATAGTAGCACAGTATTTTTTGGTACGTGGATTGTAAAAAATTTTAAAATATGCCTGGTACGCAATATAAGGAGAATCCGGAAGGAGATAGTAGCCATAAAATAGCTTATTTGCAACCAGGCTCTGTGGAGAAAGTCTGCTTGAATTTGTTGTCTGCTTAAATCCACCTGCCGGGAATTCTTCCTTAAATTCTGCCGGAGATAACTGAAGATCTTCCGGAGTTATTTCTTTTTCAGAATCTTTCAGATATAAGGAGAAAGCTCTGGAAATCTGAATAAGTGTTTCTTCAGTGACACGTTTCCCATTCTTGGCCTGGCGCAACACAGTACCAGTGGTCGCCAGAGTTGGAAATGTAGAATTTTCTTTATATAAATTGAAATTTGAAAGTAGAGAAGGTCTAACACATTGAATAAGATAAGTAATATTTTTACCACTGTTTTCGAGTGCGATACCTTCTAATCTTGTCTTGGGTCTTCCTGCCATACGAAACCTCCTATAAATAATTATTAATTAAAATATATAAAAAATATAGCATATATATTTTGTGTATTTTAAATCATATCATATAATAAAATAAAAAACAATATTTTTTATATCCTGTGAAAAAATAAATTTGTAAAAAAAACAGATTTTACATCATGATAAATTATAGGTACAGAAACTTAAGGGAAAGGAGAAAGGCAAACCATGAGTGATTTTTTTATTCCACTTGGTGGAGGCAATGAGATAGGTGCCTCTGCTTACTACCTCTCCGTTGACGGAGTCCACATTCTTCTGGACTGTGGAGCCAGACTGAAAGGAGAGGAATTATACCCGGACTATGGACGGCTTTTGCAGGAACTTAATGATTACAGCGAGCTTGACCTCATAATCATAAGTCATGGCCATTATGATCACATAGGATCCATAGCAAAAATTGCGTCACTTGCGTCGAATGCATTAATTATTGCAACAGAGACAACAAAAAAGCTGATCTTCACACAGCTTCTTGAGTTCGGAAGAATATCAAGACATGTGGAATCAGACAAGATTAAAACAGAACGCTACAGAATGGCACAGAGCTTGTTTGAGAGGATCCGGGCAAAACCAGTCATGAAACCGTTCAGTATCAAAAACTGCAGGTTCATGCTGCTTCCGGCGGGACATATGCCGGGTGCGGTTATGGTGTACATTCAAAGCAGATATCAGAGTGTCCTGTACACAGGGGATTTCAGCGTAACTTCCATGTTTGGAATGAATGGAATGAGAATTCCAAAAGAAATCCGGCCGGAAACACTTCTTATAAATGCACCCAATGCCTATCAGGAAAGAAAAGTCTGGGACAGGATTCTTACGAGCAGAGATGATTCATACAAAAACAATGCCTATTCCAGACTTGAAGAAACGATCCGGAAAAATCTTCAGTTAAATCAGAATGTTTATCTGATTTCAAGAAGCATTCCCAGACATCTGGATCTGTTCTATTTCCTGAATTCAGCGTTTCCGGAAACACAGATATATCTTGAAGCGAAGAGCCAAAAGATAGCAGATATCCTGTCAGACATGGGACATCAGGTATATAGTTCCAATATACATATAGGTGAAATACCTTCGGAAAAAGGCTGCATCGTGGTCGGGCAGGAGCAGAGCAGGGCTGGCTGCATCCCGGTTATTTTTGACAAATACAGTCTCCATGCAACACCCATAGAAACGCTGGATCTTATCAGACAGATAAATCCCGGTTCTCTGTATATGCTGCATACCTGCCCGGGGCAGGACAGAGAATCTCTGGAGTATCCAGTAAAAACACTTCTGCCGAATACCAGGGTGGTTCAGGCGGTGAATGAACAAAAATATTATTTAAGGAGAGCAGAAAAAATGAAGTATGATCAGCTTTATCGATCAGTAATGGAAGAGGAACTCAGAGTCGCAGAACATGAACTGCACCAGGAACGAAGAGGAGGCCGCAGATCTCTGAATGAGTGGGCTGCTATTTATGGTGGCCTTACCTATCCGGATCTGCATCCTCATGATACATATGAGGAACTTCAGAAAACGTTTGTCAGAGAGTTTGATCTTACCTATGAGGACTACCGGAATTTTGCGCACAGCTCAAATCTTGACAGCAACGCAAAAAGAGAATATGTGCTTGGAATTGTTGAAAGAGGCATTACGCTTCTGAAAAATGCACTGGACGGTGACAGGGAGGCAATTACAGGATTTGCTGATTTTACAGAACATCTGGAGGCACGTGACAGAAATGGAAAATTATTTTTCATTGGAAAATGCGTGATCTGCTTTATGCTGCTGATCGATCCCGATTTACAAAATGAGAAATATCGTCCAATTGCTTTTGCATTTGGAGCAAGTTATTGTAACCGGGTACTTCGTAAACTCCGTGACGGACTTCTCAGGGAATCTGGAGTAAAAAGAAGGAGAAAAACAGTCAGAGATGTCTTACAGGAAACAGAAAATGTTCTGTCAGAATCCGCAAAAGCAGAGGGCATGGCATCAGGCGATGAATACGAAAAACTTTTGTTTAAATATAATAACTGCCAGGCATCTCTGGAACTGGTGCAGTCCATGCTGGATGAACTGAATGAGACGATTGATGAATCAGCAGAAGAAGCAAAGAATACAGAAATTGCTTCTTTTTACATCAAAATGAATTCAGAAGCTTATGGACATCTGCTGGACAGTATAGAACTGGTAGAACGCAGACTGACAACCCTGAAAGAAAATAAAGTAAAAATCCCTGCACAGCTTCTTCCACTGACGATCGTTTTCAAACAGCTTCTGCGTTTTATCAGGGAGAGTGGTGTGAAACCAATCGATATTACCGGAAGAGTATTTACTACAGAAGCAGAAGGACTGGCAGAATTTACCTACATCGGTGAGCCATTCAGTCATGCCGGTGAAAAAAAGGAAGTAGTAGTTGAGAAACCTGGCTGGAAATATGAAGATACCATCATTTCACTTCCAACTGTAAGAGAAAAAGAAGACTAGGAGGAATCTATTATGACACAGTATTACACAGCGATCGATCTTGGAACTACAAATTCTGTCATTGCCTATGGCAATATGCAGAATAATACAATGAGACCGGCAGCCCTGGAACTCGACAGAAAAAATGAAATGGGAGGCATATCACGAAGTCCGCTGCTGCCTTCTGTTGTATTTTATTCCAAAAATCACGAAGGCAAAATGCTTCCAGATGTCGGAGACTATGCAAAAAGCCGATATGGAACAAGGAGCGGATATGTATGTAAATCTGTAAAATCATTAATGGGCGTTACCGATCAGGTACCGCTTGTTGATGAAATTCCGGACAAAACGCCGTCTGACGTTTCTGCACAGATTCTTTCTTATATGGTCAATTCTGCAAAGAAAAAACTGTTTCAGCCGGAAATGAATGATATTATTATAACGGTTCCTGCTTCCTTTGATTCTGAGCAGTGTCAGGCTACGCTTGACGCTGCACGAAAAGCTGAAATAAACGTAGAAAACAGACATGATGTTCTGCTTTACGAACCAAAAGCGGTCATCTATGATTTTGTGAGAATGCAGGAAAATGGAGAAATCCCATCTGGTCTTTTGTCTCTTGACACAGAAAAAAATGTGCTTGTTTTTGACCTGGGAGGAGGAACACTGGATGTTACGATTCACAGAGTTGGTTACAGAGAAGATGGTGTTCTTGATATCAGAGACCTTGCAATCAGCCGCTATACGCTGCTTGGAGGAGATAATTTTGATGAACTTCTGGCAGAAGATATGCTGAAGCGTTTTGAAAAGACAAATGGCATAAAAGTCAGCATCAAACGCAGAGAAGAAGTTATGTGCAGATTGCGAAAAATGGCTGAAAAAGTTAAAATGGAACTGTCTGAAACATATAGTCGGGCTGTAAATGCAAATACTGAATTTCCAGAAGACTATGAAGTAGAAGTTATGGATGTTGACCTTTATGATTGTTATGGATACGATGACAGCTATACAAAAGCGGAAATAGAACAGATCGTTTCTCCGCTTATGGGGTACCAGTACCATATAGAGGATGCTGCCAGAATCCAGCGCATGAACGAGAAAGACGTAAATAATATCATATATCCAATTCTTGATGTACTGGACAAAGCTGGAAAGATAAAAATAGATGCAGTGATTTTGAACGGAGGTATGACAAAGTTTTATCTTATCCAGCAGCGTTTAAAAGACTTTTTTGGTTTTGAGCCACTGACGACCAGTGATCCGGATCTGTCTGTTGCAAAGGGGGCAGTTTATTATCATTACTGCCTTCATAAGTATAATATCGGAAGAACGGATACCGTAGAGATGTCAGAAAATGTGGACAGGAATAAAAAACCTGGCCTTGCATTTCATACAGGTACGATCCTGAATGATACGATCAATCTGGGATTAAAAGGAGAATATGTAAGTCAGCTGATTCCGGCAGGAACAGAACTTCCTTACAGGTCCGAAGAGATTCGTGACAAATATAAACTTTACAAGGCAACGGACAGAATAGGCATTGAAATGTTTCTGGGAAGAGGAAAAAGCAAAAATCTTCCAAACCGACGTATTGCCACAAGAACGGTAAAGCTTGATCAGGTTTACCCGGCAGGAACTCCGATCAGTCTGCAGATTTATATTAATTCTATGCGAATGATGACAATGGAGGCCTGGATCACCGGAAGGCCGGAAACGAAAAAGACAATGGAAATGGATATAGCTTCTTTAAAAGGTGCTTCAAAAGTAGAAGGCACCATCACTGCTGTTGATAAAATTCGGTTAAACGCAAAAAGTGAATTAAATGAACTGAAAGCCATGTCTGACAGAAACAAAAAGAAATATGGACATGAAGTAACTCCGGAACTGACAAGAAAGCTGGAGGCGATTGGACAAGCTTCCAATCCGAAAGATTTTTTTGAACCGTGTATGAACATTGCCCGGACATGCAGGCAGTCTGACCTTATGCTGGCACATATCTATACGATTGCAGCCAGATTTAAAGACAGTTGGAATGACAACCAGAAGAGACAGCTGTTAGTTTATGCCAGACAGCATTTTTCTTCATTTGCAGTTTCTGTAAAACAGAACTTCTATGTACTCAGAAAAGCACTGGAAGTCATTGGTGTATTTGAACCAGATGGATTCGCTGACTTCTGTACAGACTATATGCCCAGAGTATGCGGGGACAGTACACAGTTCAAAAATGTGATTCTTCAGCTTGTGACCCAATACGAAAAGGATGACAAAAAAGTGGCAGAGTTTCAGGCAAGACAGAATAAATAACCCCAGGGAGGAAGAACATGAGATTTTTTGAGAATGTATATTTTTCTGATGAAGAATTTAAAATTTTTGTGGAGGGTGTAAGAGGGCTGCAGAATTCCAGCTTAAGTCAGTATAAAGCACCGGATCCGTGCATTGCGAATGCACTGTGCCGGGTAGCTACCGACAGACGATGGCAGAAATGTGGCACTTACGTCAACAGTGTAAAAAAGTCACTGACGAGAGTGATTGCTTATCAGTTTTCAGAAGATGAAAAAGAGAGGATCATCCAATACTGCATGGAGGATACAGGTGAGAAAAATGTGATATCCGCGGAGAAATATCTTGGAGCGGAACTGGTGCAAAAATTAGTAGCCCATGTTCCGGAACTGCTGAGAAACAGCAGAAGTCTGGCAGATTGGCTGGATGACGTTGATTAAGAAATATTTATAGTCAAAATCCCCCGGTATGCATACAATAAAGCAGACACTACTGCCACAGACCGGCAGAAAGCGGGGAAACTATCATAGAACAGTTTACCAACTATGTAAAACCAGAACTTCTTATCGTAGCCATCGTTTTATACTTCATCGGAATCGCACTCAAACAGGCACAGGCAGTAAAGGATAAATATATTCCGCTGATCCTTGGCGGGCTTGGAATCCTGATCTGTGCAGTCTACCTGTTTGCGACCTGCACCTGCCACACAAAGCAGGACATTGCAATGGAAATATTCACAGCTATCACGCAGGGAATCCTGGTAGCAGGACTTTCTACATACGTGAACCAGGTGGTGAAACAACTTCATAAAGAAGACTGAGAAAGGGGATGAGCGATCATCCTCTTTTCTTTATGTGCGATGTCGATTTTTACATTTATTTTACCTGAACTGAACAGAGATGCGATAGAGCCGTTTCCTTTCTTTTGATATACTTAACCGAAATGTACAAATGATCACAAGAGGGACACTATCAGAGAGGAAGAGGGAGACAGAAGGTAATGAATGAAAATGTAAAGGTGATTTTTGGTTTGGTCGGAGGACTCGCGTTATTTCTTTATGGAATGAACAACATGAATGATGCACTGCAGAAAGCCGCCGGGGAAAAAATGAAGAAGATTCTGGAATTTCTCACAAAAAATCCGATCATGGGAGCACTGGCAGGCGCACTTGTCACAGTAGTACTCCAGAGCAGTTCTGCGACTACCGTTATGGTGATCGGTCTGACAGGTGCGATCCCGATTCTGCTTGGCGATAACATCGGTACCACGATCACAGCACTTCTGGCATCTATCGGACAGTCAAAAAATGCCAAACGTACAGCAATCGCACACAGCATTTTTAACATCAGCGGAAGCTTTGTTTTTGTGGGGATAATTCCGTGATTTGCCAAATTTGTGCAGTACATTTCTCCGAGGGGAAATGAAGTAGATGTAATTTCACGCCAGATCGCAAATGCACATACGACTTTTAATATTGTCTGTACGTTGATCTGGCTTCCATTGATCCCACTGATGGTCAAGATCGTTACGACTGTCATTCGGGGAGAAGATAAGAAGATAAGAGCAGTCTGTGAGCCAAAATATCTGGACAATAAAGTCATCGACCAGCCGGTAGCGGCCATGTACCTGGTATCCCAGGAACTGGAAAACCTGGCAGGATTCGCATCAGATATGCTTGCACAGATGGAAGGTGCATTAAGCGCAGGAAAAGCATCTGATTCCTATGAAAAAGGGATGGCATGAATCTTTCGGGGACGGCAAGTGAAGAACTGGAAAAATGTATTTCCATAACGCTGGATCTTCTGAATCAGGCAATAGAAGCGGTCAAAGCAGGAAGCGAAGAACAGGCCGAGCAGGTCTTCAGGAATAAGAAAAAAATAAACAAGGCCGAGAAGAAGTTCAACAAAGCACATCTAAACAGAGTAAAAAACCAGCAGTGTGATCCAGGTTTTGTAAAACTCGGAGAAGACGCCAGGGCATTTGCGGCAGCGGCCGTGGCAGAAGGCAGTACGAAATAGATTCTTGACAATTTGTATAATCCTGTTATAATAGCAGACGGTCGGACGGCACAGAGGATGTGCCTTGCAAGGTGTTTCAATATCAATTGAGATTCCCGGATGGACATAAGATTTATGAGCCAGATAAGACGAGAAAAAGTCTTATCTGGCTTTTTTAATAACTTACAAGAGGAGGATTTTTATGGATCTACTGAAAGACGACCTGAAAAAACTTTACCTACGTTTCCTGCTCCCATCACTGGGGAGTGCTATGGTCATGTCGATCTATACACTGACCGATGCGATCGTGATCGGAAAAGGCGTAGGACCGGATGCACTTGCCGCACTGAGTATTACCACGCCGCTTCTGTGTATTCTGATGGCGATGGGGATTTTGTTTGGTGTGGGCGGCTCCGTCCAGATGAGCGTGCACAGAGGAACTGGTAATTATGAGAAAGCAGATCGCTATTTTACCCTGTCATTCTTTACCCTGGCAGCTATTTCGCTTATTTTGTGGATTGTCTATGGAGCAGGCATCCAGGTGCTGCTTCGTTTGATGGGGGCAAATGACACACTGTATCCGTATGCGCTGGCGTATATGAAATATATCAATATGCTGCTTCCGGTTGCAGTGTTTTCCAATTATGTTGCAATCTTTGTTCGAGCTGATGGTGATCCGAACCGTGCAATGGCAGGCGTCTTGCTTGGCGGTGCGGCAAACATTGTACTGGACATTGTTTTTGTCTTTCAGCTCCAGATGGGAATCGGCGGAGCTGCACTCGCATCCATTACAGGTATGGTGATCCAGGTCATTGTCGGAATCTCCCATTTTGTCAGCAGCAAAAATCAGCTGAAATTTATCAGACCGAAACATGTCAGATCAAGTATCATCCAGATTATTGGAAATGGAATCCCAAGCTTTTTCAATGAATTTGCGAACGGTTTTATTGTACTGCTGTTCAATATTCAGATCCTGAAATACTGCGGAGATGCCGTATTGTCTGTATACAGTGTTGTTTCGAACTGCGTGATCCTGTTCAATTCCCTGTTCACAGGAGTCGGACAGTCTATTCAGCCGATCATTGCAACAAACTACGGCGCAGGAAAGTGGGACCGCATAAAAAAGGTGAGGAACATGTCGTTTCTGACAATCACTGTCATGGGAATCCTTTTTTCTGCAAGCGGGATTTTATTTCCGAATGGAGTGTGCTCCATATTTGTGCACATGAACAAAGAAATGTCACAGATCGCCCGGGCAGGGCTGCGAGTGTATTTTATCGCATTTATTCCTATGGGAATTAATCTGCTGACCTCATACTATTTACAATCGATCTTAAGCGTAAAACGCTCCCTTTTCATTTCATTACTCAGAAATGTGATCCTGAGCAGCGCCGCCATCCTCACATTCCCGCTGATCTTTGGAGGAAACAGCCTGTGGCTGGTAATGCCGGTCGTAGAATGCCTTGTGCTGGTATTGAGCGTGGTGTTTTTACGTAAACCACGCTAAATATCCTTTCTCCCCCGAAATTTCCCAGGCGTGGTACCGTAATATTTATGAAAAAGTTCACAGAAGTAACTGGTATTAGAAAATCCACAGGCATATGCGATTTCGGTAATGGACATTCCCGTATTTCGAAGAAGGGAAATGGATTTTTCCAAACGATACTGATTCACATACAGCATAGGTGAAGTATTCAGATACTTTTGGAAAAGAGAGGTACATTTTGTCTTACAGCAATTTCCGGATTCAGAAAGATCTTTAAGCAGAATTTTATTCGGATAATTTTTCTGCACATAGCCGATCATTGCAGTAAGCATCAGGATATCCTCCGTATTTTTATGATTATCAGTAAGGCAGTCCATATTTTCTGCAAGCAGGCGGAAGATATGGGCTGTTTTTTCCAGAATAATAAATGGCTGTATTTTATCCGTATTACTGTCATAGAGCATTTCAAGGTCACGAAGAACAGAATTTTGCCATTGGATAGAGGGGGTCAGTTTTTGATAAGGAAGATGAACATTCTGTATCAGAGGATTTAAACAAGTTTGTACAATATAAGTATTTACGGAAAGAAGCAGTGGAGATAACAAAATGCATAGAAAGAAACATTCTGTGTACGTATCGGAATAGCCGTAATGAAAGCAGCGGCTGTTTACAAAAATCCCCTCTCCAGTCTGCAGAGAAATCTTCTGCCCATTGACATCATAAGACATTTCCCCTTCCAGAATCAGAATAAATTCAAGATCGTCATGCCAGTGACTGATCGCACGAAAATCAGGATAGCCTGAGAGCTGTCCCTTTTTTATATATGCAGGAAAAGATGGATCATTATAATCAACATTTTCGGATGCATCTGAGTTCAAAACAGTACTGGGACATACCTTCATAAATATTACTCCTTTGCGAACGATTGTTATATTATTGTGGCAGATTATGGTATAAAAATCAATAAGAAATGTTTATTTTGGTATTGTGCACAGAAAGAAAATAAATTACAGATGGAAAATGAATTCAGAAATAAGATTCTGAAACTTGCTTTATCGATTACAGCACAGCAGTTTATGCTTGCACTTGTAAGTGCCTGCGATGCTTTTATGCTGGGTGGTTTAAACCAGAATTCACTGTCTGCAGTTTCATTGGCATCACAGATAACTTTTGTATTTAATCTGGTTTTGACAGCACTTACGATCGGGGAGAATATGTTTGTTGCACAATATTACGGAAAGAAAGATTTTGACGGGGTACGGGCATCAGCAGGACTGGTATTAAAATATGTATTACTGATCTCCGGCTTTTTTATGATCGCAACATTATTCATTCCTCAGATTCTTATGAAGTTTTTTACAAATGATGCTGTTCTGATTGCTTATGGAATTAATACCTGAAACTGATCGGATTGTCATATGTGTTCTCTGGAATCCTGCAGGTTTTACAGGGCATATTAAAAAATTGCGGTCATGTGGGAAAATGTACGATGGTCAGTGTAGTAGTTGTATGTTTGAACATCGTATTGAATGCTGTTTTTATCTATGGGTATTTTGGAGTTCCGAGAATGGAAATTGCAGGTGCGGCGCTGGCTACTGTTATTGCCAATGGAACAGGGCTGATGGTCACGCTATACATCCTGCATCCTAAAAAGGAGCTTTGGATTGGAATCGCAGATATAAAAAGCAGAGGAGTGGATATTGTAAAAAAATTCTGGAAGCATGTTTATCCGGTACTTTTTAATGAAATTGTCTGGGGTGGTGGATTTACCATGTATTCTGTCATACTGGGACATCTTGGTTCAGATGCAGTGGCTGCCAATTCTATTGCAAACATAACAAAGAATCTGCTGGTGTGTATCTGTACCGGTTTTGGATATGGCGGAAGTATCATAATCGGAAATCTGCTTGGAGAAGGGAAGTTATCAGAGGCCAGAAAAAGTGGAAATATTTTGTGCAAAATAGCTGTGTTTTCGGGCTGCCTGACTGGCGGTTTGATCCTTTTGTTGATTCCGATGATCCTTCATTTTACCAATCTGACTGATACAGCAGGCGGGTACTTAAAGTATATGCTGATTATGAGCAGCTATTATGTAATTGGAAAATCCATAAACGGAATGACCATAGGTGGAATTTTCCCGGCAGGAGGAGACACAAAGTTTGGCTTGAAGTGCGATGCGGTGACGATGTGGTGCTTTGCAGTTCCACTCGGTTACATAGCAGCATTTGTATTGAAGATGCCAGTGCTGATGGTGTACTTTGTATTAAATCTTGACGAACTGGTAAAACTCCCTGCGGTATTTAAACATTACAGAAAATATAAATGGGTAAAAAATTTAACAGAAATGGAGAATTAAATTATGGATATGAAAAAAAGAAGAGATATGCAGCTTTTATATGTTACAGATGAAGCAATTATGGAAGAACAAAGTGTCTGCAGAAAGAAATTGCAGAAACTTAATTTTATGGACCGTTCAGATTTTGATGGAATTACAGAAACAGTAAAGGATCTTCTGGGCAAGACGGGTAAAGATTGTGTGATCAATCCCCCATTTTATTGTGATTATGGCTCTCATATTGAAGTTGGTGAGAATTTTTTTGCAAATTATAACTGTATGATCATTGATGTGGCAAGTGTCAGGATCGGCGATAATTGTTTTATGGCTCCGAATGTAGCTGTTTATACAGCAGGACATCCCATTCACCCGGATACGCGAAACTCTATGTTCGAATACGGAAAAGAGGTTACAATTGGAGATAATGTCTGGCTGGGCGGAAATACAGTAGTATGCCCGGGCGTGCATATTGGAAATAATGTTGTGATTGGTGCGGGGAGTGTTGTTACCAAAGATATTCCAGACTGGTCGGTTGCAGCTGGAAATCCATGCAGAGTGCTTCGTAAAATCACGGAAGATGACAGAAGAAAAGAATTTCATAATGAAGAAATTGATGAGGAAGCATGGAATATAATAAGCACTCAGGAAAAATGATATCATAGCCAAGAAAACGGAAGGAGAAAAATAGTACGATGAGAGCTGATTATCACGTTCATACAGAATTAAGTGATGATTCTGATTATGCTATGGAGAACGTAATAGAAGATGCCATTACAAAAGGATTGGATGAAATCTGTTTTACTGACCATGTGGATTATGGAGTGAAAAAGGACTGGGACGAACCAGGAGGAATGGTCTATCGCAAAGGTGGAGCAGGAGAACCAGCGGAAATGCCACTGGCAAATGTTCATTATCCAACCTATTATGAGACATTCAAGGTAATGCGGGCGTTATATGGTGATGAGATCACATTAAAACTGGGACTGGAATTTGACATGCAGGCACATACGATAGAAAAATATGAGAAGCTGTTCGCAAGATATCCATTTGATTTTATCATTCTTTCGGTTCATGAAGTAGAGGATAAAGAGTTTTGGACACAGGATTTCCAACGTGGCAGGACACAACAGGAATATAATGAACGCTACTATGAGGAATTATTATATCTTGTGCAGAACTATCATAATTACAGTGTTTTGGGACACATGGATCTGATCACCAGATATGATCGTGCTGGCATTTATCCATTTGAGAAATTAAAACCGATACTTACAAAAATCTTAAAAACAGTAATTGCTGACGGAAAAGGAATCGAGGTAAATACATCCAGCCACAGATATGGATTGTCTGAGCTCACTCCGTCAAGGGATATCTTAAAATTATACCGGGAATTAGGTGGACACATACTCACTATCGGAAGCGACAGCCATGAACCAGAACATCTGGGAGCGTTTATTGATGAGACAAAGCAGGAATTAAAAGAACTGGGATTCCAGGAATTTTGTACTTTCGATAAAATGAAACAGATATATCATCAATTGTGATAAAAAGGTTAATGAAATAACGATATTGCATGGATTAAATCACGCATGTAATATCGTTATTTTTATGCTATACTGGATGGAATGAGATGAAATTCAAAGAGACAAGAAAGGTAGTACCACATGAAAATAAAATACGCAACAACAGCAGATATTACAGCGATTGCCGCAGTTGAGGCAGAATGTTTCCCGCCTGCGGAAGCAGCAACAGAAGAGGAATTCATTGAAAGAGTGAAATATTACGGAAATCACTTCTGGCTGATGTATGAAGATGGAAAGCTGATCGCGTTTGTGGACGGTTTTGTAACAGACGAGCCGGATTTGACGGATGAAATGTATGAGAAGGCCGCCATGCACAACGAAGATGGTGCATGGCAGATGATTTTTGGCGTTAATACATTACCGGATCATCGCAGACACGGATACGCCGGCAGACTGATCCGCCGTGCGATCGACGATGCAAAGCAGCAGGGCCGTAAAGGACTTGTCTTGACCTGCAAAGAAAAGCTTATCCCATATTATGCAAAATTTGGCTTTTCCGACGAAGGTGTATCTGACAAATCCACCCATGGAAATGTTGTGTGGCACCAGATGCGGCTAGTGTTTTGATAAATCGTTAAGGAAAGAATCGAAGGTGGTGCAAACGAAAAAGCAGTATTGAGACTTTTCATTAACTGCCCTTTCGTTTGCATCAATTTCGATTTTTTCTGGTTGAACAAAGCGCGTCAACTCTATATGGACTTTTAATTCTGACACTCTATTTATAATAGGATAGCGTGTACACATAGAAACACATAGAATTTATAATTCAGTCCTGTATTATGACACCAGAAATAAGCCTCCCTAAGGAAGCTAAAAAAATATACAGTTATGATACGTTAACAGAGCATATGTGGTTTTGGTTTTATAAAATGTTGTTCTGTAGGCAGAGGAATAATCTTACCACCACAGGAAGAGCACTTGCATATATCTTTATTATAAAGAAGACGGATAATGGCAGGTGCATCCATATCTTTCAGCTTGGAAATATATTTTTTGCAACCAAGGATGTTTCTGCATAGGGTAATCTTTTTCTTCTTATTTCTGGATGAAAGAAGACCATAGTGCCTGATACGTACAAAACGTTTTGGAGGAACATGCATTAAAAATCGACGGATAAATTCCTCGCCGGATATGGTGATCTCTTTCCAAAGCCCTTGGTTTTTGTAATCTTTAGCAGAAAATGTAACTGTAGATTCTGTCATGTCTTTGATACGGTAGTTGCTGATAGCAATCCGGTGGGTGTATTTTCCAAGGTATCTGATGACAGATTCGGCACCGTCAAATGGTTTCTTGCAATAAGGAATCCATTCCTTTGCATAGCAGGTATTTAACAATTCCTTGAAAGTATAGTAGTTTTTGTAAGGTGCAGCCGATCCATGAAATTCAAGCCTGTCATTTTCCCAGAGCTGCTTAAGTTCAGCCATGTATTTTCCACGAAATGTTTTTGAGATTACCTTAATCGGAAGGAAAAAATCTTTCCCATTGTCTTTCCAATGATTTTTCACATCCAGCCCTCCACCAAGAACAATCGCATGGATATGAGGATGAAAGTTCATGGTACTTCCCCATGTATGGAGGATACAAATATAGCCGATATCAGTCCCAAGATATTTACTGTCAGCAGCAAGTTCACTGAGAGTATCTGAAGCCGCATGATAAAGAGCAGCGTATAAGAATTTCTGGTTGCTGTAGATAATGGGATTGAGTTCTTCCGGAACTGTAAAAACCACATGGAAATAAGGAGCATCTAAGATATCCTCCCGCCGTGCATCTACCCACTTTTCCTTTGGAAACTCCTGACACATAGGACAGCATCTGTCACGGCAGGAGTTATAGTGGACTGATATGCAGCCGCAGTCCTCGCATACGCTTACATTCACACCAAAGGCGCCGGTTTTGCAATTC
>OLOX01002157.1_pt1 | contig 16803 bp, 20 predicted proteins | sample 1672091 | NCBI WGS metagenome assembly OLOX01 (sample SAMEA3136644, study PRJEB25190) | human gut metagenome | reverse complement strand
ACGGCGCATGACCATACGCTCATACAGACGCGCCAGATCGCGCAGTGCCTTCTCTCTTGCCGCGTCATTGTAAACCTTCTGATCCAGGTCTGATTCAATCGCAGACAACAATAATTTCTTCTTCTTTGCTTCCGCTTTTCCTAGTATGGTACATTGTGTTCTTCTGCTTTTTTCCTGCACAATGATAGGGTTTTGAGTTTTGACATCTCGTGCAATCGGTAAATCGTAAAGATACTTTGCATTTTTCCTCATTTCAAACAACATAAATTATTCCTCGCTTTCTTCAAAAAAATATATAATGTATCTCACAGGCAGAGGCATTACTAACAACTGGGATTTGCATCCCTACATCGACAATGCTTGCATGATTTGATCGGCCACCGCTTTTGCTAATAGCGGTGGAACTGCATTTCCCACTTGAGTATACTGTGGTACCTCCGTTCTTCTTTGCATTCCCCCTGTTGTTCTCTTTCCTAAAAACTCAAAGGAATCATCAAAGGACTGACATCTTGCCATTTCTCGAACGCTGATCGTTCTTGCCTCCCACGGATTGATGTAATCATCCTCAGGAATCGTTTGATTGCGAAAGATTTCCAACTGACCAATCTTCTGTCGAATCAACTCTCCATTCAAATCTCTGACATCCGCTCTTTCGAACAGGTGCTTTTGCTTCGCTTATGTCAGAGCTGAACAGAATCTGGAAACCTGCTTAAATCAACCCCTCAGAGCATCCTCCAGCTCCGCAGAACAGATCAATCGCGTATGCCACTGTGACAACCTCCTTTGTATTCTTATTGTTCTTATCAAAAAATCTGCTACTCGTCAGCTGCTCCGAGTTTACAATCGGGACAGCTGACCAAAACAGGTTTTCTAAGGTTAAGATTGTTTGTTACGCCGTAGGCTCTTTTGCTGTCTCGACTGTTTTTTCTGTATCTTTCTGAACGTCCTTGTTTTCCTCTGAGTCCTCCTGATTGTCCTCATAGTTGTAAGGTGGCACAAATATGTAATGGAGTCTTGTGTCCTTTCCTGGCTTTCCAAGAATGGTAACATTCGGATTGTTAAACACACTATCTTCCCAATTTTGCTGATTGGTTGTCTTTTCTTGTTCTTCCTGCGAATCTTTGACTTCCGCGTAGGAATCGCTCTTTTTCTTCGCCAGTTTCTTTTGAGCTAGGTATAAGACAACTCCACCTGTTGCCCCAATCGTGATCGCTAAAAACACTCTTATTGGTAGTTTCGTCATGGAAACCTCCTTCTTTTGTAGTCAGACTCGGTAATATTACTTTTGGATTCCTTCCACTGTCATGCCTTCAACCTGTATGCAGTTTCCTTCCTCAACTTTCACACTATTTAATTCAGTCGAGTATAGGGACGAAACCGCCTTAACACCCTGCTTAAGCAAATCCTCTTTTGATTCTTCGTCGATCATCGGATAAGCAAGCACATAGTCATTTTCAAGGTATGTTGCATAGGAATCATACTGATAAAAACAGCCTAGTCCCGTTCCCGACACGGTAAACGAATACTCTCCTACTGGAATATCGTCGCCTCCGATATAGGTGCCGGGTTCCAAAATCAACTTATCGTCTTGATCTGAAAGCAACTGTTCCAATTTGGAAATCCGATCTTCCAACGCTTCTACCTTTTCCTCTAAAGTCGAAATTCTTTCTTCGTCTCCCAAATCCTCCGCATACAAGCCTGTGGCATCTCCAAAGCCAATCGCTGCGGTTAATACTATTGCAATACAAATCGCTACGGTTAATACTAATTCAATACTTTTCTTCATCATCATGGCAATCCTCCCTAATGTATTTCCAAATGAGACTGGTGAGATGCATCAGGCAGAGGATTCTCTGCCTGTGATTTCATCTTTCTTTTTCTGCAATCAACTGCCTCATGCCGCTCATAAACAGCAGTATGACACTTAAAACAAGCAGAAACATGCCCAGACCAAGGAGCACGTTATAACTCTTGTCGATATTTCTCTCAACCCAATTACAAAACATTGTTCCGTTCACCACCGGTTGAACTGCCCACCAGATAAAGCCAATATTGACAGCGATCACAATACCACTATAGAGAATATATAGCAGAACTGCTTTCTTTCCTTTTGTGAATCTAATATAGCTAAATTTGTATACAGCATAAATTACAGCATGGATCAGCAAAAAGGCTAACAAGACTAACATCAAACATCTTCCAGCAAGATACAGTTTTCCTATTGGAAGATGTTTGAGAACTACCATGCACAAAGCACTTATACAACTCCCCCAATATGCCCAAACAAACGGTTTTATCAACTTACGCAGACCGGGCCTGTAAGCACATGTAAAGCTCGCCCGATCATAACCTTTGTTGGTGTTTGGTGTCAGTATCAGCCATATGAAGAAGGGTAACGTCATATCTATCACGAAAGAGGATATCTCTTGTAATATAAGATTTTCAGACAAGGATCCTACTGCAGTGATGAAAGTAACTGCAACACCGGCTACAACGCCTCCAATCATTGCCAATAACATTTTTTTCTTATTTACCGCCATATTTACAAACACACTCCCTTCTTCACTTTCTGTTTATGGCATCAACTATCCTGTCAGTCTGTCTACGCATGTTTGTATCATTCATGCGCGCCGTGAGCACTGCGTTTATCCCTGCCGCAGCGTCATATGCCTTATTCTCGTCGAACATGAAAAAAAACACTGTTTTCGTCTGTCCTGCCGTCGTGGTCAGTCTCAGGACTCCTTCCTTAAACTTCAGAAACAGACCTGCAACAATAATAAGGAGCAGCGCGAATCCAACGATGCTTTCAAATGTCGGTGCTTCCTTTATCACTCTTTCTATTCCCAACATGAGGAACAGGACAGCGGCGAGAGGCCTTTGGTAATGGTAGACTGTCACTCCTTCGACAGATGCTATATGAGCCACAGAGATCCTTTCAGTGCGCACACCTGCCCACTTGTTCGGCACTGTGAGCGTCACCATGTTCTCTTCAATGCGTATCCTGCCTTTTGAACGGTTTATAAGTCCCCGTCTGAATACTATATCCTCCATAACTTTATCCTCCTTAAAACTATTTTTTCTGGCCGTTAACTTCTTTTCCATTGGGAAGCTTTCTACTCCGAACACTGTTAGATATCTGCATGCCCTGCCTCCCTCTGTTCTCTTTCTTATCAGCCGTACCGTGATCACCGATCAGCTGAATTGTAAACGGATCTTTTTTAATAACCCTTGCTCGCTTTTGACGTAACATGATTCGAACTTTTCCGCATCGTGTCATTGGTGTTAACGGTTGGCCATCTTTGTCAACCACATATACGCAAACCATGTAGCTTCCTTTCGTATCCAGTTAATGCAGCAATTTCGCTACAGAATTTTCTTCGTTGTTAAAACTCAGTTTGTGCATTTTCAATCTCTTCTGTGTCTTCGACTGATTTTTCTACTTTGGTTGATTCCTCAATCACATTTTTTGTCAATTCATCTTCCTCAATCGGACGTTGACATTTGGTTGAATCCATTACCAAGAGTTGAATCTGAACCACGGTTCGACCACTGCGGATCGGATCATAGGTAAATCTGAGATTGGTTTTGTTCCAGATTTCAAAGTAGGATACCTTCAAAATCTTGTCGCTGAAATGTCGGTACAGATCCATTGCCTTGTTGGTGCAACCGAGAATATCTTTCAGCTCTGAAAACTCCACTTTCCAAGGCTGATCCGGTTTGTGTATCTGAAGGTATCGATACAAAATGTAAGTATATCGTTTGCTGAATGGTAAGATTTCCGATGCCGTCTGCGCCAACTGCTTCCGCATCGGCTTTGTGTAAAGCTTCAAAAGCTCCGGGGTACCCACCATGTCAATGCGGCGCATCGTCCATCGTGCCGTTTCAAACAGGTGAATGGACTTTCCTTCTCCCAACTGAATCGGCTTTGTCAGATGTTCCAGACAAGCTTCCAGGTATTCCGTCCGAACACGACTGATTCCCAGTGCATCATGTAATTCCTTTTTCTTTATCGTAACCAGATATGTTTTCTGCGCATCTGATTCAAGCTTTGCCAGATACATATGTAACAGTTTCAGTTCCAAAAGCGAAATGTCTGATTTCCAAATGGCAACCAGGACTTCTTTTGCTTCCCCGGAAATGAACAGTGCCTCCTTTGAATGTATCGGTGTCACTGGTTTTTTCTTTTTTTCTTTTACTGCGTTCTCTGCGTCTTCAATGTGTTCCATAAACTTCCTCCTTGATGTGTCTCTTTCTCCGGCTAATTGTAAATCCATCCGTCTTTTTCTTTCTCACCCGCATACGGCATTTGGGTAATCAAATACTCGGCTACCTTGCGAGGATCTTCCAGCGTAATCAGTTTTGTAATCGGCTTTTGATTAGGAGCCTGCGTCTCAACCGTAACCATCCTTCCAAGCGTCCGATTCTTTTCCAACTCCAGCACCTTGTTTAACGCTTCCTCGCTGTCAATCGGATCGCCTCCAATCGCACAAATCCGACTGCCCGCCTGAAGTGGTCCATCCGGTGTACAGAATATGATTGCGCATGCCTTTTCAAAACCGACTGCCTTTGCCGCTTCGTCCTCATACCATTTGATGATCCCGCCGAAGCATCCTGAAAAACTAATCTGATCCCTCAGTTTCTCCGTGACTTCATCAATCAGCTTTGGGTAGCATTTTTTAATTTCCTCTCTCGCCCAACCGCCATTTGTGTCTGACACAATGATGCAGGGAAGGCTTCGTTCTTTACAGATCATCGAATAAAGGCAGTAGTCACAATAGGTTCTCTCTGCTTTGTACCAGACCTCCAAACGCTTTTCTTTTGGGATGTCGGATGTCTCAAGCTTCTCCAGGTGCTTTAAATCATGCCCGTCTAAAAGACCCCCGACCCAGACCTTCGTATTGTTACCCGTCCGTTCAACCGTAATGTCACCGGCTGCTTCAAACGAAATGGCATCTCCCTTACGAATCTTTCTTTTTTCTGAGTACGATCTTAAATAAAGGGTAAGAAATTCGTTTCTTTGTGCCGTCGGATACGAATATGGGAACCATACATCTTCCACTTTAACAAACACATCTCTGACAAAAAGTCTGTCCACTTTGACAGTTTCCACGATTGCCTGAAAGGTACTGTATGTGATTTGGAACTTCTCATCCGTGTTTGCCGTCCAGCTGTCCTTTTTTGCTCTTTGCAAATATTGAAAAGTCTGATACGCGCTATAGCAAAAACCTGCAATTGCAAGCACAAGCAGCACCATTCTTACATCTGCCAAAAGCCTGTTTAGTGAATTCGCTTCGTCATAGAAATTTACAATTGCACTGTCAACCATAATTGCAACTGCAAGCGTATTGGAGATCATTGCCGCTGTTAAAAGACCACTCTCCGGCTCGCTGCCGTCTTTTTTTCTTTTTATCACAGCTTTGATTAATTTCCATGTCGGAATGATCACAAGCAGAGTACATATCACAACCAGTATGTAATTTAGCAGTATGATTATCATAGTTTTCCTATCTCCTTTAAATATCATTTGACCATACCTCTTACAGCCTGACAGTTTCCTTAAATGCATTCATCCCCCTTTCCGTTTACTCCAACCGCCATAAAGCCATCAGATCGTTTTGGGAATTTCAAACGGCATTTGGTCAAACAAACACCTCGTTACCTCATTCGGATCAAGCAGACGAATCATCTTTTTGACCGGAGTCCGGCGTGCAAACTGAATTTCAACAGAAACCGCCTCGCCTGCTGTATGATACGTTTCCAAAATCCGTGACAGACTTTCCTCACTGTCTATCACTTCTTTTTCCACTGAGCAGAGCTTACATCCGGCCGGAAGTTCACCGGCCTGTATTGTGCAGCGGATGAATGCACCTGCATCCTCAAAACCAAGGATTTCTGCTGCTTCCTTTGAATACCACATAATGAGTCCTCCAAAGGCTGCAGAAGCATTCCAATCATTTTTGCTGATCTGCTCGATTGCTTCTGTATCTTTTGGATACGTTTCGCGTAATAAACTTCGATTCCACTTTCCTTCCCGCGTTGCGACAACAATGCATGGAAATTTTCGCCATCCACAAATCGTTGCATACCTGCAGGTTCTACATACAAGTGACTCGGCCTGATACCAAAGCTTTGAAAACCGCTCCAGTCTCTCTTTTGATATTTCATCGGATATGGAAGATTCCAGTTCCAGTCTGCTCATTTCATACGCCAGATGCACGTTCAGATCCCCATACGCTTTTAATAGTGGCTGAACCTCCGGCTTTTCAAACTCATATTCTTTTAACTGCGGAACTGCCGAAAACGAAATCACATCTTTCACGTGAACCTCTTTGTTTCTCAAGATTTTTCTTGGAATCAAAACTTCTACCGCTTCCTCTGCCTGTGATGTCGGATACGAATACGGGAACCACTCATCTTCCACCTTGATAAAAATATTCTTTACAAACAGTCTGCCGCTTCCAATCTCCGTCACCTCTGCCTGAAATGCACTTGAAACCATAGAAACATCTTTGATCGTCAATGCTCGTTTTTCCTTCAGATAGTCGTAACACCAGCCACCCCGATAAACGAGTTGCATCACGAATACCATGATCAGAATGACTCTTACATTCTTAAAATAAATGTTCTCAATGAATTTATGGCTTTCAAGTAAGATGGCAAATACCACAAGCATTCCAACGATACATTGCACCTGCTTATCAAAGTCAAACTCTGTCCTCTCTTTTTTGGCATCTTTTATGAGTGCCGGGGCAAGTGTCAAAAGACCACAGCCTACTCCCAAAAAGCCATCCGGTAAAACAAACCTCCAATCCATTTAAACTCCTTTCTGCCTGCCGTGTCTTTACTGTAGGCATTCCCCTATGTAGTATCACCGAAACCACCATTTGTAAGCATGTTCGCCGCGAAACGGCTCTTTGTCAAAAATGAGTTTCGTCAATTGTGATTTATCAACCAATGTAACTTCCTTTTGCAGTTTCCCCTTCGTTGGATACTCTACCGTAATGGAAAGCACATCGCCTGCTTTATGCTTTTTTAACACCGCAGACAATTGGTCGATGGTGTCAATTTCCATTCCGTCCAGAATACAAATCCTACAGCCGGACCGCACTTCGTTTCCTCTTGGAGAGAAATACACAATCACTCCGGCATCATGAAAACCAAGCTTTTTTGCCCGATGCTTCGTTTCCTGATCCAACATCATCCCAAGATAGCCGTCAAACTTTCCTGCCCTCTCCTGAATTTCAGCCAGTGTTTTCTCAATCAGCTCAGGATACTTTTTCTGTAACATCGTCCGATTCCAGTATCCGTCGCTCGTCATGATGATACATGGATTCTTTCGATACTCACATGCCACTGCAAACGGACATGCCTTGCAAACGGCCAGCTCCGCCAGATACCAGCTCCTGATTCGATTTTCGTCAGACGCCACAGGGACTTTGAAGTCTGTTATGACGTTTAACATGTGATGCTGCTGCAGTTGAAATCCAATCATACTGACGTTACGCATGGCATCCGAGTCTCTCATACTTACATAAATCATCGCCAGAAATGAAATCTTATCGCCTTGTACGATGGTGATTCCTTCTTCCATCTGTTTCTTACTGAGCAACAAATCCATCGGCTTTTTCTCATTCTCAGTCGGATATGAGTAAGGAAACCAACCTGTCTGTGTTCGGATTGAGACATCTTTGATTAACAGCCGATCTTTTCTGACCTCAAAAACCTCTGCCTGAAACAGATACAGATCCCCAAAGTCTGCTTTATTGATTTCATCCGAATACTCCTTGTTTGAATTCGGACCATCCGGCGGGTTATTGCCAAATTCAATGCGATCTTTCAGCCGCATAAGTCTCCACTTTAAAAATCGGCAGCTGGCCCAGAAAAATCCAATCAACGCAACAAAGAAAATCCAAACCTGCAGTTTCATCAACAGCTCACTTTCGCAGTCATAAAACAGCAGTAACACCATGGCACCCACATTTCCGATTACAGCTCTTTTTTGCAACAGCAGCGCATACATGGAGTATCCCACCACCGGTCTGCCGTCCATTATTATTTCTTCCGGTCCCTGATCCTTAAAAAGCATCCTGCTTGTCGGAATGACTGCCGCAAGTGCACTGATCAAAATTACCAGACAATCCAGCATCAGTTTTCCATCCATCAATACCACCACCTATAGCCATATCTGCTTATAAACGGGTTCTTGTCCAAAAGCAGTTTTTTGACCTGCTTATCATCAAGCAGTGTGATCTCTCTTTGCAGCCTTTTTACATTGCATTTGACAGTAACCGAAACCACATCTCCTGCCTTATGATTCTTCAAAATTTCAGTGATGCAATTAAGATCAGTAATCTCTTTTCCGTCAATCGAACAGATCCGGCTGCCTGCCGGTATCACACTTCCCTGCAATGTATAGATGACAACCGCCCCCTTGTTATTGATTCCCTGCTCGTATGCGTCTTTTCCCGTCAGCCATTCAATCTTCATTCCGAGGTGACATTTTGATCCGGCAGTCAGTTTGTTTGGCATGTCGGTAAGCATATCCTCTATCAACTCCGGATGCTGTTTTTGTACCAGTGTACGGTTCCAACCGCCATCACCTTTCATCATGATACACGGCTTTTCCCGTCCTTTGCAGGACTTTATAAATGGACACGCGTTGCAAACTGCCAGTTCTGCCAGATACCAGGATTTTTTTAATTGTTCATAAGAAACGTCCGACCACTCAAAATCAGATATCTGCTGCAACACATCGACCTGCTTTAAGTGGAACTTTGGCAGACCCACTTTTTGGGTTTCTTCTGCATCCGGCTGGATCATTGCATCAAACCAAATCTTATCTCCTTTTTTTGCAACTGGGCTGTTCTCTTCCTGCTGTTTTAAGCTTAAAATCAACTCCACCGAATTTTTGGTATCCATAGTCGGACAGCTGAATGGAAACCAGATACGTTCCGGTTCCAAAGGAGAAACCATATCTCCACCATCCGTTTCGCTTGAGATATGGTTCATTAACAACATGGAGACATTGTTAATCAGCAGCCTGTCTTCCTTCACTTCAACGACATCTGCCTGAAATCCATACATATCGCAGGTTCCTATTCTCTGATAGTCCGGTAAATTTTTTTGAGTTGTCTGTTCGTTAGCTTTCCACAGACAGTAACCCAATACCACCACAATCATGATACTCTCCAGGATATTCAAATCCATCGCACAATTCAATGTCATATACCATATATCCATCTTATCTTTTCTCCTCTTATTTCTGCAAAATCCGAATCCATTTGCAGGTGCCATTCTCTTTTACAATCAGGCAACCGGAGTTTGTCATTGAAGGCACCTCGTCGAAAATTGGCTCAATGACAAATTCAAGGCTTGTATCAATCACACCCCATTTGTCATCCTTTTTCACAGCTGCCAGTTCTCCACAAAAAGACTTTGCATCTTCAAAGGAAAACTCCCTCAGTTCGCTGCCAAGAAATGTGACAAAGCCCCATTTACCATCCTTTTTGACAGCTGCATAACCGCAGCCGTCTGCAAATGGCTTAACATCCTCATAGATGGCAGAAGCTACAAACGATGCGTTCTCACCGAGCATCGCCCATTTCTCGCCTTCTTTTACAAAAACGGTTTTTTGTGCCGAGCAGATACCAAACTCATTTCTTGCAATATCGTCGTAACAATATTCCGTCAGCTCTTTCAAGTTCGAATCCACAAGCGCCCATTTACCGTCCTTTTGTACTGCGCCCATACCGTTGTAGATCGGGCCTGTGTAGTCCCACAAAAAATCGCTGTGGTGCGACTGCCTATCTAGGTAGCCATAGGTTCCCTTGACGGAAACTGGGGCCGCTCCTTGTGAAAAGATTCCAAGGTTTTCATAAGTGCTGTCAACAGCCAAGGAAGGATCGCCTTGTAAGTTAATGTAGTATTCCACATCCCCCACTCGAATCGGAGCATAACTTCCAGTTTCGTCAAACACGCCGATGTGATCATACATCGGATCAATCAGTACCTGACCTGCCTCATTGATCAAACCAAACTTTCCATCCCGCTCAATAACTGCATAGCCATTCCAAAAGTCTGTGGCAGAGGAAATGGAAAGATCAGTTTCCTCGTAGTTTGCTGCACTTTCTGCATTCTGAGATACATCATTCGTCTGCCACGTCTCAGAACCTTTTGAATCGCTCTGTAATGCATCCTGTGAGGTGGAAGCCTCTGCCGTATACTTTCTTCCAGAGTTTTCCTTCCAGACCTCTTGCAGCACCTCCTGTGGGTTCTCTCCCTCCTGTGATACTGCCTCACTTGATGTTGTAGGATACATCTCAACCTGTATAGAAAGGCATCCGTTCGCAATCATGCAAAACGAAAGTCCCAGTCCAAGTAAGCTTATTTTCATCCTTCTTTTGCGCATTCCTTAACTTCCTGTCCTTTCTTCTTTTCCTTTCTTCTTTTTTGTTTGATTCGTATGGCACTCTGTAATACCCACCTGCATATTGATATGTAGAACCTGGGACTAGAGGAGTATCCACAGGGTACCTATTTTGCCGATAACGTAGAAATCGAATAGTTCGCCTGACCTGGTTTGGTAGGTTCTATCGAATTCCAAGGCTAATCAATATCGACCTTTCGGTCACGCTTTCTGGTAACAAACAGAACCCATAAAAGAGTGGTTTCCCTTTTACAAGCCGCGTCCGAGGTCACCTCGGGCGCGGGTTATTGACCTCTTCCCTCCTCTGCCGTCTGCTTTTTGTCTATCAAATCCGGCAGAGTACCACGTCCATAGGAGCGATGCACCGCATGGGCGTGGGTGAATGCCTCTTCCTTATTGATTTTTGATATATTCTTGTACCAACTGACGGCTGCTCTCATTTCCTATCGTGGTGAAGTAGCTGTCACTCCAAAACGGTGACTTCCCGTCATATTCTTTCAAAAAAGTATCACCATATTGCTTTCTTACATAGCGGCTCGTCTTTGTCTTAATGACATTTACCAGTGTTCCCGGTGCGGTAAACGGATCAGCTTCAAACAGGATGTGAATATAGTCTGCCGTTCCATTCATTTCCAGAATCACCAGCTCCTTTTCTGCAAAGATATCCCGTATCACTTGATCGACCAGCTCCTTGACGGACCCGGTTAAAACAGGCTGACGTTGCTTTGTTACCAGCACGATATGATACTGTAACCAGAAGCAGCTGTGCCGGTTTGTATAATAGTTTTGTCCAAGCTTTTTCTTATACATATGTTCTATCTCCTCTTTACATCCATTCTGATTTATGCTATAATAATACTATAGAAACAGACGATTGTAAAGAGGTGCATCCATTATGTTACGAGCGATTCCAATGATTGTATCCGAAGCGAATTTCAAAGACATTTATGCTTTTGCAGATCAGTATTCCCAGCTTGCAAAAGCACTGTACAATGCTGCCCTTTTTCGTATCCGTCAGGTATTTACTGGATGGGACAAAGGGGAGAATCGCACCCCATTGGAACAGTCTGTTTTTGATGAACTTCAGTGTACACAGAAAGCTTATAAGGGATTCTCATATCGTCGTGTACTTTCATATCCTGCACTAGACAAGATTCTTCGTGCTACAATGAATCCAGACTTCTTTGCTGGATTACCAATGCAGACCGCACAGAGTATTGTCCGACAGGCAGTAACCGACTTTAAAGCCTGGCTTGCGGCATTACGAGCTTACAAGAATGATTCTTCCTCTTTTACTGGAAAACCCCGAATGCCACGGTATTGCAAAGTGGATCGGAAAACCTTTAAGGTGTCGAATCAGGATGCAGCTCTTTATCCTTCAAAGGATGGAAATGGCTGTCTGCTGAAACTGCCAAAGACAGAGAACAACCGGATTCCGATTTCGTATCTGAAGGATACCGCAAACCTTCGAGAAATTGTCTTTAAGCCATACTATGGAAACTATCTTATGACATTTGTTGTGGAAGATAGGATTCCTCCGTTTTACCCGGATCTGCCAAACATGGCCGGAATGGATCTTGGTACAGATAACATCGCAGCTATCGCATGCACAGACGATTCGTCTGTTGTATTCAAGGGCGATGCCATTCTGTCAGCTAACCAGTTCTTTGCCAAACAACGGTCAGTTGCCGTCTCTCTTCTAACAAAAGGAAAGACTCACGGTCATGCTTCTTCCGCCTTTCTGACCAATCTTTCGCGGAAACATGATTGCTTTCTCAAAGACCAGTTCCATAAGATCAGTGCAGCGATTATCAAATACTGCACTTCTCATCGGATTGGTGTTCTTGTTGTTGGCACCAACCGCTTATGGAAACAGCACGTTTCCATGAGTAAAAAGAATAATCAGAAGTTTGTTTCGATTCCGCACGAAAAACTTCGTTGGATGATCTCCTACAAAGCATTGATTGCTGGAATCGAAGTAATCTGGCAGGAAGAAAGCTATACCTCAAAGGCGGACTGTACGGCTAGTGACGTTCTTCCAGTGTACGGAAGCGAGACAACACGTCCGGTCTTTTCCGGCCGCCGTGTCGAGCGTGGATTGTATCTTTGCTAATCTTGTGATATCACAAAAAACACTTCCTTTCTGCCCGAAACCGTGATATACTAATTAAGTCGGGCGGCTTATTAGTTGTCCGTGTCTACACTGGCGATTGCATTCCCCCTAAAAAATGCAATCGCCCTTTTCTTTTTGGTTACAGATTACTCAGTACCAGTCCAATTCCAAACAGAAGCATTGACGCACCCAAAAACCAAAGGCTGAAGTGTAGCCACTTGTGATTGGCCCGCCCTGTGTTTGTCTTTTTTTGTAACTTATAGATACAAAAAATTGCTACGCCAAACAGGATGCTTGCCAAACTTGAAATGCCTCCACTGACCAGATAAATCGTCTCATATCCAAGGTCTCTTTGAGGCATTTTTATTGTCCCTGTTTGTACTACTCGTAATAGAACGGATAGCGCATAGATGATTACACAAAGAAAAACCCCGCCCCGAAACCTTGATTTGCGACCATTTAGATCGCCTTTTTGTTCGACTAGAAACGTGGCCGGCAGGAAAAAAAGGACTCCAACCAGTGCCAACAGTTCAATCGAAAACAATACTTTGCTTAAAACCATCGCTCACTCTCTTTCTTTTTTTGCTGTCAGTATTCAATCAAAATTGATGCCATCAGATCAAGGATCAATATGCTTGCAAAAAGCAGAAACAGAAACTTTGCAATGGAGCGAATCTTTGGATTTTTGATGCATCCAAAAACCAAAGAGCTACAAATGATTCCTTCGAAAGCACTTAAGCCAACCAGACGGCAAAGTTTTTGTAATATCAATCCGCCCTCTGTCAGCTCCCTTCGGACTCCACATACCATCAGTACGATGGATACAATCACGGCAACGCAGCCGCCATTTAAAAATCCGATTGCAACCGCACTCTGTTTTTGTTTTCGGATTTTCAACTGCCACAGCGTCCAACCTCCAAAAAACAGGATGCTGCAATATGCCACCACAGCGATATACTTTAAAATTATTGTAAGACTCATTGCATCTTCTCACCTCCTATGCGTATTTTCCGTCTGCGAAAAGCTTGACTGACAGAAACTTCTTAAAACCAGATATAGCAGAACTGATACAACCGGAACATTAAGACCAAACAACTATTTAACACTATGCTCAAAAGCTCAACCATAACGATTCCAAACTGATAAAGCATAGACACCACCTTCCACGCATCCTCAAACAATACCAACGCCAATCGCAACGACACTAAACACAGCACCTACCCAAAAACGCTGTTCGAGGTCCGATTTGGCAGCTTCTCGTTGCTTGTCGCTTTTGGCATTGAGGTATCTCATACTACTCACAAATTAGATACTTTCTTCGGATGTTGGGAGCACCAATTTGACTCTCTTTGGCAGTGTCGGCTGCTTTGCTTCGTCTATCTTCTGACTCTCTTGCACAACTCCTGCATCCAATAACTGATTCATCTGATAAATGACGCTGAAAGAGCAGATGCCAACTCCCAATCCTACACCTAATATCGCAGCAAAGACTAATAATCCGTCTTCCACGATTGTTCTCCAAAGAACTACGATCAAAAGAATTCCTACTGCAATCGCAACCATCACAAATGCGGTCAGCAGTAAACTCGAACTGATTGCATTTGTCTCTGGAATGGTTTCTGGTGACAGCATCCTCTGAATTGCAATACGGGATGCCAACAGGAAAAGTCCCATCAGTCCGAAGTACAAAAATGGCAAGGACACCACCGTCCCAATCGCATCTGCCTTCTCACTCTCCACATTCGTACAAACGAACAAGATTAAAATACCCATCAAAAAGATTCCTGCAAGCGATGCGCCAATTGCAACTGCATACTTTAAAAGCCACCAGTCAATCTCCGGGTCAAGCACTACCACTGCACATACTGCCATCGCCACCATGAATGTAACAGCTGTGACGACTGTTCTTACTCCCTTACTCAAGATTTGTTCCTCCCTTCTTGTTTGGATGTAGTTCTATTCGCTTAAATCCGATATAAGCGATCACACCAGTTACAATCCACATCAAAACGATGCAGAGGATTGCTGTGATTTTGGATGCCATAAAGTGTGCGCTTTTTGCAGTTGCAAGAAGTGTGACACTGACTGGTTGAACGATTACACACAGCAGCATAAATGCCGACAAAACGAAAGGTGATGCAAGATCCATTCCCTTTTTTGTTTTGATACAGTAGGCATACATCGGTATGCATATGATCCCGTACCAAACAATATTTAATGTCGCAGGTCGCAACTGTCTCAAAAAGCAAATGATAAATTCTCGTACAAATCCCATTTTTTCTCTCCCAAAAAACAAATTTCCCTTAAAAAATACCAACCATCCACATCAGCCCCGCATCCAATGCCAGAAGCAGTGACCAAACACCACTTCGGATTAGATATTGCCAGTAGCCCGAATCTTCTCGCTCGCGAATCCATGCAATTACTGCAAGACTCAGGCAAACAACCAAGGAAATACTTGCGATATACAAGATTCCCCAAAGACTTCTATCAAATAAAACCTGTAGTTGTTCTGATGTGAATGGTTTCATAGTTTCCTCCCTAACCCTTATCCGGGGGTACTCTGGCATCTTCTAAATGCCAGAATCTTTCTCGTATTACTTTGTAGCACCACAACCAGAGCATTTATACCCAGTTGTTACGGTTTCATCCCATGCTGCCTGATCTACTACTTTCTCGTTGTGACCAGTTGCATCGTGATGAACTGTGGTATATTCCGCGTCGTGGTGAACAACGGTGGTTTCTGCGTCATGATGTGTAGTACCAACTTGCTTTGTTACGGTATACCAACCGCCACCGTCACCCGGATCAACAAATGCATGGTAGCCATAATCATCATCTGTTGCTCCCACTGGATATTCATAGCCACATACATTACAAACATCGACAGATGCCATGATTGGCTCGTCCCATGCCTCTTTTGTTACAATGGTTTCGTCCCATGCCTCTTTTGTTACAATGGTTTCATCCCATGCAGCAGAATCCTGTACCCAAACATCCTTATAGGTTGCATCATGATGAACTGTGGCGGTAACTGCTACCCAGTTGTGTGTATGTGCTGTGGTTGTCGGTGCGGTAGTCTCAGGAGCCTTGGTAGTGGCAGTTGTTTCTGGTGCCTTAGTCGGTGCTGCTGTTGTCGTCGCACTGGTTGTTGGTGCTGTCGTAGGCTTAGAAGCAGGCTTTGTCTCCGGCTTTTTTGTCGTTTCAGGAGCTTTTGTTGGAGCGGTGGTCGGCTTTGTTGTAGGCTTAGAAGCAGGCTTTGTATCAGGAGCTTTCGTTGTCTCTGGTGTCTTTGTGGTACTCGGAGTTGTAGTTGGCTTCGTGCTTGTTCCCTTCTCAGTGGATTTCTCTGTCGTGCCTGTTGTTTCTACTTCCTTACTTCCTTCGGCAGAGGCAGAATCACTTGCATCTACTTTCCCTTCCATGGACTCGGATGCCTTACCGTCATCGGTTGTTCCTACTGCGACATTGACAGCGGCCTGAATGCCCTTATCGGCTCTGAAATGGATTACTGCCCAATGGTTTGAGGAAGAAGACACCGTAACGGTCTTTTCTTGTTCTGGTCCGAACACAGCCTCTAACGGAGTCTTAACCAGTGTTCCGTCGGACAGGCTATAGTGGAACAGATTTGCATCATCTGCCAATACCAGATTTAGTTGATACTCGTCCAGATCCTGTGTCTGGTCACTTGTAATTTCGTAGATTCCTGCTGCATCGTATCCGTCAAGCGATTCCACCTGTGACAGAAACTGTGCCATGATTGGTTCCTCTGCAAACATACCGTTTACGGTATATGATCCGGTATCTTCCAGATAAGACAAATCTAAGTAGAAGTTTGTCAACAGTTCTTCGGCAGAGGACTCAATTGCAAGTTCATTCTCCCCGATTTCTGCTAGACTTTCTGCCTCGGTAACTGTTTCCTCTACTGGCTCTGATACCTTTGCCAGATCGACAATCAGGTAGGCATCCGTCTTTGCCTTACTTTCTGTGGCAGGAACGCTCATTCCGGCTGCGGCTAATGCAGCTGTCGTCACTGCGATAAATACATTTGTTTTTCTCATCCTTCCAATCCTCCTAATTTTGTTTTGATCGCTTTGCGACCATACCTACAGTATGCCAAAACGAAGAAGCTGACGCAACTCGATTCCTCCCATTTTTGGGAGATTTTTGGCATTTTTTGAAAAAAATCTTTAAAAGCTTTATTTTTTCGTCCGAGTTTACGCCCGCATTTCGCGGATAAAACAGACTATTCGGTACTATGCAT
>OLOX01002156.1_pt1 | contig 16805 bp, 14 predicted proteins | sample 1672091 | NCBI WGS metagenome assembly OLOX01 (sample SAMEA3136644, study PRJEB25190) | human gut metagenome | reverse complement strand
TGACGGAGCTGGGCGGCGTGAAGGAGGTCAGCGCCGAGATCGAGGGCGCGGGCGCCTGGTCACGGCTGAAATTCGAGGCTGGGACACACCGGGTACAGCGGGTGCCGGAGACGGAGTCCTCCGGGCGCATCCAGACCTCCGCCGCCACGGTGGCGGTGATGCCCGAGGCGGAGGAGGTGGAGTTTTCCATCGACCCCAAGGACCTGCAGATCGACACGTTCCGTTCCTCCGGCGCGGGGGGACAGCACGTGAACAAGACGGAGAGCGCCATACGTATCACCCATCTGCCCACGGGCGTGGTGGTGGAGTGCCAGGATGAGCGCAGCCAGTATAAGAACAAGGATCGGGCCATGAAGATCCTGCGCTCGAAGCTGTACGAGGCGGAGCAGGAGAAGCAGAACGCTGCCATCGCCGCCACACGGAAGAGCCAGGTGGGCACCGGCGACAGAAGCGGCAAGATCAGAACGTATAATTTCCCGCAGAACCGGGTCACGGATCATCGGCTGACGGGAGACAATAAAAACTTCAACATTGCGGCCATCATTAACGGTGATCTGGACGGTATGATCGATGCGCTGACCCTGAACGACCAGGCCCAACGGCTGCAGGAGGGAAAGGAGAGTTGACCATGAACGAGAATAAGAAGAAAATGTATGACCTGTCCGGCCCCAAGACGGTGGAGGCTATGAAGAAGCGGCACTTTGACGCCTATTACTGTTCCACCGCTGCTGAGGCCGTGGAGAAGGCGCTGGAGCTGATCCCCAAGACGGACAGTGTATCCTGGGGCGGCGTGATGACAGTGGACGAGCTGGGGCTGAAGCAGCGGCTGGCACAGGAGGGCTATACCCTCATCGACCGGGATACCGCTAAGGACCCGGCGGAGAAGCAGGCGCTGATGCACCAGGCGTTGAACTGCGGTACGTTCCTGACGAGCAGCAACGCCATCTCCAAGGATGGGCAGCTGGTGAATATCGACGGCATGGGCAACCGGGTGGCGGCCATGTGCTACGGCCCCCGGCAGGTGTTGGTCATCGCCGGTATGAACAAGGTGCTGGGCACGCTGGACGACGCCATTGCCCGCGCCCGAAACATCGCCGCGCCGGCCAACGCGCAGCGGTTCGGCCTGAAGACGCCCTGCGGCCTGACCGGACAGTGCGGCGACTGCACCAGTCCGGACTGCATCTGTTCCTATGTGGTGGTGACGCGGTACTCCATGGTGCATGAGCGCATCAAGGTCATCCTCGTGGGGGAGGACCTGGGGCTGTAAAAAGAGGAGTTTTGCCGCTGCGGCGGAATAAAAGAGCAGAAGAAACGAGGTTCGGGTGATGGAGACCATCATATTCCATCCGGAAACGGACAAAAACGCCATCGTGGAGGCGGCGGCGATCCTTCGCCGGGGCGGCCTGCTGGGTATCCCCACGGAGACGGTATACGGGCTGGGGGCCGACGGGCTAAACGAGGACGCGGTGCGCCGTATTTTCGAGGCCAAGGGACGGCCACAGGACAACCCGCTGATCCTGCACGTGCCGGACGCGGGCTGGCTGGAGCGCTGCTGTGTGGATATCCCCGACACGGCCTATGCGCTGGCGGAACGGTTCTGGCCGGGGCCGCTGACCATGATCCTGCCCCGGCGGGACTGCGTGCCCCTGCGGACCACCGGCGGGCTGGACACCGTGGGCGTCCGCTGCCCGGACCATCCGGTGACGCGGGCCATTATCGCGGCGGCGGATACGCCGGTGGCGGCGCCCAGCGGGAATACCTCCGGACGGCCCAGCCCCACCTGTGCGCGGCACATGATGGAGGACATGATGGGCAAGATCGACGGCATCGTGGACGGCGGGCCCTGCGCCGTAGGCGTAGAGAGCACTATTATCGATCTGACGGTGCAGCCACCCCGGCTGCTGCGGCCCGGCGGACTGCCGCTGGAGGCACTGGAAGCGGTGCTGGGGGAGGTGGCCGTGGACAAGGCCGTGCGGCAGAAGCTGTCCGACGGGGAGAAGGCCAAGGCACCGGGAATGAAGTACCGGCACTACGCGCCCCGGGCCGCCGTGACGGTGGTGACGGGCGCGCCGCGGCGAAGCGCGGCGTACATCGCGGCGCACCTGCCGGCGGGGGCCGGGGTCATCTGCTTTGACGAGTACGCGCCGCTGTTTGCGGGGCACATTGTACATCGGTTGGGACCGGCAGGAGACAAGCTGGCTCAGGCACAGCGCGTGTTCGACGCGCTGCGGACCTTCGACGAGACGGAGGTGACGGCCATCTATGCCCAGTGCCCGGACGAGGCGGGACTGGGACTGGCGGTGAGCAACCGGCTGAAAAAGGCGGCGGGGTTCCACACGGTGGACGCGTCGCCGCTGGTCATCGGCTTCACGGGGCCTACCGGCGCGGGCAAGACCAGCGCCCTGCGGGCGCTGGAGCAGCTGGGCGGGCTGGTGATGGACTGCGACGCCATCTACCATGAGCTGCTGCGGACGGACGGAGCGCTGCGGGAGGCCATCACCGGGGCGTTCGGCCCGGTGTTCGCGGCGGACGGCGGTCTGGACCGGCAGAAGCTGGGGAACGTGGTGTTCGGCGATCCGGCGGCGCTGGAGACGCTGAACGGGATCATCTATGCACGACTGCCCCGGGAGCTGCGGCGGCGGATGGACGAGAGCGACGCGGCGGTGGTGGGCATTGACGCCATCAACCTGATCGAAAGCGGACTGGACGGGCTGTGCCGCCGGACGGTGGCGGTGATCGCGCCGGCGGAGACGCGGGTGGCGCGCATCATGGCACGGGACGGCATACCGGAGGCATACGCGCGGCTGCGGGTGCGGGCACAGAAGGACGAGGCGTTCTACCGGGCCCATTGCACGGACGTGCTGGTGAACGACTGCGGCAGCGCGGCGGCCTTTACGGAAAAGGCACGGCGGGCGCTGGAGACGATATTGAAGGAGGAACGAGCATGAGCGAGGAAATGAAGGCGCTGCGGGAGCAGCTGCTGCGGAATGACAAGAACGGGTATGATACGCTGGACGAGGCGCAGCTGGCGGAGATGGAGGCGTACTGCGCGGACTACAAGGCGTTCCTGAACGCGGGAAAGACCGAACGGCTCAGCGCCCGGGCGGCTATCGCCGCGGCAGAGGCGAAGGGCTTTGTGCAGTATAAGCGCGGCATGGCGCTGAAGGCCGGGGATAAGGTGTACACCTGCAACCGGGGCAAGGGGCTGATGCTGGCGGTCATCGGTAAGGAGAGCCTGGCCGAGGGCGCGCAGATCGCGGCGGCGCATATTGACTCGCCGCGACTGGATCTGAAGCCCACGCCGCTGTATGAGGACAGCGAGATGGCATATTTCAAGACCCACTACTACGGCGGTATCCGCAAGTACCAGTGGGTGACTATCCCCCTGCAGCTGCGGGGCGTGGTGGCCAAGAAGGACGGCAGCGTGGTGGACGTGTGCATCGGCGAGGCGGGCGAGCCCCAGCTGGTCATCACGGACCTACTGCCCCATCTGGGCGGCGAACAGGGCCGGAAGCCTCTGAACGAGGCGGTGCCCGGCGAGACGCTGAACCTGCTGGTGGGCAGCCGGCCCATCGGGGACAGCGAGGACAAGGACCGGGTGAAGCTGCACGTGATGAAGCGGCTGCACGACAAGTACGGCATCACGGAGAGCGACTTCGCCTCCGCGGAGCTGGAGGCTGTTCCCGCCGCGGAGGCGGTGGACATCGGTATTGACGGAAGCATGATCGGCTCCTACGGTCACGATGACCGGGTGTGCGGCTACGCGGCGCTGCGGGCGCTGCTGGATATCGAAACGCCGGATAAGACGGCGGTATGTGTGCTGGCGGACAAGGAGGAGATCGGCTCCATGGGCGTGACAGGTATGCAGTCCGCGGCCTTTGACGCCTTTATGTCTGACCTGTGCGACGGCCAGAACGTGCCGCTGAAGGCGTGCTTTGAGAACGCCTTTTGCCTGTCCGCCGACGTGACGGCGGCCTATGACCCCAACTTTGCCGATGTGTACGAGAAGAAGAACGCGGCCTTCGTCAACTACGGCGTGGGTATCTGCAAGTACACCGGCGCGCGGGGCAAGTCCGGTTCCTCGGACGCCAACGCGGAGACGGTGGCCTATGTGCGCGCGGTGCTGGACGGCGCGGGCGTGCGGTGGCAGATCTGCGAGCTGGGCAAGATCGACGCCGGCGGCGGCGGGACGGTGGCACAGTATATGGCCAACCGGAACATCGCCACGCTGGACGCCGGCGTGCCGGTGCTGAGCATGCACGCGCCCTTCGAGGTGGTGGCCAAGGTGGACTGCTACGAGATGTACCGGGCCTGCAAGGCATTGTACGAGGCGAGATAACGGAAAAGCACGGTCCCAGGCAGTGCCTGGGACCGTGCTTTTTACGGGAAAGATACGGAAATCCCTTGTAAAAAGTGGGGGAATACGGTATAATTTTCTACAAGAACAGCAGGAAGGGAGGCGGCGGTATGTACGGCATCGGTCAGCGGGTGGTGCACCCCATGCATGGGGCGGGCGTTATTGAGAGCGTGACGGAGGAGCTGCTGTACGGCGCGGCGCGGACGTACTATGTGTTCCGTCAAGCCGTCAGCGGACTGGTACTGAAGCTGCCCACTGATAACTGCGAGGCCATCGGCGTGCGGCTGCTGTATGATCGGGAGAGAATGGACGCGGTGCTCTCGGCCATCCCATCGCTGACGGTGGAGGAGGAGCGCAACTGGAACCGCCGCTACAGGGAGAACATGACGCGGCTGAAAAGCGGCGACCTGACGGAGGTGGCACGGGTGGTCAAGTCCCTGATGCGGCGGGAGGCGGCGCGGGGACTGTCCACCGGAGAGAGAAAAATGCTGCACAGTGCCAAGGAGATACTGCTGTCGGAGCTGGCGATGGTGCGGGAGATCGGATACCAAGAGGCGGAGCGTCTGCTGGATGGCGCGGTGATGACGGGAGCGTGTGAGTGACGATGGGGAAGCTCTTTGACAAGCTGTTAAACCGGAAAAAGGAACGGCACCCCCGCTGCGCGGCGCTGGTGCCTGCCGCGGGGCGCTCTGAGCGCATGGGCGGCACGGATAAGCTGACGGCGCCGCTGTGCGGTGTGCCGGTGCTGCTGCGGACGCTGCGGGCGCTGGATGAGGCGGCGCTGATCGACGAGATCGTGGTGGCGGTAAGCCCGGAGCGCCTGGAGGAGATCGCGGCCCTGTGTGCCGGGGCGAATGTCAAAACGCCGCTGCGCGTGGTGGAGGGCGGCGGGAGCCGCGCTCAGTCGGTGTTGCTGGCGGCGCTGGCGGCCGGCGACAGCTGCGAGCTGCTGGCGGTGCATGACGGCGCGCGGCCGCTGATCCTGCCGGAGCAGGTGGACGACATGGTGCGGCTGGGACAGCGGACCTATGCCGCCGCGCCGGCGCTGCCGGTGACGGACACGGTGAAGGTGGCGGATATGGCGGGGCTGGTGCAGTCCACGCCGGACCGGAAAACGCTGTACGCCGTACAGACGCCACAGGTGTTTCAGGCGAACATCCTGAAGGCTGCTCTGCAGTCGGCTATTCAGGCCGGGGCGGACATCACGGACGACTGCTCCGCCGTGGAACGGCTGGGCAAGGAGGTATGGCTGGCCCCCGGCTGGCGGGAGAACATCAAGATCACCACGCGGGAGGACCTGACCATGGCAGAGGCCTTCCTGCGGGAGAGGGAGAACAGAGCATGACGGATCTGCGCATTGGATACGGCTATGACGTACACCGGCTGGTATCGGGCCGCGCCCTGGTGCTGGGCGGTGTGACGGTGCCCTTTGAGAAGGGGCTGCTGGGGCACTCCGACGCGGACGTGCTGACCCACGCGGTGATGGATGCCCTGCTGGGTGCGGCGGCGCTGGGGGACATCGGCAAGCTGTTTCCGGACAGCGATGCGCGCTACGCCGGGGCGGACAGCACGGCGCTGCTGCGGCAGGTGACGGCGGTGCTGGCGGAGGCGGGCTGGGCCGTTGTGAATGTGGACGCCACGGTGGCGGCGCAGGCGCCGAAGCTGGCACCCTATATCCCGGAGATGCGGGAGAGACTGGCGGCGGCCATGGGACTGGACGCGGGATGTGTCTCTGTGAAAGCGACGACGGAGGAGGGACTGGGATTTACCGGCAGCGGCGAGGGCATAGCGGCCCACGCGGCGGCGCTGGTGGAGAAAACGGCGTAAAAAACCCGGTGCAATCTTCACACATTATTAACAGCGGTGGGGTTGTGCCAAAAGTGAACATATGGTACAATATACCTGTTAAGATGCGGAGGCGTGTCTGCCCGATACGGACAGATGCGCCGCTTTTTGGTATAGGCTATGGAGGACGAGGAAAGGAAGGTAGACTTGAGCCACAGGACTATTCAGGACGAGCAGGCGAGACTGCGTAAAAAACGGCAGAAGGCGGAAAACGTCTTTGCTGTATTCAAAAAACCGCTGCACGAGTCGCTGACATCGGTATTGCCGGTAATGCTGATCGTGCTGGTGCTGTGCTTCACCATTGCGCCGGTGCCCAACAACGCCATGGTGGCGTTCCTGCTGGGCGGCTTGATGCTGATCGCTGGCATGGGACTGTTCACGCTGGGGTCGGAGATGTCCATGATCCCGCTGGGACAGGCGGTAGGCTCCGAGATCACACGGCGAAAGAAGGTGTGGATCATCACGGTGGTGGGCTTCCTCATCGGCATGATCATTACCGTGGCGGAGCCGGATCTGCAGGTGCTGGCCAACCAGGTACCGGCCATCGAGAACAACGTGATCATCTGGTCCGTGGCGGTGGGCGTGGGTGTGTTCCTGGTCATCGCCCTGCTGCGTATTGTGCTGGGTATCCAGCTGCGGTGGCTGCTGATCGGGTTTTACGCCATTGTGTTCACGCTGGCGATGTTCGTGTCGCCGGATTTCTGGGCGGTGGCTTTTGACTCCGGAGGCGTGACCACCGGACCCATGACGGTGCCGTTCATCATGGCACTGGGCGTGGGCGTGTGTGCCGTGCGAAGCGACAAGCAGGCAGGGGGCGACAGCTTCGGCCTGGTGGCGCTGTGCTCTATCGGGCCGATCATCACGGTGCTGATCCTTGGATTGCTGTATAAGCCGGACGGAAGTGCCTACACCGCGGCGGTCATGCCGGATGCCAAGGACACGGTGGAGATGTTCGATCTGTATCTCAGCGAGATACCTCACTATCTGAAGGAGACGGCATCGGCGCTGCTGCCTATCGGCGCTTTCCTGATCCTGTTCCAGCTGGTGACCCGCAGACTCAAGCGCAAGGAGATACTGCACATGGTCATCGGTCTGGTGTATGTGTACATAGGATTGACCATCTTCCTGATGGGCGTGAACGTGGGCTTTATGCCCGTGGGCAGCTTTTTGGGCGGCAGCATCGCCAGCCATACCTATAATTGGATACTTATCCCCATTGCTATGGTCATCGGTTATTTCATCGTACAGGCGGAGCCGGCTGTCCATGTGCTGAACAAGCAGGTGGAGGAGATCACCGCCGGTTCCATCCCGGCTCACGCCATGAACCTGGCGCTGTCTGTGGGCGTGGCCATCTCGCTGGGGCTGGCTATGATCCGGGTACTGACGGGTATCTCCATCATGTGGTTCCTGGTGCCGGGCTATGTGCTGAGTCTGGCGCTGAGCTTCGTGGTGCCGCAGATCTTTACGTCCGTGGCCTTCGACTCCGGCGGCGTGGCCTCCGGACCCATGACGGCTACGTTCCTGCTGCCCTTCGCCCTGGGCGCCTGTGACGCTGTGGGCGGCAATCTGGTGACGGACGCTTTCGGTGTGGTGGCGATGGTGGCCATGACGCCGCTGGTGACCATACAGCTGCTGGGCCTGAGCTATCAGAGAAAGCTGCGCCGCGCACCTGCTCCTGCCGCGCCTGTGGCGGTGGAGGAGCTTATCGAGCTGTGCTGAGGAGGTGGAGATATGTCTGAAACAACCAAGAACCGTCTGTATCTGATGATCACCATCACCAACCGGGTCATGGGCGCCACGCATTTTTTGGATTTCTACCGGGCTTTCGGCGCGCCGGTGGTGTTCACCGCCCTGGGACGGGGCACCGCCAGCAACGACGTGCTGAGCTATCTGGGTCTGGAGGCTACGGAGAAGTCCGTGATGTTCTCCGTGGTGACGCCGGCTGTCAAGGAGGTGCTGATGCGGGAGCTGGTGGACACCATGCGGATCGACCGGCCCGGCAGCGGTATCGCCGTGTGCCTGCACCTGAGCAGCGTGGGCGGAAGGACGGCGCTGAACTATCTGATCTCCGGCGAAAGCGACGCGCAGCCGGATATGACTGTGAAGGAGGAAGAGCAGATGAACGAGAACGCGTATCAGCTGATCGTGGCGATCACCAATACCGGGTACACCGACGCGGTGATGGAGGCGGCCTCCGCCGCCGGCGCGCGGGGAGGTACGGTCATTCACGCCCGGGCTACCGACGCGGGGAACACCAACAAGTTCTTCGGCATGGCCATCTCGGAGGAACGGGAGATGATCTTCCTGGTGACCTCCGCCGATAAGCGGGCGGCCATCATGCAGTCCATCATGGAGAAGGCCGGCGCCCACACTGAGGCGCAGACGGTGACGTTCTCCGTGCCGCTGGACGACGCAGCGGGGCTGTACAGCGCCAACAGCAACTGAAAAGCAAGGTCTCCGGCTTGGCCGGAGGCGGAGAATGAGCCTCCCCCGGCGAAACCGGGGGAGGCTTTTGTGTGAAAGGAACCGCCGGAGGGCGGCTTGTTCAGCGGTTATTGGGGGGATGCAAGATGACGCTTCAGGGCCTGGAAGGTAGCGTCACTGATGACGTGCTCCATGCGGCAGGCGTCCTCGGCAGCGCTGGCCTCGTCCACACCCAGGCGGCGGAGAAAGTCCGTGAGGACCGTGTGGCGCTCGTAGATCTTTTCGGCTACCTCGCGCCCGGCGGCGGTGAGGGTGATGTAGCCGCCGTTGTCTACGTCGATATACTGCCCGGCCTTCAGCAGGCCAACGGCGCGGCTGACGCTGGGCTTGGAGTAGCCCATATAGTCCACGATGTCGATGGAACGGACGGCCTTCCCCTGACGAATCAGGACCAGGATGCTCTCCAGATACATCTCGCCGGATTCCTGTAATACCACGGCGGCACCTCCTTTGACACTTAGAGCACTCTAACTGAAGTATAACACACGACTGGCGTAAAAGCAAGTGACAGTTAAATATATTTAACTGTCGTTACAATGGCGGGTGTTTCTTGACAGAACGGTTAGCCTGTGCTAACATCATACCACACAATACAGATAGGCTGTTGAGGTAACGCGCTATGACACTAAATGAACTGAAGATCGGCGACAGCGCCGCCATCACTGCCGTGGGCGGGGAGGGCGCACTGCGCTGCCGCCTGCTGGATATGGGGCTGACGCCACGGACGCTGGTGACACTGCGGAAAGTGGCCCCTATGGGGGATCCCATCGAGATACACGTGCGGGGCTATGAGTTGACGCTGCGGGTGGAGGACGCCCGACAGATCACCGTGGAAAAGAGGGATCGCGTATGATCTTTGCATTGGCGGGCAACCAAAACTGCGGCAAGACTACGCTGTTCAATGCTTTGACCGGCTCCAACCAGCACGTGGGGAATTTCCCCGGTGTGACGGTGGACCAGAAATCCGGAGAGGTACGGGAGCACAAGGAGTGCACCGTGGTGGACCTGCCGGGCATCTACTCCCTGCGGACCTATACCCAGGAGGAGATCGTCACGCGGGATTACATACTGAACCAGAAGCCGGACGGCATCATCAATATCGTGGATGCCACCAACATCGAGCGCAACCTGTACCTGACACTGCAGCTGCTGGAGCTGCGGGTGCCTATGGTGCTGGCATTGAACATGATGGACGAGGTGCGCGCCAACGGCGGCACCATCGACGTGCAGAAGCTGTCCGACGACCTGGGCATTCCCGTGGTGCCCATTACCGCCGCCAAGGGCGAGGGTGTGTCCGAGCTGATGGACCGGGCGGTGGAGACGGCGAAAAACCGGGTGCTGCCCAAGGTCTATGACTTCTGCGCGGCGAATTCGCCGGTGCACCGGTGCGTCCATGCGGTGGTGCATCTGATCGAGGACCACGCTGAGCGGCTGGGCCTGCCGCCCCGGTTCTGCGCCACGAAGCTCATTGAGGGCGACAGGGATATGGCGGACCGGCTGGTGCTGGATCAGAACGAGAGGGAGCTGCTGGAGCACTGCATCGTGCAGATGGAGACGGAGAACGGATTGGACCGCAACGCCTCGCTGGCGGATATGCGGTATACGTTCATCGAGCAGGTCACCGCCGACGCGGTGGTCAAGTGCCATGAGAGCAAGGAGCACAAGCGCAGCGTGGCCTGGGACAGGGTACTGACGGGGAAATACACGGCGCTGCCGGTATTCTTTGGCGTGATGCTGCTGATCTTCTGGCTGACGTTCGAGGTTATTGGCCAGGGGCTAAGCGATCTGCTGGCGCTGGGTATCGACTACGTGACCGCCGGCGTGGACGGGGCGCTGACCGCCTACGGCATCAACCCGGTGGTGCACAGCCTTATTATTGACGGTATCTTCGCCGGTGTGGGCAGCGTGCTGTCATTCCTGCCCATTATCGTGACGCTGTTTTTCTTTCTGTCCATTCTGGAGGATACCGGATATATGGCCCGGGTGGCCTTTGTCATGGACAAGCTGCTGCGGAAGATCGGTCTGTCCGGGCGGAGCATCGTACCGCTGCTGATCGGCTTCGGCTGCTCGGTGCCGGCTATCATGGCTACCCGCACGGTGTCCTCGGACCGGGATCGGAAGATGACCATTCTGCTGACGCCCTATATGAGCTGTTCGGCCAAGATCCCCATCTATGGCTTTTTTACCGCCGCGTTCTTCACCGACCACAAGGCGCTGGTGATGATCTCCCTGTATGTGCTGGGTATCGTGGTGGGTATTCTGGCAGCGCTGGTGATGAAGGGGACCGCCTTCAGGGGCAAGCCTGTGCCCTTTGTCATGGAGCTGCCCAACTACCGTATGCCCTCCGCTAAAAGCGTGGGGCTGCTGCTGTGGGAGAAGGCCAAGGACTTTTTGCAGCGGGCCTTCACCGTGATCTTCCTGGCCACGGTGGTCATCTGGTTCCTACAGAGCTTTGACACGCGGCTCAATGTGGTCACGGACAGCGCGGACAGCCTGCTGGCGCTGATCGGCCAGTGGCTGGCGGTGCTGTTCAGGCCGCTGGGCTTTGGTGACTGGCGCTGCGCCACGGCGCTGATCTCCGGATTTATCGCCAAGGAGTCGGTGGTCAGCACGCTGCAGGTGCTGCTGGGGAACGCGGCCATCACGTCGCTGTTCACCACGCGCAGCGCCATCAGCTTTCTGGTGTTCACGCTGCTGTATACACCCTGCATTGCGGCGGTGGCCACCATACGGCGTGAGCTGGGATCCCGCATCAAAACGGTGGGCGTGGTGCTGCTGCAATGCGTAGTGGCGTGGCTGGCGGCGTACATCGCTTACGCTGTGGGAGGGCTGCTATGAGCTGGATGGACTGGGTGCTGCTGGCACTGGTGGCGCTGTGCGGTGTGCTGGCCCTGCGTAGTGCGCGGCGGGCGCGGAAAAACGGCGGATGCGCCGGCTGTTCCGGATGCGGCGGGAGCTGCAGCGGCTGTACCGGAAAAAGAGAATAAAAAAACAAGGCCCGCGGGGGCCTTGTTTTTTTTACAGCAGGAGACCATATTTGGCGCACAGGGGCAGGAGCGTGTCCTCCGGCAGAGCGCCGTCGTACAGGGCGCGGCCCTGATAGGCCCGGAGGGCGGCCTCCAGCAGCTGGTCATCATCGCAGACGAAGCACACCGGCTTGGTGAGCATATACTGGTAGTCCGCCAGGGCCTGTACATCGTCCCAGGAGGCGATACGCAGGGCCAGGACCGTCTCACCGCTGTCCAGCGCGGCGGTGAGCGTCTCCTCCGCATCGCCGGTCAGGTCGACGACGGTGTGCCAGGCGATATCGGCGGGCAGGGGGAAGGGCAGCTTTTCCGTGGCGGCGGGCAGCTCGTTCGTGTGCTGCGGCGCCGGCGGCGTGATGACCACGCCGTCCAGTGCCCGGGCCAGGGCGGCGATATGCGCGGCGGTGGTGCCGCAGCAGCCGCCGAACACGGCCACGCCGGCGGCCAGAAATTCCGGCACCAGGGCGGTGAATTCCTCGCCGGTGCAGCGGTAGACCGTCTCGCCATTCTCGATGATGGGCATTCCGGCATTGGGCTTGGCGATCAGGGGCACCCGGGCATATTCCCGCAGGCGCTTCAGCTGGAGAAGCATCTGCTCCGGGCCGGCGGAGCAGTTCAGGCCAAAGGCGTCGATGCCCATGCCCTGCAGGACCACCAGCGCCGCGGTGATGTCGGTGCCGGAGACGCTGCGGCCGTTTTCGTCACAGGTGAAGGTGACGAAGATAGGTTTGTCGCTGACGCTGCGGACGGCCAGCACCGCCGCACGGGCGTCGGAGAGGGTCATCATGGTCTCGATGACGAACAGGTCCACGCCGGCGCGTTCCAGACCGGCGGCCTGCTCGGTGTAGATGTCCACCAGCTCCTCGAAGGACACGTCGCCCAGCGGGGCGAGGAACGCGCCGGTGGGGGACATATCGCCTGCCCGCAGGGCCTTGCCCTGCACCGCCTGGGCGGACAGTTCCGCCAGACGGCGGTTGTAGTCGGCGGTGCAGTTGAACAGGCCGGACTCCTCCAGCTTGCGGCGGTTGGCACCGAAGGTGGGGGTGTAGACCACCTGGCTGCCAGCGGCCACATAGCCGCGCTGGATGTCGATGATGGCGTCCGGATGGTCCAGTGTCCATTGCTCGGCGCAGACGTCGCCTGTATAGCCGCGCTTTTGCAGCTCGGTGCCGGTGGCACCGTCCAGAATCAGAGGGAAACGAAGCTCCATAGGTGTTACCTCCATTGCATGGGTCTTAGGGGAATGTTTTTGGCAAAGGCGTCGGCGAAGTCGGGACGCCCGGAGAGCTCGAGATAGGTGAGACGGTTGACGATGCCGTCCGCGGCGGACATATCACCCCGCAGGGCCAGCTGTGCCGCGCCGGAGAGGGCGGCGTTGCCTACGCTGTGGAGCTTGGCGGCGGGGAGACGGGGGAGCATACCGATGGCCGCGGCGCTGGCGGGGTCAAGGTACATCCCGAAGCCGCCGGATAGGTACAGACCGTCCAGCGCGGAAAGGGTCAGCCCCTGCTGCGCCAGCAGTATCTGCACGCCGGCGGCCACCGCTGCCTTGGCCAGCTGCAGCGCCCGGACATCAGCGGCGGTGAGATACACCCGGTCGGTCAAGTGGAAGACGCCGCAGCCGTTTTCGTCACGGGTCAAATAGCGGCGGAACGCCTCAGGCGCGTCTTCCGGCGGTAGGAGACGGCCGCCTTCGTCAATGACGCCCAGGCGCAGCAGGAGGGCCGTCAGGTCGATGAGACCAGAGCCGCAGAGACCGACTGCCTCGCCGCCGCCGATGACGTTCATCTTGAAGGCGTCGCTGTACCGGACGCGGCTGACCGCACCGTCCACGCCCAGCATACCGCAGGCGATGCCCGCGCCCTCGAAGGCGGGGCCGGCGGCCACGGCGCAGCAGGTGAAGCTATCCATGCCGCCCAGGGCCATCTCGCCGTTGGTGCCGATGTCCAGAAACAGGAAATGGCCCGCGCGTCGGGCAAGGCCGGAGGCCAGCAGGCCGGCGGTGATATCGCCGCCCACGAAGCCCGCCGCGCAGGGGACGCAGTACAGCGGCGCGTCCAGCAGCGTGAGGCCGGAGCTCTGACGGAAGAAGGTCTCCGGGCAGAAGGGGGCGGCGGCCAGCGGGCGGACGGATACACCGGCGAGCAGGCTCTGCATGACGGTGTTGCCGGCGGTCACGGTGCGCTTCAGCTCGGCGGGCTGCCGCCCGGCCTGGGAGAGTGCCCGGGTGAGCAGGGCATTCAGCTGCTGGCGGAGCAGGGAGGACAGGCGGGTGAGCCCGTCTTGGTGGTCGATGGTATACTGGATGCGTGTGATGACATCCGCGCCGTAGGGGGCCAGAGCCGTCCAGTCGGCGCAGGTGGCCAGGGCGTGGCCGGTGGCCAGGTCGTACAGCCGCAGCGCCGTGGTGGTGGTGCCCAGGTCGATGGCGGCGGCGCAGCCTGTCTCGCCGGTGGGGACGGCGGGGGGATCCAGCGTCTCGGTGAGGATACGCCCGCCGGCGGCGGGAGGGAGGACGATCTCGTCGCCGTCCTCCGGCACCACACGGCAGGCCAGACGCGGCACGCCGTTGACGCTGACGCGGCATTTGCCGCAGCGGCCGTGGCCGCCGCAGGCGGCGGGCAGGGTACAGCCGGCGCGGCGCAGCAGAGCCAGCAGGGTATCGGTATCATTGCAGGGGAGGCGAAAAACATCTCCGCCGCGGGTCACGCGGATACTTGACACGGGCAACACCCCTTTTTATAATAATTCCACTACTACTTTTATCAGCCCGGGGCGGCTTTGTCAAGAGGATTTGCCATGAGAACGAAACTGATGACGCTGGCGGCGGAAAACGGGTTCTCCCACGCCGCGCCGGTGGACATGAACGCGCTGACGCCCCGGCGGGAGGTGCGGGAGATGTGCCGGGCGGACCGGTGCGGACAGTGGAACGCCAACTGGGCTTGTCCGCCCGGCTGCGGGACGCTGAAGGATGCCGCGGCGGCCATGGGATGCTTTGACGCCGGGGTGCTGGTGCAGACCACCGGGACGCTGGCGGATGACTTCGACTACGAGGAGATGGAGGCGATCCAGCGGCGGCACAAGCGGGCCTTTGCGGACTTTGCGCGGCAGGCGCGGCTGCTGCTGCCGGACTGCCTGCCCCTGTCAGCGGGGGCGTGCACCGTGTGCCGCCGGTGTACCTGTCCGGACCGACCCTGCCGGTTCCCGGACAAGCGGATGTCCTCTATGGAGGCCTACGGACTGTTGGTGGGGGACGTGTGCCTGCGGTCCGGGCTGTCATATAACTACGGACCGCGGACCATGACGTATACATCGTGCCTACTCTATACCGAAGAGGTGAAATGATATGATGACACCCAAGGAGAACTTTCTGGAGTTGCTGAAGCCCAACGGCCAGCCGGACCGCCAGCTGTGCCAGTACGAGGCGCTGCATATGTGCCTGAACGATCCCATCAACACCTATCTGCGGGGCAACCGGAAGCGGGGGACCGTCAGCAGAGATCGGTGGGGCACCACCATCAGCTTTCCCGCCGACGCGCCGGGGCCTATGCCCGTCACCACGGACGGCCTGGCGGTGTGCCCGGACGTTACCCGCTGGCGGGAGACGGTGCACGCGCCGGACATCGCCGCCTGCACGGAGGGCTGGGAGGCGTGCCGCGCCGCGGCACGGGCGGCCTGCGGGGAGGAGAAGCTGCTGGCGGGCTTTATGGGTACCGGTATCTTCGAGCAGTGCCACTTCCTGATGGGCTTTGAGGACACGCTGACGAACCTGTATGAGCACCCACAGGAGATGCACGCGCTCATTGACTACATCACCACGTATCGGCTGCTGTACGTGAAGCTGCTCATCGACAATTTACGGCCGGACGTGATCTTCTCTCACGACGACTGGGGCACCAAGGATGCGCTGTTCATGAAGCCGGAAATGTGGCGGGAATTCTTCAAGGAGCCGTACCGGCGGTTTTACGGCTACATCCGGTCCCGGGGCGTGATCGCCATCCACCACGCGGACTCCTATTTGGTCCCGATCGTGGAGGACATGGCGGAGATCGGCATTCAGGTGTGGCAGGGCGTACTGCCGGAGAACGATATACCGGCCCTCCAGCAGAAGCTGCACGGGCGGCTGGTGCTGATGGGCGGTATGGGCGCCGCCATCGACCGGACGGATGCCGCGCCGGAGGAGATCTACGGCTATGCCATGGATACCCTGCGGCGGTGCTGCCCGGGTGGGCACTATATCCCCTCCATCACCTATGGCCTGCCGGGGGCGGTGTATCCCCATGTGGACGAGTACATCGACCGGGCCATAGCGGACTACAACCGGGCGCTGCACGTGCCGCGGTTCGATCTGCCGTCGGTGCCACGCCGGGTGCGGGCTGTCGCCGTGCGGCAGGCGGCGGGCGCCGCTGTCGAGAACGGCGACGTACTGGCCCGCCTGGCCGCAGCGCTGGAAAAGGGACAGCAGAAAAAGGTGCTGGCGCTGTGCCGGGAGGCGCTGGAGCAGGGTCGGACGCCGCAGGAGATCCTGTCCGGCGGGCTGATCCGGGGTATGAATGATCTGGGCGAGGCATTCTCCGCCAACCGGGCCTTCGTGCCGGAGATGCTGATGGCCGCCCGGTGCATGACGGCGGCGCTGGGGGAGCTGAAGCCGCTGATGACCGGCGGAAATGCCAAGACGGTGGGCCGGGCGTGCATCGGCACCGTCCGGGGAGATATGCACGACATCGGCAAGAACCTGGTGAAGATCATGCTGGAGGGCAGCGGCGTAGAGGTCGTTGACCTGGGCGTGGACGTGACGCCGGAGCAGTTCGTGGAGACGGCGAAGCGGCAGCGCTGCGGCGTGATCGCCTGCTCATCCCTGCTGACCACCACCATGGGCGAGATGCGCCGGGTGGTGACGCTGGCCCGGGAGGCAGGTATCCGGGACCAGGTGAAGATATTTGTGGGCGGCGCGCCCATCAGCCAGAGCTTCTGCGATGAGATCGGCGCGGACGTATACACCGAGGATGCGGCGGCAGCCGCACGGGCGGCGGTATCGGCGCTGAAGGGATAAATCGGCAGTCATAAAAAGCGGCAGACCCGCAGGCATTGCC
>OLOX01002150.1_pt1 | contig 16819 bp, 17 predicted proteins | sample 1672091 | NCBI WGS metagenome assembly OLOX01 (sample SAMEA3136644, study PRJEB25190) | human gut metagenome | reverse complement strand
ATCGGCTTTGATTTTGATATCAGTTTTGCGAACCCGATCAGTGAGAAGACTCCGAACTTATGTCATCTTGCTCCGGCAGGCCCTACCTATATGGAAGACTTAAATGAGGCCGGCGGTGTTTATGCAGTAATGAAAGAACTTGCAGACATCGGATTATTAAATACAGACTGTATGACAGTTACCGGAAAGACAATCGGAGAGAATATTGCAAATGCCGTAAACCTTGATCCGGAAGTTATTCGTCCGGTAGACAATCCATACAGCAAGACAGGTGGACTTGCAGTTCTCAAAGGAAATCTTGCGCCTGACGGATCTGTTGTAAAGCGTTCCGCAGTCGTAGATGAAATGATGGTTCATGAAGGACCGGCCCGTGTCTTTGAATGTGAGGAAGATGCGATTGCTGCAATTAAGGGCGGCAAGATCGTAGAGGGAGACGTTGTAGTTATCCGCTATGAGGGACCAAAGGGCGGACCGGGTATGAGAGAAATGTTAAATCCTACTTCTGCAATCGCAGGAATGGGACTTGGAAGTTCGGTAGCTTTGATTACGGACGGACGTTTCTCCGGTGCATCCAGAGGTGCATCCATCGGACACGTTTCGCCGGAAGCAGCAGTCGGCGGACCAATCGCTCTGGTAGAAGAAGGCGACATCATCAAGATCAACATTCCAGAGATGACACTGAATGTTGATGTATCGGATGAAGAACTGGCAACACGTCGTGCAAAATGGCAGCCAAGAGAGCCAAAAGTTACAACAGGTTACTTAAAGAGATATGCATCCTTAGTTACATCTGGAAACCGTGGAGCTGTACTCGAAATTAAGGATGAGAAGTAGATAGAAATTAGAGGATTATAAAATGCAGTTAACAGGATCACAAGTTATTATCGAGTGTTTAAAGGAACAGGGTGTGGATACCGTATTCGGATATCCGGGCGGAGCGATTTTGAACGTCTATGATGAGTTATACAAGCATCCGGAAATCAAACATGTGTTGACATCTCATGAGCAGGGAGCTTCCCATGCGGCTGACGGATATGCACGCAGCACCGGTAAAGTTGGTGTCTGTATGGCTACAAGCGGACCGGGAGCAACCAACCTCGTCACAGGAATCGCTACTGCATATATGGATTCAATTCCGATCGTAGCAATCACTTGTAATGTTGGCGTTTCCCTGCTTGGAAAAGACAGCTTTCAGGAGATTGATATTGCAGGTATTACAACACCAATCACAAAATACAGTTTTATTGTAAAGGATGTCACAAAGCTTGCAGATACTATCCGCCGGGCATTTTCTATTGCACGTAAGGGACGTCCGGGTCCGGTCCTTGTGGATGTCACAAAGGACGTAACCGCAAATAAAGTAGATTATGTAAAGCAGGAGCCTGTATTTACACAGCCGGATTGCTCTGCTTTTACCGAAGAAGACATTGATAAAGCAATCCATATGATTGAAAAGGCAAAAAAGCCATACATATTCGTAGGTGGTGGCGCTATTCTTTCGGGCGCAAGTGAGACGTTAAAAGCATTTGTTGAAAAAGTAGATGCACCAGTATGTGACACACTTATGGGTAAAGGCGCATATGATGGTACATCAGCAAATTATACCGGAATGCTTGGAATGCATGGAAACTTAGGACCGAATGTCAAGACGAATGAATGCGACGTGCTGATTGCCGTGGGAATGCGCTTCGATGACCGTGTGACAGGGAAGTTGGAAACCTATGCCAAGCAGGCTAAGATTATCCATTTAGATATCGATTCTTCTGAAATAGGAAAGAATGTGGCTGTAGATGTGCCGGTTTTAGGAAACTGCAAGCGTACCTTGGCATTGCTCACCGAACTGATTCAGAAGCAAACCCACACAGAGTGGGTGGAGAGCTTCAAGCCTTATGAACAAAAAGAATATGCTGAAGTGCAGGCACTGGCACGCAACGAAGAAGGAGAAAGCTTCAATCTCATGCCATGGGACTGGAGTTACTATTCCCAAAAGCTGAAAGACCGGAAGTTCAGTATTAATGATGAAATGCTTCGTCCCTACTTTGAGCTAAGCAAAGTTAAAGAAGGAGTATTCGGACTGGCAAGCAGGCTGTACGACATCACATTCAAGAAGAATCCCGGCATTCCTGTTTATCACAAGGATGTGGAAGCCTACGAAGTATTTGATAAAGACGGCACATATCTTGCTGTACTCTATACAGACTTTCATCCCAGAGCCGGAAAACGCTCCGGTGCATGGATGACGAGCTACAAAGGGCAGTGGACAGATGAGAAAAGCGGCGAAAACAGCCGTCCGCACGTATCTATCGTGATGAATTTTACCAAACCCACACAAAACAAGCCCGCCCTACTAACTTTCGATGAAGTGGAAACTTTCCTGCACGAGTTCGGGCACAGCTTGCACGAGATATTTGCCAACTCCACTTACGAAAGTTTAAGTGGCACAAATGTTTATTGGGACTTTGTAGAACTGCCCTCTCAGTTCATGGAAAACTTTGCCATTGAAAAAGAGTTCCTGCACACCTTTGCCCGCCACTACCAAACCGGCGAACTCATCCCCGACGAACTGGTGCAGCGCATTGTAGATTCATCGAATTTCAACGTGGCTTATGCCTGCCTGCGTCAAGTAAGTTTCGGATTGCTGGATATGGCATGGTATACACGCAATACCCCTTTCGAAGGGGATGTTAAAGCTTATGAGAAGAAGGCTTGGGATAAAGCACAAATACTCCCTGTTGTAGAGGAGACCTGTATGAGCACCCAGTTCTCACACATTTTTGCGGGCGGATATTCTGCCGGGTATTACAGCTATAAATGGGCGGAAGTGCTGGATGCGGATGCTTTCTCGCTGTTCAAGCAATGCGGCATTTTCAATCCGGAAATAGCCGACTCTTTCCGCCGGAATATCCTGTCGAAAGGAGGTACGGAACATCCCATGACACTCTACAAGCGTTTCCGTGGACAAGAACCTACCATAGATGCGCTATTAATCAGAAACGGAATAAAAAGATGAAAGAAAAAATTAAAATAAAGACAATAGTCTGTTGCCTGATGATGACATCCATGCTTCTCGGCTTGGGCGCTTGCAACAATGAGGATGATGTAATGGAAATCTTCAACAACAAAACCTGGAAATTGGTTCGTATCGCCACCGAAAAAGGAAAAGAACAATTCTATCAAGGCTTGTGGAGCAACGAAAGTAAAGAAGAAATCGACCGTGAACTCAATACTTTCGGGGCAGAAGGAAACTACACTCTTAATTTTAACTGTGCCGAAGTGAACGGAGAAGTTACCGGTACGGTTAATGTCCATGCCGTCAACTCGAGTATCAATGATGCAGTTCTGAAAATAGACGGAAAGGAACATACCATAAGCATCAAAGGAAAAGTTATTGGTACAGAAAGCGACAAGTTGGCTAAAGTATTTATCAACGGTATACAGAATGTGTTCAAATACGAAGGGGATATACATAATATTACTCTTTACTTCAAAGACGGAAATACAACAAAAGTCATGGGATTTACAGCCCGCTAAATACAACTGAAATATGGACGAAACCAAGAGAAGTAAACAAGAAGCCTTAGACAAACGTTATATACGCATGGCAAGCATATGGGCGGAAAACTCATACTGTCAACGTCGTCAGGTGGGTGCACTCATCGTAAAGGATAAAATGATTATCTCGGACGGATATAACGGCACGCCATCCGGTTTTGAGAATGTATGTGAAGATGAAAACAATCTCACCAAACCCTATGTGCTCCATGCCGAAGCCAATGCCATTACCAAAATAGCACGCTCCAACAACAGCAGCAGCGGTGCCACAATGTACGTCACGGCCTCTCCCTGTATAGAATGTGCCAAACTCATCATCCAGGCAGGAATCAAGCGTGTCGTATACTCCGAAAAATATCGTTTGGAAGACGGCATCGAACTGCTGAAACGTGCAGGTATCGAAGTAATATATATGTCAATTGAGAGTTGATAACTTCGTGCACAGCCAAATAGTAAATCGTAAAATATAGTACATATCATTATGGGTACAAAAAACTCTTCCCGTTTCACACCTCTCATTATTGCAATCAGTGTAGTAGCGGGCATACTTATCGGAACTTTTTATGCCAAACATTTCGCAGGAAACCGTTTGGGGATTATCAACGGTTCGTCCAACAAGCTGAATGCGTTACTGCGGGTGGTAGACGACCAGTATGTGGACAGCGTCAACATGACCGATCTGGTAGAAAAAGCAATGCCACAGATATTGGCAGAACTTGACCCACACTCCACTTATATTCCCGCACAGAAATTGGAAGCAGTCAATTCTGAACTGGAAGGCAGCTTCAGCGGTATCGGTATCCAGTTTACCATACAAGAAGATACCATACACGTGAACAGCGTAATACAAGGCGGTCCGTCTGAAAAAGTAGGACTCATGGCAGGTGACCGCATTGTTATGGTAAACGACAGCCTGTTCGTTGGTAAAGGGCTGACTAATGAAAAAGCCATGCGCAATCTGAAAGGACCTAAAGGCACACAAGTGAAGTTAGGAGTGAAGCGCGCCACCGAAAAAGAGCTGTTGGATTTCACCATTACACGCGGCGACATTCCCCAGAACACGATTGATGCCGCTTATATGCTCAACGATGATTTCGGCTACATACAAGTCAGCAAGTTCGGGCGTACCTCACACGTAGAACTGCTGAATGCCATTGCCCAGCTAAGCCATCAAAAATGTAAAGGTTTCATCATCGACCTGCGTGGTAATACCGGCGGTTACATGGAAGCCGCCACCCGTATGGTAAACGAGTTCCTTCCGGAAGGGAAACTCATTGTATATACACAAGGACGTAAATATCCGCGCATGGAAGAGTATGCCAACGGTACGGGTAGCTGCCAAAAGACACCGCTCGTTGTATTGGTAGATGAAGGTTCGGCTTCTGCCAGCGAAATTTTTGCCGGAGCTATCCAAGACAATGACCGGGGGACAATCATCGGGCGCCGCTCTTTCGGAAAAGGGCTGGTACAACAACCTATCGACTTCAGCGATGGTTCAGCCATCCGTCTGACAATTGCCCGTTACTATACTCCGTCAGGACGCTGCATACAGAAACCGTATGTAAAAGGTAATGACGCAAATTATGAAATGGATATCCTGACCCGTTACGAACACGGAGAATTTTTCTCACAAGACAGTATCAAGCAGGATCAAAGCCAAATCTTTGAAACTTCTTTAGGCCGTCCTGTATATGGAGGTGGAGGTATTATGCCCGATATCTTTGTACCACAGGATACTACCGGCATGACTTCCTATTATCGCATGGCTGTTAATCGCGGACTGACCATCCAGTTTGCTTTCCAGTATACGGACAACCACCGTGCCGAAATGCAAAAATATGAAACAGAGGAAAGCCTGCTGCAATATTTGAAGCATCAGAATATTTTGGAACAATTCGCCCGTTTCGCTGAGAACAAAGGGCTAAAACGTCGCAACATATTGATGTATAAATCACAGAAACTGTTTGAAACAAATTTATACGGAAACATCATTTATAATATGCTGGGCATGGAAGCTTATATAGAATACTTGAACAAGAGCGACAAGACTGTCCTCAAAGCATTGGAAGTATTGGATAAAGGTGAATCATTTCCCAAAGCTCCCGAACAACCCATAGAACCAAAAGTAAGCGATGAAGGAACTAAAAAAACAACTGCGCAAGCAGATAGCGCAAGAAAAGCGCCGTCACGGCATCACCGAATTAATAACGAAGTCCGCTGCTTTGCTTGAGAAACTGGAACAGCATCCCAAGTTTGCATCGGCCCGTACCGTTTTGCTCTATTATTCATTGGATGATGAAGTACAGACACATGACTTCGTTGAAAAATGGCACCGGCAGAAAACAGTTTTGCTGCCGGTAGTCAAAGGAGATGAGTTGGAACTTCGTATTTATACAGGCAGGCAAAACCTGAAAACCGGTGAGGCTTATCACATAGAGGAACCGACGGGAGAAGCATTTACAGCGTATGAGAAGATAGACTTCGCCATTATACCGGGTGTTTCTTTTGATGCCCGAGGCAACCGGTTGGGAAGAGGAAAAGGATATTATGACAAATTACTGCCTCTTCTTCATTCCTATAATATAGGTATATGTTATAACTTTCAAGTAAACGAAAAGCTGCCTGTCGAACCTTTCGACCGGAGAATGGATGAAGTCTGGACTGAGAATGGAATATTGAAATAGAATCTATCGTGATACGAACTGTTCCATAAGCTACTCTTACACATTACACTTCTTCAAGTGCGGACTTTACGAGAAAGATAAGAAAAATCCGTCAAAATCCGCACCTGACAAGAAGTATTGCAGGAAACTTCGGGGATACCAAAGAAACAGCAGAAGACCATCCTGTCAACGGAAAATAATATTGACTATCACTTGTGCGCCGACCTGCTTATTCAGATTTTTCACCAATAAATCACGCCCCATCATCAACTCTTGACGAAGCACGGATGAAGTGAGATGTACATAAAGAATTTGATTCTTAATATAAAGATTACTCGTATATTTAGTAATGGCAGGTCCCACCACATCTTTCCATGCCTGTATCAGACGATACTCGTTCAGTGGCGCCTCCAAAGCATTCTGCCGGAAGAATTTCCGAATCATTTCCCCTATTTGTTCCGCATCATTACGTTTCATTCAGCCATTTCCTTTCTTTCTGTCACTTCTCCATCTTCTACAGCAAAGACTTTGTATTCTCTTTCTATCTTCTTCAATATTTTATCCAAATGATCCCGATTGGTATCCGTAATGAAAATCTGCCCGAAACGATCTCCGGCTACCAGTTTTACAATCTGTTCCACACGAAAAGCATCCAGTTTATCAAAAATATCATCCAACAACAATAAAGGAGTAGTATTGCCGCCCGTTTTCTTCAAAAAGTCAAACTGAGCTAATTTCAAGGCGATAAGATAAGTTTTGTTTTGTCCTTGTGACCCCTCCCGCTTTATCGGAAAATCCCCCAACTGCATAATCAAGTCATCTTTATGAACTCCCTTCAACGAATATCCCATTACACGGTCGCGCCGACGGCTCTCCTTGATAATATCCAGCAATCCCCCACTCATAGCATGAGATTCATACGCCAGATTCACTTTCTCTTTATCTTGAGAGATATAAGAATAAAAAGACTGGAAAGTAGGTATAAACTCAGCAATAAACTCACTACGCTTCTTAAAGACGACCTCACCCGCAGATGCCATCATCTCCTCCCATACCAGCATTAATTCCTCATCGAATTCCTGTTCCGATTTCAACAAAGCATTACGCTGCGTCAATGCTTTATTATAACGTATCAGCGCATCCAAATATTCCTTATCATATTGCGATATCACCACATCCATAAAACGACGGCGCCCGTCACTACCTCCTGCAATCAGCTCCGCATCAGCAGGAGACACCATTACAAGGGGAATAAAGCCAATATGATCCGATAAACGGTTATATTCCTTTTTATTCCGCTTGAATTGCTTTTTCTGACGACGTTTCAATCCACAATATACCTCTTCCGGCTCACCTTGGTCTGTTTCATAGAAACCCTGAATTACAAAGAATTCTCCTTCATGACGGATATTTTGCGAATCAATAGGATTAGTGGCACTCTTACAAAAAGAAAGATAATAAACCGCATCCAGCAAATTTGTCTTCCCCATACCGTTTTGTCCGATAAAACAATTCATCTTCGGCGAGAATTCCAATTCCGCCTGCTCCAGGTTTTTATAATTCAATATCGAGATGCGTTTCAGTATCATAGAACTTCTATTTAATTGAGGATACAAAATTAGAGATAAAAACGGGAAAAACTAAAAAAATATGCCCGTAAATTTCATTAATACATAGAAATGAACTACTTTTGCTGACCGAAAAAGAATATCCGAAAAATAATAAAAAAGTAAATATAAAAATGGCAGAACAAAAACACACTCAGGACCCATTAGATATGGAAGAAGCACTGAGTACCTCAGAAGCATTCCTTATCAAGTACAAAGGAAGAATCCTTGGAACTATTGCAGCAGTAGTGATTATCATAGCTGGTTTCATGGGATATAAGCATTTTATTTCTGACCCCAATGAAGTAAAAGCATCAGAAGCTTTATTTAAAGGAGAACAATATTTCGGAGCTGATAACTTTGAAACCGCATTGAATGGTGACAGTATCGGTTACAAGGGTTTTCTGAAAGTAGCAGATGAATTCAGTGGAACCGCTGCTGGTAATTTGGCCAATGCTTATGCAGGTATCTGCTATGCACAGTTGGGTAAATATGAAGATGCAGTGAAATATCTGGATAAATTCAGCGCTAAAGACCAGCTGGTGAGCCCTGCCATTTTGGGAACTATCGGTAACTGTTATGCTGAAATGGGACAATTGGACAAAGCTGCAGGAACTTTGCTGAAAGCAGCGGATAAAGCAGACAGCCAGGCATTGAGTCCTATCTATTTGATCCAAGCTGGTCAATTGTTCGAAAAGTTGGGCAAGAATAGTGAAGCCGTTAAAGCATACACTTTGGTGAAAGAAAAATACTTCAATTCTTACCAGTCAATGGACATTGATAAGTACATCGAACGTGCATCCATCAAATAAGAAAAGAATATACCTTAATGATATAAAGAGGTTGTCTGCACCTGTGTACAGATAACCTCTTTCTTTTATTAAACCACTAAAACTAAAAAACAATGGCAACAGCGTATCATAACTTATCTGATTACGATTTCAATTCAGTTCCTAATGCAGAAAATATGCGTTTCGGTATCGTAGTATCCGAATGGAACAATAACATTACCGGCCCCCTATTGGAAGGAGCCATAAGTACCTTAAAGAAACATGGCGCAAAAGATAAAAATATTTTAGTACAAACAGTACCCGGCAGTTTTGAACTGACTTTCGGTTCTGCACAAATGATAAAAAGTGGAAAAGTAGATGCAGTGATTGCAATAGGCTGCGTAGTTCGTGGCGATACTCCGCACTTTGATTATGTATGTGCCGGTACCACTCAAGGTATTGCCCAACTGAATGCCGAAGGAGATATTCCTGTAATCTATGGTTTGATTACTACCAATACTATGCAACAAGCAGAAGACCGTGCCGGTGGGAGATTAGGAAATAAAGGGGATGAATGTGCAATAACTGCCATCAAAATGCTCGATTTTAAAGAGAAATTGCAAAAAACACAGATTTTTTGAAAAAAAGTTCTTGCATAATTTGCATATTCAAAAAAAAGCCGTACCTTTGCATCGCAATTGAGAAACAAACCTACTCAATGAGAGAATTGAGATAGACTCTTAAAAGCGAATGGGCAAATACCAGAGTGGCCAAATGGGGCAGACTGTAAATCTGCTGTCTTTCGACTTCGGTGGTTCGAATCCATCTTTGCCCACATTCTTAAGACTTGAAAGGTCTTTGGTTTTTTGCGGAAGTAGCTCAGTTGATAGAGCATTAGCCTTCCAAGCTGAGGGTCGCGGGTTTGAGCCCCGTCTTCCGCTCTTTTTTTTCTTGCTGTTATAGCTCAGTGGTAGAGCACTTCCTTGGTAAGGAAGAGGTCACGAGTTCAAGTCTCGTTAACAGCTCTTTGATAACGTAATTGCTGATTATTAATCAAATAAATAACAAGTAAAGCTATGGCTAAAGAGAAATTTGAACGTTCGAAACCGCACGTTAACATTGGTACTATCGGTCACGTTGACCACGGTAAAACCACTTTGACTGCTGCTATCACTACTGTGTTGGCTAAAAAAGGTCTTTCAGAATTGCGTTCTTTCGATTCTATCGACAACGCTCCTGAAGAAAAAGAAAGAGGTATTACTATCAATACTTCTCACGTAGAATATCAAACTGCAAATCGTCACTATGCTCACGTTGACTGTCCGGGTCACGCCGACTATGTAAAAAACATGGTTACAGGTGCTGCTCAGATGGATGGCGCAATTATTGTTTGTGCTGCAACTGATGGTCCGATGCCTCAGACTCGTGAACACATCCTGTTGGCTCGTCAGGTAAACGTACCTCGTTTGGTTGTTTTCTTGAACAAGTGTGATATGGTTGATGATGAAGAAATGTTGGAATTGGTAGAAATGGAAATGCGTGAATTGCTTTCATTCTATGATTTCGATGGTGATAATACTCCTATTATTCGTGGTTCTGCATTAGGTGCTTTGAATGGTGTTCCTCAATGGGAAGATAAAGTAATGGAGTTGATGGATGCAGTTGATACTTGGATTCCATTGCCTCCGCGTGATATTGATAAACCTTTCTTGATGCCTGTTGAAGACGTGTTCTCTATCACTGGTCGTGGTACTGTTGCTACAGGTCGTATCGAAGCTGGTATTATCCATGTAGGTGACGAAGTTGAAATTCTTGGTTTGGGTGAAGATAAGAAATCAGTTGTTACTGGCGTTGAAATGTTCCGTAAATTATTGGATCAAGGTGAAGCTGGTGATAATGTTGGTTTGTTGTTGCGTGGTATCGACAAAAACGAAATCAAACGTGGTATGATTTTGTGTAAGCCGGGTCAGGTTAAGGCTCACTCTAAGTTCAAAGCTGAGGTTTATATCTTGAAGAAAGAAGAAGGTGGTCGTCATACTCCGTTCCATAACAAGTATCGTCCTCAGTTCTACTTGCGTACTATGGACTGTACAGGTGAAATCACTTTGCCGGAAGGAACAGAAATGGTAATGCCGGGTGATAACGTAACTATCACTGTAGATTTGATCTACCCGGTTGCATTGAACGTAGGTTTGCGTTTCGCTATCCGCGAAGGTGGACGTACAGTAGGTTCAGGCCGTGTTGCTACAGTTATCGAGTAATCTTTGCGAACGCAACGAGAAGCAATAAGCTGAAATAATAAATCCCGGAGAGAATTTATTCTCTTTCGGGATTTTTTATTTTAGCGCTGATGCGGCGACTGCCGCATTAAACGAGGAACGCGCAGCGTTCCGAGTATGCTTTTCGTTGTGTTTGAGTAATATATGACGGTGGAATGTACGGATGTCTTAATTGAGATTAGAAAAATGATATGGCAGAATGAGAGAAAAAAGTAGAATATCCCAAATCAGAATATCTGAGGATAGACGAGCTTTTGACAGATAAAAAAAGAAATAAAGCAGCCACAAGGAAAGCTATCCACGGTGAGGTAGAAATCGGATGAAGCAACTTGTAAAAAAGAAATCGCAATGCATTTATATTACGCTTTATCAATGGATTGGCGAAGTGAGGGAATGGGTGCACAAGAAAATTGCCGGGATGAGCCGGTAGAGGATAATCCAAGTGGTAGATATACTGCTTGGAGAGTCTTTGTTGGTTGACAATTAAAAATAATCGTTATATATTTAAACAAATGTCAGTTGAATGTTTGTTTAAAAAAGAAAGCGTTATATGGATACACGTAAAGAACAAACAGAGCATAGAAGGTAAGAAATTATATATACCGCTTTAGAGTTATTTGTCACCCAAGGTTATGCAGTTACTAAAATTATGAATATAGCAAAAAATGCAAACATAAGGGATTGCTGTTTCATTATTTTGAGTCAAAAGAGAAATTGTATGAAGAACTAATTCAAATGTGCTTGGAGGGAACCGCATATCCGGGAGAGCAGAAATGTGAGCATGCTATTGATTTTTATGAATTTCACAGAAGAGTTGTTTGCGTGTATGAAAGAGAAACCTATCTTCAAAATTGGATGGTCAGACATTAACTTTTTGGAGAGATAAGAAAGAACAAAAAAGAAATGCTGGAATTGTCTCCTGAAGATGATAAGGAAATTGATAAAGTATATGTCTATGGCGGAAAGTATGACAGTACTTGTAGAGAAACCGTTTGATGCTATGGATCTCATTGATTTTATGAAATTGGGTATCTCCATGAAGTCAATGGGAAAAGTAATGAAAGAATATGGGAATGTGGATATCAATGAGCTGGCAATTCGTTTTAAACATCCATTAATTCGCCGCACAATTATTGATTATATGCCTAGTGGACATCAGGCGTATGGCAGAGTATGCTATATATAATTACTTACCGAAATGTATAGCAAAAGCAAACGATATAGATGGAATATTGAGTGCGTTTATACCATTTCTTGGTGCGTTTGATAATAAAGAGGCAAATGAAATGGTTGAGCAGTTAAGAAATTTGAAACAACAAATTTTTCCGTATATGCCATATCTCAAAAAACAGAAAAAAAGAAATAAACAGGAAATTCTTGCACAAATTAAAATGGGACAAGTAGAAAAAGAATGTAGAGAATCATTTGATGTAATGATAAATTCTTTGATTGAGCAAAGCGGTGCAAAGGATATTCAAAAGCTTGTGGATAGAAAGATTATTTCTGTTTATGATTATTCCTACAACAATTTTGGTATTGAAGAGTTGACAGGGGGATATTTTGCCAATTTACTAGGAACTATAAAACACGGAACATCATTTCCTTTGTTTGATAATATAAGTACTGATATAGTCAGGGCGGTAATAAATAATAAGATAATAGATTTTGGAAAAACAGATAAAGAAATTATCCGACATGCAGGTATAGCAAATAATATATTATCGACATTACCAACATTAGAAAAAGCAAGTATAGATGAAATATTGGATTTTAAAAAAGAAATGAAGGTTCCTTTGGATAATTTTAGAATTGCAGTATATGATTTTTCTCAAAAGATAACTTCAATGCCGTGGGATGATGATTTTCAATATGAATGTCTTAAGTTATATGATACGGAAGTTGTCCCAAAAGTAAATGAAATAAATGAGCTATCTAGTGAAACAAGTGTGTTGAAGAATTTTGGTAGTCGGGTTTTAGCGGATGAAGAGGAACGAAGGAAATTAGGATATGTTGGAGCAGGGCTTATTACAACTATAACGACGGGAACGAATATTGCAAGTGCACTAGGAATATTGGAGAACTTGATTCACATGGGTTCTAAAATTGGATTGACAGGAGCAACTGTAACAGCGTTTTTAAAAACAGCAGATTTGTTAAATCAATCTAGCAAAGAGGTAAAAGAGAAGAAAAGCGAAATTCAAAAAAATGTTATGTATTATTATTACAAGGCAAGCAAAAAAATATGATAAATTTGATTATGGTAGAAAGTGAGATGAGTATTTTGGAAAAAACTTTTGACCTTTCACAATTTGATGAATACAGAGAAGACAACAGAAGAGAAGTAAAAAAGGCAGAAGGTGGTTTGCCGGTTTCTTTGTGGGACACCTATTCTTCCTTTGCGAACTGCTATGGTGGGGTTATCATTCTTGGTGTCAAAGAAAATAAAGATGGCAGTTGGAGAACTACCGGTCTCCGGAATGCATCGAAGCTTCGTAAAGAATTTTGGGATAATATGAACAATCCCAAGAAGGTAAGTATCAATCTCCTGTCAGAAGATGATGTGCAGACATATGAAGTTGGTGATAACAAGGATGTTATTATGGTTATTTATGTGCCGATGGCAAAGCGTGAGCAGAAGCCGGTGTACATTAATAATGATATTTTTAATGGCACATTCCGCAGAAATTATGAGGGCGATTATCATTGTACCCGTTTGCAGGTAAAGACGATGCTTCGTGATCAAACTGAGCGTACTATGGACATGGAAGTGTTGGACAAGGTTCCTATGAAAGATTTGAATTACGATACCATATATGGATATCGTAACAGCCATCGTTCTTTAAAAGAGGGACATCCATTTGAACGCTTGAGCGATCATGAATATTTGCGAAGCATTGGTGCTGCTGCAATTTCTGAGGAAGATGGACAGTTACATCCTACGGCAGCAGGCATGCTGATGTTTGGGGATGAGTATAACATTGTGCGTCATTTCCCTGAGTATTTCTTGGATTACAGGGAAGAGTTAGACCCTACCACCCGTTGGAGTGACAGATTGCAGTCTAGTTCCGGTGAATGGTCTGGAAATGTGTGTGACTTTTATTTCAGGGTTTATAACAAAATTATTAAAGATATTAAGGTGCCATTCAAAATGTCCGGTGGCGAGCGTGTTGACGATACGCCGGTACACAAGGCAATTCGTGAAGCATTGGCAAATTGTTTGATTAATGCAGACTATCATGGCTTGCGAGGCGTTGTTATCCGAAAAGAGCCGGATAAGCTGGTTTTGGCAAATCCCGGTTATATCAGAACGGGTAAAAAGCAGATGCGTCTTGGTGGTGAATCTGATCCGCGAAACAAGGCTCTTATGAAGATGTTTAACCTTATCAATATCGGTGAACGTGCCGGAAGCGGTGTACCGAATATCTTTAATGTTTGGGCTGATGAAGGTTGGGAAGAACCAGTGATTGAGGAGAGATTTGATCCAGACAGAACGGTACTGGCGCTTTCTTTCAAAAAAAGCGGCGATAAAAAAGCGGCGATAAAGAGCGGCGATAAAAAAGCGGCGATAAAAAGCGGCGATAAAAAAGTGACAAAGAAGACACAGATGCAATATGATAAAATTCTAGGCTTTATGGAAGAGGGAAAAGAATATGGTATTTGGGATTTTTGTGAATTGTTAGGATTAAAAGAAAGTCGTACTAAAGATATTTTGAAGGGACTTTCTGATAAGATTGAAATTATTGGTAGTAATCGTGATAGACGATACCGAAAAAAATAGATTTGCTTACATGTAAGTTGTGTGCAAGTGCTGAATAATCGGCTTTTGAATCTAAAAACCCGATTATTCAGACCGAAACCCGATTATTCGGATGGAAACCCCGATTATTGAAGAGAATAATTCGATTATTAAAAATGAAAATTGACATGGGATAGGAGGCATTGAATGACACATCCGGATCTCAAACCGGTATCACAACTCACGAAATTCGTATCACAGAATGCAATATTGGCATAATTCCAATTTACATTGTTTTTCGACCATGCTATATTATGGCTAAGGTGGACGGAAAATGGTGCTTGTCGTCGTATTCCGGTAATACAGATGACAAAGGAAAACAGCAGCTTTATGTTTTAGCTGCTGTTTCGATACTTCTATAAATTCTATAAGTTTCAACGACTCACCCTTCAAGCTTTCCAAGGCAGTCATCAAGTGTAGTAGTTACCCAGTCAATATCACATTCCTTAAAGGCCATAGGCGGGCGTAGCTTTAAGACATTTCCGTAAGGCCCTGCAACTGATGTGAGGACATGATTGTCGCGGAGAAGCTCAATCATGTCGAGAGCCTTTGACTGGTCAGGTGTCTTTTGGACGTCGTTCTTGGTGAGCTCGAAGCCGATGAACAAGCCGGCACCCCGCACATCACCGACGGATTCAGGATGGCGCGCCATGACCTCTCTGAGGGAGGAAAGAAGCTTGGCACCGACTGTCTTACAGTGCTCCTGAAGGTGCTCTTCCTTGATTACCGACAGAACAGCCTGCGCCGCTGCAATGGACACCGGATTACCGCCGAAGGTGTTAAAGTATGGGAGCTTGTCACTGAATGCTGCAAGAACCTCATGGCGGGCCGCTAGAGCAGATACAGGAATGCCGTTGCCCATCGGCTTACCCATTGTCACCATATCAGGAATTATGCTGTGGCGGGCGAAGCCCCAGAAGGCATCTCCGGTACGGGCGAAGCCCGGCTGAACCTCATCTGCGATAAATACGCCGCCGTTTCGGTGAACAACGTCAACAGCAGCTTTCACATAGCCGACAGGGTCAGGATGTACACCGTCCGAGGAGAAGATGGAATCGGCAAGAAAACAGGAAAATTTGTAGCCCGCCGCATTGAGCTCATCAATTTTTGACTGCATTTCATTTGCGTACCATTTGATGAATTCATCAGGTGTTCCGCCGTGACGGAAGTAATCAGGGGTTGGAATCAGTCTGACATTGGGAAGAAGAGGCTGTTCACTTCCAAGAGCAGGTGAACAGCCGGAAGTAAGAGCGCTTGTGCCGTGATAAGCTTCCTGAGATACTATTATTCCGGTGCCGCCGGTGTATTCCTGTGCCACGCGCAGGGCAAGGTCATTTGCCTCTGAGCCTGTACACATGAACATAATCTTGTCTATCTCATCAGGAAGCATAGCGAGTATATCCTCGCTGTATCGAATAATACGCTCATGGAGATAGCGCGTATGGGTATTGAGCATTTTCATCTGCTCATTGACTGCATTTATTACTGCAGGATGGCAATGTCCGATCCCTGCAACATTATTGTACATGTCAAGATACTTGGTTCCGGCTGCATCCCACAGATATGCGCCCTCGCCGCGAACCAGATTGACGGGCTTACGGTAAAAGAGTCTGTATGCACCGCCCATATACTTTTCACGGCGCTCAATCAAATCCTTTGTGGATGAATCAAGGAGAGATATATTATTGCTGCTGTAACTGTTAGTGTCCATAATACTTGAACGTGTTGCCATATATTGTACACCTCCGATTTTATTAAAGTAATGAAGAGTAACTATTTTATTTCTTCAATATAGTGAATGGCATCAATTTGATATAATTGATTAATTATCTTTTCGTGGCTCTGTCTCTTGTGCAGGTCAAGCTTGGCAGATATGACGGCATCTTTTCCCTGTAATGCCTGTCTTTTCTGCTTCTCTATTGTGGAGATATGAAAATTGTTGTCCTGTACAAACCGGTAGATTGCCTGAACCCCACATTCTTTGTCGACCTCCATGTACAGAAGTATGCCTCGCGAATTTTCCTCTACATGGTGACTCAAAAAGGTGAGTATGGTCATGACGAAGATGACGAGAACGAACGCTATGAGGGCACCGAATATGTAGCCGGAGCCGATGGCTATTCCGAGGCATGCTGTTGTCCATAGACCTGCA
>OLOX01002145.1_pt1 | contig 16840 bp, 14 predicted proteins | sample 1672091 | NCBI WGS metagenome assembly OLOX01 (sample SAMEA3136644, study PRJEB25190) | human gut metagenome | reverse complement strand
GAACGGAAAAGCAGAGGCCGTGTGCCTGCCCGGGCTCGTGATATGGATCCTGCCCCAGTATCACTGCCTTTATATCGCTGTATGAAGCGTGCTTCATTGCGTTGAAGATGTTGTTCATATCAGGATATATCTCTTTTGTGAAATACTCCTGCTTTAAAAATTCCCTCAGCTGCTTGTAGTAGGGCAGGTCAAACTCCCCTGCCATTATCTCGTCCCATTCGTTGCCGAAATGAACCATCATGCTCCCCCTTATTTGCTTAACATTATTTGCTTAACATTGGTTTCAGATATCTGCCTGTATAGCTCTTATCGCAGGCTGCCACTTCCTCGGGAGTTCCGCAGCATACCAGCGTTCCGCCCTTGTCGCCGCCTTCGGGGCCAAGGTCGATAAGATAATCCGCTGTTTTTATCACGTCAAGGTTATGCTCTATGACAAGCACGGTGTTTCCGCCGTCGGTAAGGCGTTCCAGCACCTCCAGCAGCTTGTGTACATCTGCTGTGTGGAGGCCTGTGGTAGGCTCGTCAAGCACATATATCGTCTTGCCTGTGGAGCGCTTTGAAAGCTCCGCAGCCAGCTTTACACGCTGAGCTTCTCCGCCCGAAAGCGTTGTTGCGGGCTGACCTATTTTCACGTAGCCCAGTCCCACTTCCTGCAGCGTCAGCAGCTTGCGGTATATTTTGGGGTGGTTTGAGAAAAACTCCACGCCCTCGTCAACTGTCATTTCAAGCACATCGTAAATGTTCTTGCCCTTGTACTTTACTTCCAGAGTTTCACGGTTATAGCGCTTGCCCTTGCAGACCTCGCAGGGGACGTAGACATCCGGCAGGAAGTTCATCTCGATCTTCAGCAGGCCGTCGCCGGAGCAGGCCTCGCAGCGGCCGCCGCGAATGTTGAACGAGAAGCGCCCGGCATTGTAGCCGCGCAGCTTCGCGTCCTGCGTGGAGGCAAAGAGGCTGCGGATATCGTCAAACAGGCCGGTATACGTCGCAGGGTTGGAGCGCGGCGTGCGGCCGATGGGACTCTGGTCGATATTGATGATCTTGTCCAGATACTCCACACCGTCAATGCCGTCGCATTTGCCGGGACGGAGCTTCGCGTGGTTGAGCTTGCCCGCAAGCGTTTTATATAGTACCTCGTTGACGAGCGAGGACTTGCCGCTGCCGGACACGCCGGTCACACACGTCATGACGCCGAGCGGGATCTGCACATCCACGTGCTTGAGGTTGTGCTCGCTCGCGCCGCAGATCACGAGCGCGTGGCCGTTTCCGGTGCGGCGCTGCGCGGGCACGGGGATCTTCTTTTTGCCGGACAGATACTGCCCGGTGATGGAGCGCTCGCAGCGCGCGACCTCCTCCGGCGTACCGGCGCAGACCACTTCTCCGCCGTGCACGCCCGCACCCGGGCCGATGTCGATGAGATAGTCTGCCGCACGCATGGTGTCCTCGTCGTGCTCGACGACGATGAGCGTGTTGCCGAGGTCGCGCAAACGTTTCAAGGTGGCGAGCAGCTTGTCGTTGTCGCGCTGGTGCAGGCCGATGGACGGCTCGTCGAGGATATAGAGCACGCCCATCAGGCTTGAGCCGATCTGCGTCGCGAGACGGATGCGCTGCGCCTCGCCGCCGGAGAGCGTCGCGCTCGCGCGCGAGAGCGTCAGGTATTCCAAACCCACCGAGCGCAGGAAGCCGAGGCGGTTTTTGATCTCCTTCAAAATGCGCTCGCCGATGCGCATTTGCTGCTCGGTCAGCGTCAGCTTATCCACAAAGTCGAGCGCGTCGACGACGGATTTTTCGCAGTAGTCGCTGATACTAAGTCCGCCGACCGTGACGGCGAGGGATTCGCGGCGGAGCCGCTTGCCGCCGCAGGTGGGGCAGGGGCACTCGCTCATGCAGGACTCTAACTCCTCGCGCACGCCGTCGCTCTGCGTCTCCTTGTAGCGGCGCTCTAAGTTGGGGATGATACCCTCGAACGCCTGATACAAAACTCCCTTGCCGCGCGGCTGGTCATACTGGAGCTCCAGCTTTTCGCCCTTTGTGCCGTAGAGAATGACGTCCATGACCTCTTTGGAGAGCTTTTCCACAGGGTCGCGGAGGGAAAAATGGTACTTTTTCGACAACGCTTCAAAGTACATGCGCGAAATGCCGTCGCCGCGCACGTTGTTCCAGCCCGAGGCGCAGATCGCGCCGTCGAGCAGGGAAACGCTCTTATTCGGGATGACGAGCTCGGGGTCTACCTTGAGCTGCGTGCCGAGACCTGTGCACGTCGGGCACGCGCCGAAGGGGTTGTTGAACGAGAACATCCGCGGCGTCAGCTCTTCGATGGAAACGCCGCAGTCCTCGCAGGCGTAGTTCTGCGAGAAGAGGATGTCGCGGTCGTCTGGCAGGATGTTCGCAAGAATAATACCGCCCGAAAGCGCCGCCGCGGTCTCGCACGAGTCCGTCAGGCGGTGAACGACGTCGGGGCGGAGGATCAGGCGGTCGACGACGACCTCGATATTGTGCTTTTTGTTCTTTTCGAGGGAAATTTCCTCGCTGAGATCATACATGTTCCCGTCGGCGCGGACGCGGACATAGCCCGAGCGGCGCGCATCCTCGAAAATTTTTACATGCTCGCCTTTTTTGCCGCGGATGACCGGCGCCATGATCTGCACGCGCGTCCCCTCGCCCAGCGCCATGAGCTGGTCGATGATCTGGTCGATGGACTGCTGGCGAATTTCTTTTCCGCAGTTCGGACAGTGCGGCGTGCCGACGCGCGCCCAGAGCAGGCGCAGATAGTCGTACACCTCCGTCACCGTGCCGACGGTGGAGCGGGGGTTCTGCGAGGTGGTCTTCTGGTCGATGGAAATGGCGGGGGAGAGGCCTTCGATATAGTCGACGTCGGGCTTTTCCTTCTGCCCAAGGAACATACGGGCGTAGGACGACAGGCTCTCCACATAGCGGCGCTGGCCCTCGGCATAGATGGTGTCGAACGCGAGCGACGACTTGCCGCTGCCCGAAAGTCCCGTGATGACGGTCAGCGCGTCGCGGGGAATCTCAACGTCGATGTTCTTGAGATTATTTTCTCTTGCGCCTTTGACAAAAATCTTACTTGGCATGAATCGATAACTCCTGTTGCTGGATTCGCAGCTGCGAGACCAGCGCACTCTTCTGAATTTTTTATGTCAACCTTATTCAACAATGATATCCGCAAATTTTGCGCGCACGAGCGCGGCGAGGTCATGGGGAGCAAGCTCCACCTGATAGCCGATCTTGCCCGCCGAGACGATCATCGCTGCAAGGTTTTCTGCCGAACTGTGGAACACCGTGGGGAAGAGCTTCTTCATCCCGACGGGCGAGCAGCCGCCGTGGACGTAGCCCGTGAGCGGCAGGAGCTCTTTCTGGTGGATCATTTCGATGGACTTTTCGCCCACGGCCTTCGCGGCCTTTTTGAGGTCAAGATTCTCCGCGACCGGCACGTCGAAGACGTAATACTGCTTGCTTGCGCCGCGCGCGACAAGGGTCTTGAAGACGATGGCGGGGTCAAAGCCCATGGACTTCGCCACCGTGACGCCGTCGACCGCCATGCCCTCTTCATGGGGATAGGAATGCGGCGTGTAGGCGATCTTCTTCTGCTCGAGCACGCGCATGACGTTGGTTTTTTCTTCTTTATTCTTTGCCATAAGGGACCTCCTATGTGGAAAACGGGGATAAAATCACCGCAGAATGTAAACACAAGCTAAAATGCAGGCAAGGCCTAAGAAAACGCCCGCGCTGATGGGCTCGCCGAAGACGAGGGTGCCGACGAGCGTGCCGACGACCGGCTCGATGCTCGCCATGATGGATGCCTTGCCGCTCTCGACGTTGGCGAGGCCCTTGGTGTAGAGGATGTAGGGTGCGACGGTGGAAAGAAGCACCAGCCCCGCAGCGAGGAGGGCGTTTTGCGGCACGCTCAGAACCGTCATAAGGTTGCCCCAGTCGGCGACGAACAGCGCGCCGAGCGCGGCGAACACGAACGTCCAGAACACGACGGCAAGCGGGCTGTAGTGCCGCAGGCCGAAGGGCGCGAAGATCGAATAGAGCGCGTAGAAAAATGCCGCACCGAGGCCGAAGAACAGCCCCTTCGTCGTCAGCGACAGTCCGCCCGTGAAAACGCCCGTCACGAGCGCGCAGCCGAGCAGCGCCAGCGCGAGGGCAAGGAGCTTTTTGCCCGTGATCTTCTCTTTGAAGACGAGCGCGCTCATCAAAACCACCATCGCGGGCGCGGTGTAGAGCAAAATTGCGCTGACCGAGAGCGAGCAAAGCTTCTGCGCGTTGAAGTAGCAGAGCGTGAAGAGCACGACGCTGATGATGCCCGTCGCAATAAAGATCGGCAGGTGCTTTGCCTTCATTTTGAAGACGCTGCGGTCGGTGCAGAGGAAGAAGAACGCGAGCACTGCAAGACCGCCCAGATTACGGATGACGACAAGGTTTTCCGGCGCGATGCCGGCATTGAGCAGCGGGCGGTTGAATAGGCCGATGCAGCCCCAGCAGGCGGCGGCCGCTAAAATGCAGGCGTAGGAAGCGTATTTTTTCACAGGTTTTGTCTCTTTCTCGTTATTTCGTGTTTTCCTTGCGCAGCTCGATGATGCGGTCGCGCAGGATGGCGGCGTACTCGAATTCGAGCATACGGCTCGCCTCCTGCATCTGCTTTTCGAGCTTTCTGATCTCCTCGTCCCGCTCGCGCTCCGAGAGCTTGCGCTTGCCGCGCCGGCGCGCGCCAGGAACTTCTGCAGGCGCATAGGCACGATGCGCTCGTCAGGCTGCTGCTGATTGGGCTTCAACGGTTTGCTCATGATTGCACTCCCGCTATTCGTCATCTGTTTCAAAGGTTAGATTATCGAAGTCAATCTTATCGACCAACCCAAAGCTTGCAGCCATCGCATCTGCAAGCGTTTGTTGAGCGGCCTCGCCAGCAGGGCCAGTTTGCCCGCCGGAAAGCTGGCCGGCATCGCCTTCGTCGTCAAAGTCGAAGCGCACATCGGCAAACGGGTCGTCATCTTCGCCATCGGCCTGCGCGGCCGGCGCAACGTACACGTTCTCCGAACTTGCGCTCAACCGCTCGCGGATAAGCTCGCGCGTGGCGTCGTCGGGCGCGTACTGGTCCAAATCGGGAAGGTCGCGCACCGAGCGCAGGCCGAACTTCTCCAGAAAGCCGCGCGTGGTGGCGTACAGCGTGGGGTTGCCCGGCGCATCGGCCTGGCCGGCTTCGCGTACCAAGCCCTTCTCCACCAGGGAATTTATGGAACTGTCGGAATTCACGCCGCGCACGCTGGCCACGCCGGCGCGCGTGACGGGCTGCAGGTACGCCACAATGGCAAGCGTTTCCATGGCCGCCTGCGACAGCTTGCGCGTGTCCCACGACAGCACGTAGCGCTCCACCAGCTCGTGATACGCCGGGTGCGTGTACAGCCGCCAGCCGCCCGCAACCTCGCGCAGCTGGATGCCGCGGCCTTCGCGCTCGAAGCGTTCGCGCAGGTCAACCAGCGTTTGCTCCACCAGCTTCGGGTCTACTTCCAGCATGTCGGCAAGCGTGATGACGCCCACCGGCTCATCGGTCACGAACAGCAGCGCCTCAACGGCGCCGGCAAGCTGACTTTCGTCCAAACCTTGAAACATTGCGGCCTTCCCTATTCCTCGCCTATCGACGTGAGGGCGTCTTCGCCATCGAGCAGAAGTTCGCCGGAGCCCTCGATATAGTCGATGTCGATGTCACCGAACAGCTCGGACTGCTGAACGGTTACCATGGAGCGCTTGTACAGCTCCAGCACCGCCAAAAACGTGACCACCACCAGCGGTTTCGGTGTCTCAGGCGTCACCAACTGCGAGAACCGCAGGTGCCCCAGGTTCTTGATGCGCTGGTGAATGGCGCGCACGTGCACCTCCACGGGGATGGGCTTCGCCGCGATGTGCTCGCTTTCCAGCAGGAACACCTCGCGGCGCGCCAGCGCCTGCGCGGCCAAAAGCGCCAGCGAGTCAAGCGACACGTCGCGCAGAAAGTCGGGCATAAGCTCAAGGAAGCTGGCGTCGGGCCCGAACGGGCGCGGATGCATGCGGCCTTCCGTCACGAACCGCTCGTGCAGCGCGGCGGCGGCGTTCTTGAACTGCTTGTACTCCAGCAGGCGCTCCACCAGCAAATCGCGCGCTTCCGATGGCGCCAGCTCGGCGATGTCGTCGTCAAGCTGCATCTGCTCGCGCGGCAAAAGGCTGTCAGCCTTGATTTCCAGCAGCGTGCTGGCCACCAGCAGAAAGTCGCTGGCCACGTCCAGGTCAAGGTTTTGCAGGCGCGCCACCTCGGTCAGGTACTGGTCGGCAATTTCGGTGATGTTGATAGCCCCGATGTCAACCTTCTGGCGGCTGACCAGGTACAACAGCAGATCGAACGGCCCTTCGAAGCTGTCTGTGCGAACGCGATACGACACTCAAGCGCCCCGCTTTACGAAATGCGGAACGGGAACAGCAGATTGCCCACGTTGCCCGCCGTGACGTCCAAGTAGATGCCGAACGGGTTCACATGGATGATGTACGGCAGCAAAATGGCCACGATCATGAAGATGGGGAACGCATACTGCTGCACCTGGTAGTACTTCGGCAGCCACTTCACGGGCATGAAGAACGCGAAGATGGAGCTACCGTCAAGCGGCGGAATGGGCAGCAGGTTGAAGAACATCAGGTACAAGTTAATGAGCGCGAACATGGGCAAGAACATCAAGTAGAAGTAGTGGAAAAACTCGCTTTCCACCACCCATTGCGCCACAGGGCAGAAGCCGTACAGCACCCACGCCACAACGCCGGCAAGCACGGCCAGCAGCAAGTTGGCGGCCGGGCCGGCCAGGCCGACGATAAGGTCGCCCTTGCGCGGGTCTTTGAAGTACGCCGGGTTATACGGCACGGGTTTGGCGTAACCGAACACCGGCATGTTCATGGCCATCAGCAAAAACGGCATGATAACCGTGCCGAACGGGTCGATGTGCGCCAGCGGGTTGAACGACAGACGCCCCGCGCGTTTCGCCGTGGGGTCGCCCAGTTTGTATGCCGCGAAACCGTGCGACATCTCGTGCAGCACGATAGCGGGGATGAAGCTCAGGATAGAGCAGATGAGATAAGGAGGCGTAGTCATAATTTGTTCAGTATACCGTCATCTGCCGAAAGAAGAAACCGGGAAACGAAAGCTAACAAAACTGTAACCTGCGGAATGTAACCTGCGCGTACGAGCTGTGCGGCATACGATCGCAAAACTAAACGGGAGCGAAGAGATTTCCCCCTTCGCTCCCGCATTCGCCAATGAGGATGACGTTGCGCGCCGAAACTCCTTACGCGTTTTCGCGCTCGAACTTGTCCATGAACTGCACGAGCGCCTCCACGCCCGCCTTCGGCATGGCGTTGTAGATGCTGGCGCGCATGCCGCCGACGCTGCGGTGTCCCTTGATGTTCTCGATGCCGGCGGCCTTGGCCTCGGCGATGAACTTCGCGTCCAGGTCGGGGTTGCCCGTGACGAACGGCACGTTCATAAGCGAGCGGAACTCCTTCTTCGCCGTGCCGCTGAACAGCTTCGACTGATCCAGATAGTCGTACAGGATGGCCGCCTTCTCCTGGTTCATGCGCTGCATAACCTCAAGGCCGCCAAGACCCTTGAGCCACTGGAACACCTTGCCGCACATGTAAATGCCGTAGCACGGCGGGGTGTTCGACAGGCTGCCGGCGTCGGCCTGCGTCTTGTAGCGCATGATGGTGGGCGTGAACGGCAGCACGTCCTCGCGGATAAGGTCGTCGCGCACGATGACGATGACCACGCCGGCTGGGCCGACGTTTTTCTGCACGCCGCCGTAGATGAGGCCATACTTCGTCACGTCAACGGGCTCGGAGAGGAACATGCTGGACACATCGGACACGAGCGGGATGTTGCCGGTGTCGGGAAGCTTCGGGTAGCGCGTGCCGTACACCGTTTCGTTCTGGCAGATGTAGACGTAGTCGGCGTCGGGGGAAAACGTCAGACCGTCAACATCGGGCACGTACGTGAAGTTTTCGTCCTCGGAGCTGGCCACGCAGTTGGCCTGGCCGTACAGCTTCGCCTCCTTGAACGCCTTCTTCGACCAGTTGCCCGACACGATGTAGTCGGCAACCTTGTTCTGCATGAGGTTCATCGGGATGGCCGCGAACTGCTGCGTGGCGCCGCCCTGCAGAAACAGCACGCGGTAGTTGTCGGGGATGCCCATGAGGTCGCGGATGTCCTGCTCGGCCGTTTCGATGATGCCCTTGAACGCGGCGGAGCGGTGCGACATCTCCATGACCGACATGCCCGTGCCCTGGTAATCGAGCATTTCCGCAGCGGCAGAGGACAGCACCTCCTCGGGGAGCACTGCCGGACCGGCCGAGAAATTGTACACACGAGCCATGCTGAACCTCCTTGGGTTTGCGGTCAGGGATGCGGTGCGCGGTGCGCGCTGCCGCGTTGCGCAGGTTTGCGTTGTGCTCAGTATGACGCGCAAACATGTTGAACCTACCGGCGATGCGGGAATTGCCCGCAGGCGGCGAAAGCGCGGCGCGGGCGGCGAAAGGTGGAGAAACCTTGAAACTTTACAGGTGACTTGTCAGCTGTAAAGTTTTGGTGCCATACTGCGGCGTCATATATAAGGTACGAACCCTCTGGAGCATCATCATGAGCGAAGCGAACGCCCCCCAACAGCGCGCCGATCAGGCCGCCGGCACCATCGAGGCGCTAACGAAACAAATCCAGCAACTGAAGGCGCAGCGCGACGCCGTGATTCTGGCGCACTACTACATGCCGCCCGAGGTGCAGGACGTGGCCGACTACGTTGGTGACAGCTTCGCGCTGGCAAAACTTGCCGTTGACCTGCCGCAACAAACCATCGTGCTTTGCGGCGTGGAGTTCATGGGCGAATCGGCGAAGCTGCTGAACCCCGAAAAGCGCGTGCTTTTGCCCGAGCCGGGCGCCGACTGCCCCATGGCGCACATGGTGCGCAAAGCCGACATCGACCGCGTGCGCGCCGAGCACGACGACCTTGCCGTAGTGTGCTACGTCAACTCCACGGCCGAGGCGAAAACGTGGTCGGACGTGTGCGTGACCTCGTCAAACGCCGTGAAGATCTGCCGCGCGCTGCCGCAGCGCAACATCCTGTTCATCCCTGACATGAACCTGGGCCGCTACGTGGCCGAGCAGCTGCCGGAAAAGCACGTCATCCTGAACAAGGGCTACTGCCCGCGTCACGTCACCATCAACCGGCAGCAGGTCATCGATCTTGAAGAGGCCTACCCCGAAGCCGTGGTGATGGCGCACCCCGAGTGCCCCGCCGACGTGCTTGACGAAGCCGACTTCATCGGGTCGACGAAAGGCATGATCGAGCACGCCACCGCCTCGGACGCGCGCGACTTCATCGTGTGCACCGTGGTGGGCATCCTGCGGGAGCTTGAACGCCGCAACGCGGGCACGAGCAAGCGCTTCCACTTCCCCGCCACCACGCCGCGTTGCGTGAACATGGACCAGGTGACGCTGCCGAAGGTAGCCGCGTGCCTGCAAAACCCTGCGCCATACGAGGTGCACGTCAGCGAAGAGCTAGCCCCCGCCGCCCGCGTGACGCTAGAGCGCATGCTGGAATACGCAGCGAAGTAGATGAGAGCGAAATGAACGATTTACCTGCAGAAAGAGCGGCTGCCAGCATGAACGGCAACCGTTTTACACCGGTGATTGACACAAGAGCCCAGGGCAGCAGCGAACAAGCTTACGGCCAAAACGAGCCCCCAGCGACGCCCCACCAAGCTGAGGCAGCCAATGTAATCGGTAACCAGTTTCAACCGGTCGCAGAAACAACCGCTGCCACCGAAGCACCCACATCCCAAAGCGCTTCCATAGCTCCGGGCACCAGCCCGAAAGCAATCACCTGCGACGTGGTCATCGTGGGCTGCGGCGTGGCCGGGCTGTACTGCGCGCTTAACCTGCCGCGCCAGCTTTCCATGGTGATGCTGGCGAAGACCACCGTCGACGAGTGCGACTCCATGCTGGCGCAAGGCGGCATCTGCGTGCAGCACGACGCTGACGACTACGCGCCGTTCTTCGAGGACACGCTGTGCGCCGGACATTTCGAAAACCGCTGCGAAAGCGTGGATCTGATGATTCGCGCCAGCCGCAGCGTCATCGACAGCCTGATTGGCTACGGCGTGCAGTTCGAACGCGACGAGGCCGGCCAGCTGCGCTACACGCGCGAGGGCGCGCACAGCCGCGCGCGCATCTGCTTCCACGACGACACCACCGGCGCCGAGATCACCACGAAGCTGCTGGCCGCCGTGCGCAAGCTTGGCAACGTGCGCATCCTGGAAAACACGCGCATGAACGATATTCTCACCAGCGAAAACGGCGCCGACGGCCAATGTTGCAGCGGCATCGCGGCATTCGACGCCGCCGGACGCGCGCTGCGCATCAACGCGCAGGCAACGGTGTGGGCGTGCGGGGGCATCGGCGGCACGTACGAGCGCTCCACGAACTTCCCCAGCCTTACCGGCGACGCGCTGCACATTGCGCGCGCCCACGGCATCGCGCTTGAGCACACCGATTACGTTCAGATTCACCCTACCTCGCTGTATACCACCGAACCCGGCCGCGCATTTTTGATCTCGGAATCGTGCCGCGGCGAAGGCGCTGTGCTGCTTGACGTGCACGGCAGGCGCTTCGTCGATGAGCTGCAACCGCGCGACGTGGTAAGCGCCGCCATATGCCGCCAGATGGAGCGCGAAGGGTCCAATCACGTGCGTCTTTCGTTCGCCAGCGTGCCGAAAGATGAGATCACGGGGCATTTCCAGCACATCTACGAGCACTGCCTGGCCGAAGGGTACGACATCACGCGCGAGCCGATTCCCGTGGTGCCCGCGCAGCACTACTTCATGGGCGGCGTGCACGTTGACCGCGCCAGCGCCACCAGCATGCCAGGGCTATACGCCGCGGGCGAGACAAGCTGCAACGGCGTGCACGGCAAGAACCGCCTGGCCAGCAACTCACTGCTTGAGTCGCTCGTGTTCGCACAGCGCGCCGCTTGGGATATCGCGCGCCGCCGTGGGCTTGCCGCGCCGCATCCGCAGACGTACGCCGAGCACCCTGCCGGCGCCGACGCGCAGGCATACGAGCGTCTCTGCGCGCTAGCAAGCGAAAAGCTGCAGGCTGCAAGTGGGCGGGAAAGCGAAGAGACACAGTCGCACCTTGCGACGGGCAAAGCGGACGCACAAAACAACGACACCGCGCACGACGACACAGCTCACGATGCACATAGCGCCGCATCACACCGCAACGACGCCGCGAACGGCGCGCACGTTGCAACATCAAGCTGCTACGACTCCTCCAACGGTGCATATGACACCGCGTCCAGCCGCCCAGATTCAACGCACCCGACGCCCTGCGCCGCCAGTCCCGCCCACACCACCGCCCGCCAGAAGGAGGCCGTTGTCGCATGAACTTCATCACGCTGACCACCGTTGCCGAGCCGCTCATCCGCCAAGCGCTGGCCGAGGACATCACGAACGAAGACGTGTCCACCGCCGCCATCATGCCCGACGCGCGCCCGGCGGCCGTTGACCTGATTGCGAAGGCCGACGGCGTGCTGTGCGGCCTGGACGTGTTCGAGCGCACGTTCGCCATCCTGGACCCCGCAAGCCGCGTGCAGCGCTTCGCGCAGGAGGGCTCAACCGTTTGCTCAGGTCAAGTGCTTGCCACCGTAACCGGCGATGTGCGCGCGCTGCTTTCCGGCGAACGCGTGGCGCTGAACTACCTGCAGCGTATGAGCGGCATCGCCACGTACACGCGCCGCGTGGCGCGCCTGCTTGAAGGCAGCGGCACCACGCTGGTGGACACGCGCAAAACCACGCCGAACATGCGCGTGTTCGAGAAGGAGGCCGTCCGCACGGGCGGCGGGCGCAATCACCGCTACAACCTCTCCGACGGCGTCATGCTCAAGGACAACCACATCGCGGCCGCGGGCGGCGTGCGGCAGGCCGTGGCGGCGGCACGCGCCTACGCCCCATTCGTGCGCAAGATCGAGGTGGAGTGCGAAACGCTCGACCAGGTGCGCGAGGCCGTGGAAGCCGGCGCCGATATCATCATGCTCGACAACATGAATCACGCCACCATGGCGCAGGCCGTTGCGTTCATCGACGGGCGCGCCGAGACGGAGTGCTCGGGCAACATCGATGCGGACAACGTGCGCGCCATCGCCGATCTGGGCGTCGATTACGTGTCCAGCGGCGCGCTGACACATTCCGCGCCCATCCTGGACGTGTCGCTCAAGCATCTGCGCATGCTTGACGAAGCGGGTATAAATGGCGAAGACGACGCTTCCACCTGCGCAAACGTAGAATGCGACGAAGGCAAGCAAGCCGAGCAAGCTTCCCCGTCGTCCTTGTGCGACGATAGCTTCACGGCACATAAATGCCCCGAGCACCCAACCGTAAAGGCAAGGCGATAGCATGACGAAAGCGCAAACCCGCCGCGAGGCGCTTCTGCGGCTGCTGCGCGAATCCAGCGCGCCGCTTGCCGGCGGCGCGCTGGCCGAGCAGCTTGGCGTCAGCCGTCAAATCATCGTGCAGGACATCGCGCTTTTGCGCGAAGCGGGAGCGAACATCGTGGCCACCACGAAAGGCTACGTGCTGGCCGATGCGGCAAGCGCAGCAGAGCAGCCGGAAAGCACCGACGCAGAAGGCGCAGCGCCAGCCGAGCCGTTCGAGCGCACGTTCAAGGTGCACCACGGCGTCGAGCAAACGAAACACGAGCTTGAGACCATCATTTCCGCAGGTGGACGCGTGAAAAACGTATCCATCAGCCATCGCGCCTACGGCCGCGTGACCGCGCCACTGGACATTGCCACCCAGGCCGACATCGACCGCTTCATGCAAGATATCGAAAGCGGCAAGTCCTCGCCGCTGTGCACCGCCACCTCGGGCTACCACTACCACCTCATAGCAGCAGACAGCGAAGAGGCACTCGAAACCATCGGCCGAGCCCTAGCCGACGAAGGTTACCTTGCCCCCTTGCTGCCGCACGAACAGGGATAACCGCAGGAGTGAATCCCAACAGCCCCTACTCCCAGGTTTCGGGCATGCCTTCTATCAGCATGAACCTGGTGGCGCTGCCGAGAACCAGCTCGTCGCCGGCGTGCACTTCCACCGGCACCGTCGTGCGCGCACCGGCGCCGCGCGGGGCTTCCACGACCACTTCCGAGCCGTCTTCGCCGCTGATAAGCACGGTGCCGTTAGAGCTGCCCATGCCCTCGACGCACCATTTTCCCCGTTCGTTGCACCAAACGCGCAGATGATGGCCCGAAACGTCCGGCTCCACGTCGGCGATATCGTCGGGCCCCAGCGCAAGCGCGCCGATCTCGATGCCATCGGACAGCGGCTGCACCCAGTGCAGCGCGCCCGACACCATGCCGTTCACCACACGCAACAACCCCAACGCCTGCGCCTGCGAACGCGGGTCGGCCGGCGCCGATGCGCACGGCCCCGCCTCCATAACGGCAGCCGGAACGGTTTCAAGCCGCCCGCCGTGCACGCTGCGCACGTAATCGAGCACGTAAGCACACGAGCGTTTCACGTTCGCCGAGCAACCGGCCGCCACAAACAGCACGCACGCCAGCTCCGCACGCTCCTCTTCGCTGTATCCCGACCCCGCCACCAGACGTTCCTGCACGTTGTCATACAAAGCCAAGTCCTGATGACAGCCACGCAGGGCCTGGCGCATCATGTCGCCGCCCGGCCCGGTGATCACGTCAAGCACGCCGCGCGCCGAAAGCTTCTTGCCCTCGCTTGAGCGCAAACGAGCGCATACGCGCAGTGCCGCCACGCCCCAATCGCTGAAGTAGCGGTCCTGCAGCGAGCCAACGGGCGCGTGCACGATGAAGCGCGACACCCACGTGCGGTCGTCCGAGCGCGAAAGCGGGCTTTTCCCATCGGCAAGCGGGCGGCCGGACAGCACCAAGCGCGCCAAATCCTTATGGCTGATGCCGCCGTAGCGTTTCATCGTTTCGAACAAGGCGCCGCACGGCGTCAGTTCCACAGCCATCCCGTTACGCTCCTTCGCATGCTTGCGCGCCGCCCGCACCGGGCTGCGCATCGTCGATCTCGTATTCCGGCTCAACTTCGGCTTCCCCAGCATCCCGCGACGCGGCCTCAAGCGCCGCCGCACGCGCAGCGGCAAGAGCGGCGCCATCAAGCGCCGGGCCGCCATCCGGAAGCGCACGCAGCCGTTTGACCTGCGGCAATGCAACATTCAATGCATAATCGGCCACCAGGACGAACCATCCAGCCGCCATGGCGGCCACCAGTGCCGCCGCCAAGCCATCGGCTTTCTGCGCCAGCTGGAACTGCAGGCAGCCCAGCAGCTTGAACTCCGCTGCGCCAGCAACCGCAACACCGGCCGTGCCGCGCAAAAACCCTGCGCGCGTGCGCGACGCGCCTGCCCGAAGCGCCAAGCCGGCAAGCGCAGGCACCGCCAACGCAGCCGTAACCGCCACTCCCGAAACCGCGCCTTCCCAGAAGGCGCCGCCCAGCGAAAACAAAGCTTCCGCGCCGTTCACCAACACGCCAGCGGAAATGGCCACCGCGGCAAGCGCAACCGCCGCCACGCCCTTCGACGTTATGCGCGCAAGCGAAAGCGCGCCGTTCGGCGCATCGGGAAACCCGCCGATCAAGCCGCCGGGCACACAAGGCACCAGGGGCTTTCCCGAAAGCGAGCGCTCGACGTTTTCGGCATAATGCACGGAAAACGACGACAGCGCCTCACGCACGGCCGCGGCCGCCGGACGGTCGGCCTGCTCGCGCACCAGGCAGTCGGCAAGCACCTCGGCGAACATGCGGTCCACAAACGTGAGCGCATCGGCCGCCTCCGCAACGCTTGCCGGCGCGGGCAGCTTGTCCTGCGCCTGCTGCACGGCCACCGCAGCCTCGGGCTCGCGCGCCAACACGTCCACCAGCGCATCGGCGTCCTCGTGCGCCATGACCGCCGGCGGCGCAGCCGCAGCCATTTTCGCGCGATACGGCGAAAGCGCCCGTCCATCGTCCGACAGGCCATGCAACTCGTACGGCACATGCCCGCTGGCCAGGCGATACACCACACTTGCTGCCGCATACACGTCGATAGCAGATGATTTCCGCAGCTCATCAAGGCCCGGAATATCGTCGCTGAGCATCTCGGGCGGCGCATAGTCGGCCGTGGCCCCGCGGAACACCGCGTTTTCGCGCGTGAACGACGTGGCAACGTCCACATCGGCAGACGACCCGAAATCGATGAGGTACAGGTCGAACACGCCTTCCTCAACCTGCTGCGCCAAAGTCAGGCGCGACGTGCGGACCATGACGTTGCGCGGGCTGATATCGCGGTGCACGAACCCGCCTTCGACGAATCCCATGCGCGCCACCAGGTCGAACAGGTCGCGACCGATGCGCGCCGCCACCAGCGGCGACACCCGACCTGCCCCGTCCACGGCAAGCGTGCGGCGCACGCGATCAAGCGTGACGCCTTCGACCCACTCCATGACGATGCACGGAACGCCGGCAACCTGGCCGCGGCCGAACAGGCGCGGAAAACCCTTCAAGCCCGAAAGCTTCGCGTGGCATTCATACTCGCGCTCAAACGCCGCCCGGGCAGCGCGAACGCGGCGCGCATGCTCCTCGTCAGATTCCGCACCATGACGCTGCGGGTCGGCCAAAAGCTTCAACGCCACGTGCTCGCCCTGCGCGTTGCGCGCATGCTCCACGCGCCCCGTGCCGCCGCTGTGGCCTTCGCCTTCCAGCACGAACAACGTGACGAAACGACGCCGATACGCCGCGCGATCGGCATCAGCCAGCACAAACGGCGCCTCGAAACCCTCAACGCGCGCGACGCGCATAGCCGGCGCGGCAGACGCAACCGCAAGCGACCCTGTTCGCGCATTGCGACCGCTCGCATTTCCACTCCACCCGCTCATAAGCTGATACTCGCAAGCACTTCGTTGAGCTGGGCGGCCGTTACGTTGTTACCGTTTGCATCTTGGTCGTTCCAAATGGGCTCCATCCAACGGTTGTAACCATCGGCGGGGTTCGCATACGCCAGGTTGAGGTTCCACGCGTCGTAATACGGTGTAAGCGCCTGGTCAAGCGCAATATAGGCACGCTGCAAGTTGCCTTTCTGATCGATCCAGCGCGACCCCTCGGGACAGTCGTAGTTGCGTAGCATAAGGAAATCGGTAAGCGTTTGGCTATCGATAGCCGAGCACTCGTCGTAATCCGCCTGGCGCACGTCCAGCGAACCATGCAAGGCATCGCTGCCGAACGAGCCGATGGCCGCGTTCAGGCGCGACACGTAGGTGTTCACGCGGTTCAAATGATCAACCAACAGCGCGTGGACCCGAGCTTCTTCTGCTTCAGAAGGACCCGAGGGCGAAGGCGTTTCCGACGACCCGCCGGACGCAGAGCCACCTGAAGAGGAGCCTCCCGCCGTCGAATCGCCGTTAGCCGCGCCCGCGCCCGACCCCGACCCGGACGAAGCGGAGCTGCCGGAATTCGATCCCGCATTCGAAGCGGCGCTGGACGAAGGGGTCTTCGAAGTCTCCACGGCCTTCGTAAACGACGCGTCAACCACGCCGGACGGCGAACCCGCAGCAAGCGACCCCGCACCCAGCACGCCACCGAACGCGCCAAGCCCCAGCGCTGCCGAAACAGCGTTCTGTTCAGCAACCTCTTGTTGGTCAACGGGCCCAACATTGCGGGAAGGCCCATCGGACGAGACGACGCTAAGTTTCGCGGCATCGTCGGTCGACGCAAACGCAAGTCCCAAAGGCACAAGCGAAGGAAC
>OLOX01002140.1_pt1 | contig 16881 bp, 9 predicted proteins | sample 1672091 | NCBI WGS metagenome assembly OLOX01 (sample SAMEA3136644, study PRJEB25190) | human gut metagenome | reverse complement strand
TATCTGTCAGCGAGGGTGTGATAGAGGCTTCCCCGGCTGTCTACGATAACTATGCGGTTGTAGGCACCAGAGACTGTAAAATATGGGGAATCAGGTTACAGTAAATAGCAATATTTATTTGCTTTCTCCCATTCTTTATTAACTTGCCATTTATCGCACTAAATGGTAAAATTTAAATATCTTACAGTTTTACGGCACAATATTTTGAAAAAACTGAAAACAAAGGAGAGGAAGCGATGGAAGAGAGAAATAACAGACTGCTGAATGCGAAGCTGAACAAGTATATTGTTCCGGGGATTATGATGTCTCTGGCGCTTCAGCTGGGAAATATCGTAGATACGATATTTGTAAGTAACCTGATCGGGGTGGAGGCAATGTCTGCAGTTACCCTGAGCCTGCCTGTGGAGACGATCGTTCAGCTGACAGGTTACTGCCTTGGTATCGGCGGTTCCATAGCAGTGGGAAACATGCTTGGCAAACGAGACAAAGAAGGGGCATCGAAATTGTTTTCTGCCACATTTATAGTAACACTTGTGGTGGGGATCATTTTTTCAATCTGCGCCCTTCCTGCAGCAGAACCTGTTGCCAGACTTCTGGTATCAGGTGACGGTGTCCTGACCGGTTATACCAGAGATTACATACGTGTAAGTATGCTGGGGGCACCGGTGATCGGAATTGGACTGATGATGGTCAATTACCTTGGAGTGGAGAATCATCCGGAGCTGGCATCAGCCTACCTTATCGCAGCCAATGTGATCAATCTTGTGCTGGACTATATATTCCTCAGATATACTCCGCTGGGAATTACAGGTGCATCCTTATCAACTGTTCTTGGTTTCCTGTTTGCAATGGGAATTTTTGTGCTTTATATCCGCTCTGATAAGCGAAACCTTCATCTGATCCTGCTAAAGCCGGGCGAACTTGGAATCACAAAGGAAGCAATCATCACAGGCGTGCCAATGCTGATCTTTATGGCAGCTAATTTTGTAAAGGCGCTTGGACTGAATACCATTATCATGAACCAGCTGGGCGAGGAAGGTATGGCAGTATTTACTGTCTGTGACAATGTGCTGCTGATCGTCGAGATGCTTACAGGCGGAATCATCGGTGTGATCCCCAATGTGGCAGGAATCCTTTTCGGAGAGAAGGACTACGTGGGAATCCGGGTTCTCTGTAAAAAGATGCTGAAATACAGTTACATCCTGCTGGCTGTGATCTTTGTCCTTATTATGCTGTTTACCGAGGAAATTACTGTCATGTTCGGAAGCGGCGGTGGCGAGCTGGGCAGCCATATGGTCCAGGCGCTGCGCATCTTTGCTTTGTGTGTGGCACCTTATCTGTGGAATAAGTTTATTATCAGCTATTACGAGTCCATTGAGGAGACAGTCATTGCAAGTTTTGCCACATTTCTGGAGAATGCGGTGGTAGTTCTGCCTGCAACCCTGGTGGGAATCCTTGTATGGAAACAGATTGACGGGATCGGTATCGACGGAATTGCAGCAGGATTTGTTGCCACTGAGATCATAACTGCAGTTGCAGCCTGTATTTTCAGAAAAATCAGGCATAAGAATACAAGCTTTTATATTGTTCCTGACAAAAATCCGGGGATTAATCTGGATTTTTCCATTAAGAGTACCATGGAGGAAGCACAAACGGTTCATAAGAGGATCATAGAGTTCTGCCAGGAACAGGGAGCTTCTAAAAGCAAGGCAAATCTTGCCGCAGTGTGTGCGGAGGAAATGACTGTAAATATTATACGATTCGGGGGAAAAACCTCCAACTGGATCGACATTAACCTCTGTCTGGAGGATGATCTCTGCAGACTGAGGATCAGAGATAACGGTGTAAATTTCAACCCTCTGGAATATCAGTATGACAGTGAAGACTTTGATATACATGGGATTGAACTTGTCAAGAAGGTATCAAAATCCATGGATTATATTCGTGCGATTGATATGAATAATACCATAATATCTTTTTAGGAGGTACATGAAAATGAAAAATATTAATGAAAGGAACAATTTTGTTTTTGAGTTTCGGCCGGTAACAGAATTGTTCGAGGAACAGGTGAAGCTTCATCCAGAGAAATGTGCAGTTGTCTCCGGCAAAGAGAGCTTCACCTATGCACAGCTCAACGAACGGGCTAACAGGATTGCCAATGCACTTGTGGAAAAAGGTGTCAGACGGGAGACCATCGTAGGTGTGGTTCTTGAGAGATGCTGTGATTTCTATGCAGTGCGACAGGGTATCCTGAAGGCAGGAGGCGCATTTGCAGTTGCCACACCGGATTATCCTGATGACAGGATCCGGTATATTTTTGAGGATTCAGGAGCTCCTTTTATTATCACAACAAAGGAGATCGCAGAGGAACGAAGGGAACTGTTTGCTAAGCTTCCCTGTACAGTACTTCTGATCGAGGAACTTCTGGAGAATGAGAATACAGAGAATCCTCAGGTAAAGATCGGGGAGCATGATCTTTGTTATTGTATCTATACTTCTGGTTCCACAGGCAAGCCCAAGGGTGTGCTGATCGAACATATCAACCTTGCCAATTTTGTAAATCCGGATCCGAAAAATGCGGAAACTTATGGTTATGTCAGCAGGGGATCGGTTTCTCTTTCCATGGCAGCCATGACCTTTGATGTGTCTGTTCTGGAGGAATTTCTGCCACTTACCAACGGGATGACTGCGGTGATCGCCTCTGATGAGGAGATTCTGAATCCTCTTATGCTGGGTGAGCTGATCGTCAGAAATAAAGTGGATATTATGACCACAACTCCTACTTACCTGTCCAATATGATCGATCTGCCCCAGCTTGAAAAAGCAGTTTCTCAGATTAAGGTGTTTGATGTAGGTGCAGAGGCTTTTCCTCCGGCTCTGTATGACAAGATTCGCAGAGTAAACCCGGATGCTTACATTATGAATGGTTATGGACCTACGGAAACTACCATCAGCTGTACCATGAAGGTAATTACGGACAGCAGAAACATTACCATTGGTACGCCTAACGGTAATGTGAAGGTATATATTGTAGATAAAGAGAATAAGATCCTTCCGGACGGAGAGACCGGAGAGCTTGTGATCGCAGGACTGGGCGTTGGCAGAGGTTATATGAATCTGCCGGATAAAACAGAGGCTGTATTCATTGATCTTAACGGCGAGAGAGCTTATAAGACCGGTGACCTTGCAAGGATCAGCCCTGAGGGTGAGATTGAATTTTTCGGAAGAATAGACAATCAGATCAAGCTTCGCGGTCTGAGGATTGAGCTTGGTGAGATCGAGGAAGTGATCAATTCCTATGAGGGAATCATTACCAGCATTACTTTACCTGTAGATAACAAATTCCTCTGCTGCTATTTTATGGCTGACCGCCAGATCAATACAGAGGAGCTTTCTGCCTATGCATCAGAGTCCCTGGCTCATTATATGGTTCCTGAGGTTTTTGTCCAACTGGAAAAGATGCCTGTGACACAGAATGGTAAAATTGATAAGAAAGCACTGCCAAAGCCGGCTGCACAGCCAAAGAATCTGAAAGAACCCCAGACTCCTATGCAGAAGAAGATTTTTGAAATCGTTGCAGACGTTGTGGAGAATGATTTTTTTGGAACTGACACAAGTTTTTACAGGGCGGGGCTGTCTTCTATCAGTGCCATGAAGCTTTGTATTCTGATCTCAGAGGAATTCGGAGTGACTGTGAAAACCAGTGATATCCACGAAAACAATACGGTGGAGAAACTGGAAAAATATGTGATGCTTGCACCGAAGATCAGAACCTATGAAAAGAGAGAAGTTTACCCTCTTACCGGCTCCCAGAAGGGTATTTTTGCAGAGTGCATGAAGAATCCTGAGAGTACGGTATACAATATTCCGTTCCTGTTTGAACTGGAAAGCTCTGTTGACGTTCAGAAGCTGTCAGATGCCATTTCTCAGATGATCGCTGCACATCCGTATCTGCTGACAAAGGTTTATTTAAGTGACAGCGGAGAGATGGTGCAGAAGCCTTGTGAGGAAGCCTTTGTACCAGAGGTGGTACAGACCACAAATGAGCAGTTTGAAAAGATGAAAGATGAGCTGGTGCGTCCCTTTAAGCTGGAAAAGGGACGGCTGTTCCGGGCGGGGATTTATGTGACAGAAGACAGGAAATATCTTTTTACAGATTTCCACCATATCCTGGCAGATGGTAATTCCTATGATATTATTTTTGAGGATATTGATCGGGCCTATCTGGGTGAGAAATTGGAGAAAGAATCCTACACAGGCTTTGATGCTGCCCTTGATGAAGAACAGCAGATGAAAGAGGGAAAATATAAGAAGGCCGAGAAATATTATGACAGTATTTTCGAGGGAATTGAGACAGAATCCCTGCCTCTTCCTGACTGCTCAGGAAAGACTCCTGAGAGAGGATATCTGTCGATGCCTGTGGACACCAGAGAGTCTCTGGTACTTTCTGCCTGCGAGAAGCTGGGGGTTACTCCAAACATTCTGTTTACAGGTGTATTCGGCATTCTCATGAGCAGATATTCCAATTCCGAGGAGAGTCTTTTTGCAACTATTTATAATGGAAGAAATGATTCCAGACTGGAGAATACAGTCTGCATGCTTGTAAAGACTCTGCCGGTTTACTGTTCCTGTGATCCGAAAGTCACCATACAGGCCTATATGACAGAGCTCTCTGAGCAGATTCTGTCTTCCATGGCAAATGATATTTTTCCGTTCTCTGATATCTGTGCAAAGTACGGGATTAATTCTGATCTGGTATTTGCATATCAGGCAGAGCTTGGGGATGATTTCCCGATCGGGGATACCGTTGCCAGGGGTCATGACCTTTCTCCGGATATGTCAAAGATGCCTCTGTTGATCCAGGTAAGAGAATACGATCATAAATATGTGCTTACTGCAGAATACCGCAGTGACATGTACAGTGAAGCCTTTGTACGTGGAATGCTGGAATCCTATGAGGCAGCTATGGATTCCCTGCTGAAAGCAAAATATATTTCGGAAGTTTCTGTTCTTTCCCAAAATGGAGCGGACACAATTGCGGAATTTAATAATACTGCCTGCGAATATGACAGAAGTAAGACCATCGCTGATATGTTTGAGGAGCTGGTACAGACCATTCCTGACCATACGGCTGTGGTATTTAAGGATAAAAAATATACTTACAGAGAACTGGATGAGATCAGTGACAGACTTGGAAAATATATCGCATCCCAGGGAATTGGCAGTGAAGATGTTGTTTCCATTCTGATCCCCCGCTGTGAATATATGGCGATCGCACCGATGGGCGTGATAAAGGCAGGTGCAGCTTACCAGCCTCTGGATCCAACCTATCCCAGGGACCGCCTGATGTACATGATGGAGGATTCCTCTGCAAAGCTTCTCATTGCTGACAGAGAGCTTCTTCCTCTGGTAGACGGATATAAAGGACCGGTGCTGTTTACAGATCAGATCTGGCAGCTGGAGGATAGGGATGTTGTGCTTAAGAAGCCGCAGCTGCATGATCTGTTTATCCTTTTGTATACTTCCGGTTCCACAGGTGTGCCAAAGGGCTGTATGCTGGAATATGGAAATATTACTGCTTTCTGTCACTGGTTCAAGAGGTATTATGGCATAGATTCGGATTCCAGGGTAGCTGCATATGCTTCCTTTGGTTTTGATGCCTGCATGATGGATATTTACGGTGCCATCACAAACGGTGCACAGCTTCACATTATTCCGGAGGAGATCCGTCTGGATTTCATTGGACTGCAGCGCTATTTTGAGGAAAATGGCATCACGCATTCCTTTATGACTACTCAGGTGGGAAGGCAGTTTGCGCTGGAGATGGATTGTAAGAGCCTGAGATATCTTTCTGTAGGAGGAGAGAAGCTGGTTCCATGTGAGCCGCCAAAAGATTATAAGTTTATCAATGCTTATGGACCTACAGAAGCGACTATTTTTACGACTGTATTTGAAGTGGACAAATATTATCCAAATGTCCCGATCGGAAAAGCACTTGACAATGTGAAGCTTTATATTACAGACAAGCTGGGGCATATGCTTCCTCCCGGTGCATGCGGAGAGCTGATGATCACCGGCTGGCAGGTTTCCAGAGGATATCTTAACAAGCCGGAAAAAACTGCCGAGGTCTATACAAAGAATCTTTATGATGATACACCGGGATACGAAGTGATGTATCATTCAGGTGATGTGGCAAGATTTCTTCCGGATGGAAATATCCAGATCATTGGCAGAAAGGATTCCCAGGTTAAGATCAGAGGTTTCAGGATTGAGCTTTCTGAGGTTGAGGAAGTGATCCGCAGATATGAGGGCATCAGGGATGCCACTGTAGTTGCCTTTGATGATCCAAAGGGTGGAAAATATATTGCTGCCTATGTGGTATCGGACAGCACTGTTGATATCAATGCCCTGAATGATTTTATTAAAGAGACAAAGCCTGCCTATATGGTACCTGCAGTTACCATGCAGATTGACAAAATTCCTCTGAACCAGAACCAGAAGGTAAATAAAAAGGCTCTTCTTCTGCCTGAGAAAAAAGCAGCGGAGATCATTAAGCCTGAGAATGAGGTTCAGCAGATATTATTTGACTGTATCGCAGAGGTTCTGGGGTATACGGATTTTGGGATTACCACAGATATTTATGAGGCAGGTCTGACATCCATCACTGCCATTAAGCTGAATATCCTGATCTCCAAAGCCTTTGACATTGTGATCAAAACTTCAGATATTAAGAATCATCCCACTATCCGAATGATGGAGGAATTTGTAAAAACTGCGGGAAAAGAAAGCAAAAGGGAAGTACAGGAAAGTTATCCTCTTACCAACACTCAGGAGGGGATTTTCATTGAGTGTACTGCAAATATGGGTTCTACCATTTACAATATCCCGTATCTGTTAAAGCTTGATAACAAGGTGGATCTGGACAGACTGGCAGAAGCCATTGACAGTACTGTTGAGGCGCATCCTTATCTGAAAACCCGTCTGTTTATGGATGACAACGGAAATGTACTTCAGAAACGAAACGATGGGCTCAGTTATAAAACACCGATTTTAAACGGAATGAACAGAGACACTCTGGTACGTCCATATATGTTGTTTAATGAACAGCTTTTCCGGTTTGAAATCTACAGAACCTGTGATGGCAATTATCTGTTCCTGGACCTTCACCACATTGTTGCCGATGGTACATCTCTGGCTATTATAATTAATGATATTAACAGAGCTTACAGCGGTGAGAAGCTGGAACCGGAAGGTTATACTTCCTATGATCTGGCACTGGATAACAGAGATGCCCTGGCAGGTGATATCTATAAAAATGCAGAGAATTATTATAAGTCAGTATTTGAACATGCAGGTGGAAGCATCAGCTTCTATCCGGACAAAAACGGTGCGGCTCCAACAGCAGAACTTTACCACAGAGAGACCAGATCCATTTCCGTGCAGGATGTGAAGGAATTCTGTAAAAAGCATGGAATTACGGAGAATGTATTCTTCATTTCCGCTTTTGGTATCACACTTGGAAAATATAATTTCAAAAAGGATGCTGTATTTACCACTATTTACCATGGAAGAAACGATTCCAGACTTTCGGAAACAGTGGGTATGCTGGTAAAAACACTCCCTGTTTTCTGTGATTTCTCAGGAACAGCCAAAGATTGCCTGAGCGGTGTACAGAAACAGCTGATCGATTCCATGAACAACGATATTTATCCTTTCTCACAGATCAGCCATGAGTTTGATATTAAGGCAGATGCCATGGTTATTTACCAGGGCGACAATTTTGCTTTTGACACCATTGGTGGGGAATATGCACAGGAGGAGCCTGTCAGCCTGAACATGGCAAAGGCACCGGTTTCTGTCAGCATTTCCATTGAAAAGAACAGATTTGTCTTTGAGATTGAGTACAGAGGGGATATGTACCATGAGGAAACTATCCGGTATCTGGCTGACAATCTGGAAACCACTGCAGAGGGAATCTTAAGGGAATGCGATCCGGCTGATATCCGGCTGATGTTTGAGGAAGAAACTCAGATGGAGGATATTCCGGAACATGCAGGAAAGACCTTCATAGATCTGTTTAAGGAGATGGCTGCCAGATATCCGGACAGACCGGCAGTGCGGGATGACTCCGGAGATTTTACTTACAGAGAGTTGGACAGAATGTCTGATTATATTGCTCAGAAGCTTACGGAAAACGGATTTGGCCCGGAACAGGCAGCAGGTATCCTGTGCGGCAGGACAAAGGAATATACAGTAGCCTATGTGGGTGTTATGAAGGCCGGCGGAGCCTATGTTCCTCTGGATCCGGAGTATCCACAGAGCAGAATTGAATATATGCTGAAGGATTCAGGAGCAAGAAATCTCCTTGTGATCGATCAGTATCAGAATCTTGTGGAATTTTATGACGGAAATGTGATCAGTCTGGACAGTGTGTCAGATGAGGCTGAGGATTTTGAACTTTCTGCAGAGCTTATTTCTCCGAAACCGGAGAACCTTGCCTATATGATCTATACCTCAGGCTCCACAGGAAAGCCAAAGGGTGTTATGATCGAGCACAGAAATCTGTTGAACCTGATCGAATATATCACACTGAGCAGAAATACTTCACCGGATGACATTGTGGCAGAGTTTGCGAGCTTCTGTTTCGATGCGTCAGTGATCGATCTGTTTGCACCTCTTACCGCAGGAGCAGTCCTGTATATTTTACCGGAGAGTATCCGTAAGGACGCCATTGCCATAAGCAGATATATAAAGGAAAAAGAGATCACCACCGTAACCTTCCCTACCCAGATGGGAGAACTGGTTACAGAACTTCTGGAGGATGCACCTGCTCTTAAATTTGTTACACTTGGCGGCGAGAAATTCAAGCATTACCGTAACCGTACCTATCAGATGATCAATGGCTACGGTCCTACAGAGAATACGGTTTCTTCCACAGAGTTTTTGGTAGACAGACAGTATGACAACATCCCGATCGGAAAATCACAGCGGAATGTGCGCAGCTACATTGTGGATGAGAATCTGAACCGGCTTCCGGTGGGTGCGTCCGGCGAACTTTGTCACGCAGGAAGGCAGATTGCCAGAGGATATCATAATCTTCCGGAAAAAACAGCATCTGTGTTTGTAGAAAATCCATTTGCTGTATGTGAGCAGGAAAGCCGTCTTTACAGGACCGGTGATATGGTCCGCATGAAAGGTGACGGAAATATTGAGTACATAGGCCGGATCGATTCACAGGTGAAGATCAGAGGATATCGTGTGGAGCTTGGTGAGATCGAAGGTGCCCTTCTGAAACATGAGCTGGTGAAAAACGCAGCCGTTACAGTAATTGAAAAGGGTGGAAATAAATATATCACAGCTTATTATACAGGAGAAGCCATCCCGGAGGATGAACTGAAGACCTTCCTGGAGCCGCTGATCCCGGATTATATGATGCCGTCTTTCTTTGTCAGCATTGAGGAAATGCCTGTGACACCGGGCGGTAAGATTGATAAAAAAGCACTGCCAATGCCGGAGGTAACCACGAACACTGCCAGCTATGTAGAGCCGGTTACTGCAGCTCAGAGAGCACTCTGTGAGATTTTTGAGAAAGCACTGGGAATTGAAAGAGTAGGGATTGAGGACAACTTCTTTGAACTGGGCGGATCTTCCCTTACTGCATCCAAGGTTGCTGTTATGTGTCTGTCAAAGAATATTTCACTGGTATATGCGGATATTTTCAAATATCCTACTGTACGGGAACTTGCAGCTCTGGTTGATGATGACGGAGTTACAGAGGCTGCACAGAGCAAGAATGAATTTTCGGATTATAACTATAACAGGATCCAGAATGTGATCAGCGCAAATACAGAAGAAAATGCAGACCGGATCACAAAGGAAAAGCTGGGAGATATTATGGTCACAGGTGCCACAGGTTTCCTGGGGATCCATGTCCTTAAAGCATTCCTTGATAATTATGACGGTAAGGTTTACTGTCTTGTACGTAAGGGCAAATATGAATCGCCTGAAAAGCGAATGATGAACATGCTGATGTACTATTTTGATGATCCATACAAAGAGCTGTTTGAAAGCCGTATTATCTGTGTGGATGGGGATATTACCTCAAAGGAACAGGTAACAGGATTTTCAGAATACAAATTCAGCACCATCATTAACTGTGCTGCCTGCGTAAAGCATTTTGCGGCTGATGATGTACTGGAAAGAATTAATGTGCAGGGTGTGGAAAATCTGATCGATTTCTGTAAGAATAACGGCCGCAGACTGATCCAGATTTCTACGGTTTCCGTTGCGGGAGAGGGTTCTGACGGTGTTCCGCCAATGTCCAGAGTTTTCTGTGAAAATGATCTGTACATCGGACAGAATATTACCAACGAATATATCCGCACCAAATTCCTGGCAGAGAGGGCGGTTCTGGAAGCAGTTTCCGAGGGACTGGACGGCAAGGTAGTCCGGGTAGGTAATCTGATGAGCCGAAACTCTGACGGCGAGTTCCAGATTAATTTCATTACCAATGGATTCCTTCGCAGCCTGAGAGGTTATGCGGCTGTAGGTAAATTCCCTATGGGCGGTATGCATGAGGTGGCAGAATTCTCACCGATTGATTCTACTGCGCTGGCAGTTCTGAGACTGGCTCAGACCGACCGGAGATTTACTGTATTCCATGCATGCAACAGCCATCATATTTATATGGCAGACCTGATCTACGCAATGCGCAGCTATGGATTCAGGATTGATATTGTAAGAGATGAGGAGTTTGAGGCAGCAGTGAAGGAATTTGCAAAGACCGGTCAGGATTCTGATGCGGTTTCCGGACTGATCGCCTATACCTCACATAATGAAAATGAAATCTATACCATTGATTACAGCAATCGTTTTACAGCACAGGTTCTGTACAGGCTGGATTATAAATGGCCGGTTACAGATGACAGATATCTGGAAAATGCAATTGCAGCACTTGACAGACTTACATTTTTTGATTGATTCAGGAGGGAAAATTACAATGGAAATTATCACAAAAACAGAAGGTAACAAAGCAACTATGGAAATCAGCGGATGGCTTGATACACAGACAGCTCCCCAGTTAGGGGAGGCTCTGTCCGGACTTGAAGACAGCATCACAAGCCTGGTATTTGATTTTACAAATCTGGAGTATATTTCATCTGCAGGCTTACGTCAGGTGATCGTGGCCTACAAAAAAATGGCTCAAAAGGATGGATTTAAGATCATCAATGTTTCTGATGAGGTTTACGATGTATTCAGCCTTACAGGGTTTGACAGCAAGATCGATATTCAGAAGAAGTAACTGTTGATCAGATGCAGAAATTATACAGGATCAATATTAATCATTTTGAGGATCCGCTTAAGAATGAAAGGCTTCTGGATCTGGTTGGGATCAGAAGAAGAGAAAAGGTCATCAGGTATCGTATGCCTGATGACCGCAAAAGAAGTCTGGGTGCAGGGATCATCATCAGAAAAATCCTCGATGAAAACGGGCTTACGGAAAGCTGCCTGAGATATTCTGACAATGAAAAGCCGGTTGTGGATGGCCTTTTTTTTAATGTATCTCATGCGGGGGACTATGTTGTGGGTGTGCTGTCAGACTGCGAAGTCGGGTGCGATATTGAGAAAAATGCCAATGCGCCTCTTGAGGTGGCAGAACATTATTTCTACCATTCAGAGCTTGCTTACATCAAGGCTGCGAAGAACAAAGATAAGGCGTTTTTTACGCTCTGGACATTAAAAGAAAGTTATATGAAAATGACAGGCAGAGGAATGAGCCTTCCTTTGGATTCTTTTGAAGTGGTTCCCACAGCAGAGGGGTTTGTCCTCGGAAAATCCTCAGAAAGGCCATGCTTTTTTGAGACAATGGAATTTGACGGTTATATTTTCTCGGTCAGCAGTGAGAGGGTTTTTTCGTTTCGCAATCCATTGGAAATTGCTTTTGACGATATTTATGTATGATCACAGAGGATTTTTTAGAGTTTCAATCAGACAGGAAAGCGTATATGTCAGATATTGCTTCTGCTGTACGGGAGAACTGAGGAAGGCATCGGAGCAGGTAAACCAGGTGTAACAGGTATTTCTGGTTGCTGCTTTCCGGTGCTTTCTGTCAATTCCGGATCCGAGAGATTTCGGGATAACCGTATCCTCCTCCGGGAGATAATAGTAATCCTTATAATCTGCATAGTATTGTTTCAGTTTCCCGCCAGTTGTTTTGATAATTAAATTGATTTCTTCGTCTTTTCCTGTCAGATAGAAGTCGGTGTTTCCATTGGAAAATTCCTGTGGCAGTGTGCAGGGGAGCTTCAGTTTCAGAATCAGGTTGTCTCCGTCAAATTCGCTGTATGTAACTTCATAATCTCCATCATAGATGCAAAGATATCCCAGCATATCAAAGATTTTTCCCAGTCCCAGCACATCCTCCAGGTTGTGTCCCAGGATTTCATCAGCTGTAAAGGCATCTCTTTTTTTCAGAAAATCTTTGTAAAGTTTAATGCATTCCTTACCATTATCATAAATCCTGTCTTTGATCCCCAGAAATTCTTCCATGCAGGGCTGCTTCATGACAGACAGTTTTAAAAGTGACTTTAACGGTTTTAATGTCAGGTAGAGATCCAGCGACTGTTTTCCTGTAAACGGAGAGGGAATTCCATATTTTTCATATCGTGCTTCCAGATATGGCTGGTCGAAGCGGTCTCCGTTGTAGGAAATCAGCAAATCACATTGCTGAAGAAATTGTGAAAAAATTCTCAGAATTGTCTCTTCTTCACTTGCATTTTCCGCCATCCATTGATAAAAATTCCAAGTTTCATCTTCAATTCCAACAGCTCCGATCAGGTATAAATACGTGGAATTTCTTGATAATCCGGTGGTTTCAATGTCGTAAAAAACAGGTGTGAAATTGTATTTTTGGAAGAATTTTCCGGTGAAAAATTTAACAGTCTCAAAGTCTGGAAACCCTTGTAAAATGGGCATTTTTTTAACAATCATGTTAATAATTTTTCCTTTCTGAAATTGTATTTAATTATACACAAGAAAATGAAATTTGGGTAGTGCTTTTTTTGAAAAAATGGTTTATATTATAAACAGGTTGATAAAAATGTACAAAAAAGTATATGGATTTTATCAAAAATAGAGCACTTTGGTGGTGCTTAATATAAAAGGAGGGAACGAAATGGGAATTTTAACCTTTAAGGGTGGTGTTCATCCTTATGACGGAAAAGAATTATCCAAGAACAGTCCGGTAGTGAAATATCTGCCAAAGGGAGATATGGTATATCCTCTTTCCCAGCATATCGGTGCTCCGGCTGCAGCGATAGTTCAGAAGGGAGACCATGTGCTCGCAGGACAGAAGATCGCAGATGCTGCGGGGTTTGTCTCATCACCGATCCATTCGTCTGTTTCCGGTACGGTAAAAGGAATCGAACCGCGCCTGACAGCAACAGGTTCTATGGTCAATTCCATTATCATTGAGAATGACCAGCAGTATGAAAGTGTGGAATTTACTCCTGCACGTCTGGAAGATCTTTCGAAAGAGGAAATTCTGGCGAGAATTAAAGAAGGCGGAGTTGTGGGAATGGGCGGCGCCGGATTCCCCACACAGGTAAAGCTTGCGCCAAAGGAACCGGACAAGATCGATCATATCCTTGTAAACGGTGCCGAGTGTGAACCCTATCTTACCAGTGACTACAGAAGAATGCTGGATGACTCTGAGAAGCTGATCGAGGGCTTAAGAGTTATGCTGAAGCTCTTTGACAATGCGAAGGGATACATCTGTATTGAGGATAACAAGCCTGACTGTATTGCGAAACTGAAAGAAATGGTAAAAGATATTCCACGTATTGAAGTAGCAGAGCTGATGACCAAGTACCCACAGGGTGGTGAGCGTTTCCTGATCAAGGCTGTCACAGACAGAGAGATCAACTCAACTATGCTTCCGGCAGATGCGGGATGCGTTGTTGATAACGTAGATACTGTAATTGCTGTTTATGAGGCAGTTATCCTTGGAAAACCTGTTATGGACCGTATCGTAACAGTAACAGGACAGGGAATTAAGAATCCGCAGAATTTTGAGGCCCTTTCAGGAACAGATATGGCAGAGCTGATCGAAGCTGCCGGCGGACTGACAGACAATGTATCAAAAGTAATCTCCGGTGGTCCTATGATGGGATTTGCCATGTACGATACTCATGTACCATGTATCAAGACAAGTTCTGCCTGCCTCTGTCTGGAGAAGGATGATGTGGCAGATGCTGAGCAGACTGCATGCATTAACTGCGGCAGATGCGTAGGAGTCTGTCCCGGTCATGTCATTCCTGCAAGACTTGCAACATTTGCAGAGCATGGTGACATGGAAAGCTTCCAGAAATTTGACGGTATGGAGTGCTGCGAATGTGGTTGCTGCAGTTATATCTGTCCGGCTAAGCGTCCGCTGACCCAGATGATCAAATCTATGCGTAAGATGGTTCTGGCAAGCCGTAAGAAAAAGTAAAAGGGGGACATCATAATGGATCAGATGTTACATGTATCATCCAATCCCCATGTCCGGGATAAGATGACAACAAGCAAAATCATGCAGCTTGTGGCGCTGGCACTTCTGCCGACCACACTGTTTGGAATTTATAATTTTGGCCTTCGTGCCTTACTGGTAGTAGTGATCACCGTCGCTTCCAGTGTATTCTTTGAGTGGATTTATGACAAACTGATGCACAAGAAAAACACCATCACGGACTTTAGTGCAGTAGTTACAGGTTTATTACTTGCGTTAAATATGCCTGCATCTATTCCGCTCTGGATGCCTGTACTTGGCAGTGCATTTGCAATTATTGTTGTAAAACAGCTCTTCGGTGGTCTGGGACAGAACTTCATGAACCCGGCACTTGCAGGAAGATGTTTCCTGATGATCTCTTTTGCAGGAAAGATGACAGATTTCGCAGTAAGCGATAAGTTCAGAGGTGTAGTAGATACTGTATCCGGTGCAACTCCTCTGGCAGCTCTGAAACAGAATGGATTTACAGATGGTTCTGTATCCGTATTACATATGTTTATTGGTGATATCCAGGGTACAATTGGTGAGACTTCAGCAATCGCGATACTCATCGGTGCAGCAATCCTTCTGGTTTATAAAGTAATTGATCTTAAGATTCCGCTTACTTATATCGGTTCTTTTGCGGTATTTGTAATCCTTTACATGCTTGGAACAGGCAAGGGATTTGATGTGAATTATTTGTTCAGCCATATCTTCGGTGGTGGTCTTATGCTTGGTGCATGGTTCATGGCTACAGACTATGTCACAACACCGATCACACCTAGAGGACAGTATGTATATGGTGTCTGTCTTGGTGTACTGACCGCAATCTTCCGTCTCTTCGGCGGTTCCGCAGAGGGCGTATCCTATGCGATCATTTTCTGCAACCTGTTAGTTCCAATGATTGAACGTGTGACTCGTCACCCGGCATTTGGGAAAGGGGGCAAAAAAGCATGAGTAACAGAATTATTAAAGATACGATAGCCATTACAGTGATCACACTGGTGGCAGGACTTGCCCTTGGTGTAGTCCAGGATATTACAGCAGATCCTATTGCAAAGCAGGAAGCACAGGCGAAACAGGATGCGTATAAGGCAGTATTTGCAGATGCGGACAGCTTTGAGACAGTGGATGTGGATGCGGATGCCATGCAGTCTTATCTGGATGAGAACGGATATGCGGCACAGTCCATAGATGAGACTATGCTTGCCAAAGATGCTTCAGGCAATGAACTGGGATATGCATTTACAGTAACCACTTCCGAGGGTTACGGCGGAGATATCCAGTTTGCAATGGGTATCCAGGATGACGGCACCTTAAATGGAATTTCCATTCTTTCCATCGGTGAGACCGCAGGTCTTGGTATGAGAGCAAACACAGATGCATTTAAGGATCAGTTCAAAGATAAGAACGTAGACAAATTTGAATATACAAAGACCGGTGCCACAGCGGATGATCAGATCGATGCGTTAAGTGGTGCTACTATTACAACGAATGCCATGACAAACGGTGTTAATGCCGGATTATGTGCATTCCAGTATGAGAAAGGGGGAAATCAGTGATGAAACCAAACACACCTGCTGAACGTTTATATAACGGAATCATCAAAGAAAATCCTACCTTTGTACTGATGCTTGGTATGTGTCCTACACTGGCTATCACCACATCTGCAACCAATGGTATCGGAATGGGACTTACTACAACAGTGATCCTTGCAGCATCCAACTTAATGATCTCTCTTCTGAGAAACTTTATTCCGGACAGAGTGCGTATGCCTGCATTTATCGTAGTTGTTGCTTCCTTTGTAACAGTTGTACAGCTTCTTTTACAGGGATTTATCCCAAGTCTGTATGACTCCCTTGGAATCTATATTCCTCTGATCGTAGTTAACTGTATCATCCTTGGACGTGCAGAAGCATATGCATCAAAGAACCCGGTCCTTCCATCTGTATTTGATGGTATTGGTATGGGACTTGGATTCACACTTGGTCTTACCTGCATCGGTATCGTCAGAGAGCTGATTGGTTCCGGAAAATTATTCGGATTTCAGGTTATGCCTGATATCTACGAACCTGTTACTATTTTCATCCTTGCTCCTGGTGCATTCCTTGTCCTTGCATTCCTTGTTGCGGCACGTAACAAGATCATGAAGAAACTGGAAGCAAAAGGAAAGAAAGTTGTCAAAGCGCAGGGATGCTGTGAAGGCGGATGCGCTTCATGCGGCGGATGCGACGGACACGTGTTCCCGACAGGTCAGGAAAAGGAATAGGAGGGAGATAAGAGATGAAAGAATTACTTATTATAGCAGTTGGTTCGGCGCTTGTTAACAACGTCGTACTCAGCCAGTTCCTCGG
>OLOX01002136.1_pt1 | contig 16891 bp, 14 predicted proteins | sample 1672091 | NCBI WGS metagenome assembly OLOX01 (sample SAMEA3136644, study PRJEB25190) | human gut metagenome | reverse complement strand
CTTGCAGGTGAGGGGTTGTCGGCGGTGCCCTCTTGCTGATGGGCGCACGCAAACGGTTTTCGGCACGGGAAACCCCCATGCCCGGGTGTTGTTCGTTGGCGAAGCTCCTGGGAAAAATGAGGACTTGCAGGGCGAGCCTTTTGTGGGGGCTGCCGGGCATTATTTAAATGAACTGCTGGGAGTTGCTGGCTTGCGTCGCGAGGACGTGTTCATCGCGAACGTGTTGAAGTGTCGGCCGCCTTCGAATCGCGACCCTCGTCCTGAGGAGATTGAGGCGTGTGCGCCGTTTTTGCGTGAGCAGACGCGAACCATTGATCCCGAGGTCATCGTGACGCTGGGGAAATTCTCAACGCAGTTTATCTTGAAGACGCAGATGGGCATCTCGCGCTTGCATGGGCATGCCTATAAGGCGGGCAAGTTTTTGGTGTTTCCTATATTTCATCCTGCTGCTGCTTTGTATGACGGTGCTAAGCGTGAGGCATTAGAGAATGATTTCGTTACGCTGAAGGAAGTGCTGCAGATGCTTGACGCGGAAAAGATGAAGGCCGCTCAGCAAGGTGATGGTGCTGCGTCTGCTAGCTAACAGCGTTCGCTCTTAGCGTCATGTCCCTTTTGCTGTGGGCATTCTGCTGCTTTTTCTGACTATTCGCATGCTTGCGTAACGCTTGTTGTAGAACTGCTTACGCGTAATGATTGCGTTGCGTGACACTTACTTAATAGATTGCGGGTTACCGGTGATTTCTGACTCATTCGAAGCGGGGGATTTCGATCCCATTGCGTATATCAACACTCCCTATTGGCAGGCCTCTCGGCTGGGGCTCGACCGTATCCGAGAGCTTCTTGAGCGTTTGGGGCGCCCGCAGGATTCGCTTCGGTTCGTGCACGTTGCGGGCACGAATGGGAAGGGCAGCACGTGTTCGTATATTGCGAGCATACTGCAAGCTGCTGGCTATACCACGGGCTTGTTTACCAGTCCCTTTATCGAGCGATTTGAAGAGCGCATTCGCGTGAATGGGCTCGATATCAGCTACGAGGCGCTTACGAGCGTTACGCTTGAGGTTCGCAAGCATGCCGAGGCGATGGCTGCTGAATGCGACGACCATCCCACAGAGTTCGAGCTGATGACGGCTGTTGCGCTGCAATATTTTGCGGAAAGCAAGTGCGACATCGTAGTGCTTGAGGTTGGCCTTGGCGGTCGTTTGGACTCTACGAACGTGATCGATGTGCCCGAGGTTGCGGTTATTGCGCGTATTGGGCTTGATCATACGAACTTGCTGGGCAACACCACGGCCGAGATTGCGGGCGAGAAAGCGGGCATTATCAAGCCTGGTTGCGCGGTGGTGTCTTGGCCTCACGATGCTGAAGCGATGGCGGTGGTTGATGAGGCTGTGCGAGGTTGCGGCGGTACTGTTTCCTGCCCTGAGTTCTCTTCCTTGAGCGTTGGCGAAATAGTTCATGTTGAGGAAGCTGATGCTGCGGCTGGCCAACCATCGGTGCTTCGCTTCTTTACGTATAAAGGTGTTGCGTATACTACGTCGCTTCTGGGAAGCTACCAGCCGCAAAATGCCGCGCTTGCCCTTGAGGCGGTGTTTGCGCTTCGTTCTCGTGGGTGGAATATTTCCGATGATGCCGTGCGTTCTGGCGTTGCCGCTGCCAGGTGGGCGGGCCGGTTCGAGGTGCTGCCGCGTGTGAGCAGGCGGCCGTTGATTGTGGTTGATGGCGGTCACAACCCCCAGGGAGCTCAGGCGCTTGCCGATTCTTTGGCGGATGTCTTCCCTGGCAGGAAAGTCGTTTTGTTTTCGGGCGTTATGGCTGATAAGAACCATGCGGCAATGCTTGCAACCGTACTGCCGTATGCCTGTGCGTTTGTGGCGGTGACGCCTGACAACCCTCGCGCATTGCCGGCACCGGAATATGCCGCCGAGGCGAAACGTGTTGTGGCTGAGCTGGCCGACGGAGCGGAGCTGCCGGTGTATGCGGCGTGTGATTACGATGACGGCGCCAAGCGAGCTGGCGAATATGCTGGCACCGATGGCATTATCTGCGCTTTTGGCAGCCTGTACAGCATTCACCAGACGAAAGAGGCGTTTCGGGCTGCGGGTCTGATTGAGTAGCCCCGAGTCGCGCTGCGGTTTTGATTGCGCAGCTGTGTGTTGTTGGTGGTTGAAGGCTGCACGCCCAAACGCGCGATGGCTTGATGCAGCGACAAGCGGATGTGCGCGTTTCGGGTTTGGACGGCTGATATCAGTGCCGTGTCAATCGCTAGAGAGCTTTACGCTTGCTGAATAGAAAGAAGCCGTTCAGATATCTATCCGGACGGCTTCTTTGTTGGTGCTTTGTTTTGCGACTTACAGGTTGTCGATGTACTCGACCAGGTCGCCGACCGTTTCAAGGCCTTCGGGCTCGCCAAAGTCGACGTCGCACTTCTCCTCGAGGTCGCAGATCAGCTCAACCATGTCGAGGGAGTCGATGCCGAGGGACTCGAACGTGGACTCTTCGTTGACGGTTTCGGGCTCGATATCCAGGTTGTCCTGAAGAACTTCTTTGATGGTGTCGATGGTAGCCATAGTGGCGAATCCTTTCTCAAACTAGCAACGCAGGTATGGTAGCACAAACCGCGCGCGGGCTTTGCGGTTCAAGATGAGCCGACACGCACGAATCATACGTGCTGCACAGGTGAAAACAGGGAGAGGGAAGGACTGCGTTTGGATATTGCAGGACAATCAGCTCTGTAATGCTGCAGCGTGTTTGGCAAAATGGTGAAGCGCACTGCGTGTTTGGCTTCTGCGCTGCAGGCTCTTCGCGGCTTGTTTGTTAGCTGGGGCTGCGGGTCGCTGTGAACGCTGCGGCGAAAGCAGGGCACTTGTAAAACAAAAGCGGCCGCGCAAAGGTGCGCGGCCACGTGGTAACGGTGAATAATCGCTAGTCGACTTGCTTCAGCAGGCCGTAGCCGCCGCCGGTGCGGCGATACAGCACGTTGACCAGGTTCGTGTCACGATCGATGTACGCGAAGAAATCGTGGCCGAGCAGATCGATCTGCACAAGCGCTTCCTCTTCGGTAAGCGGCTGGAACTGCATTTCCTTCACGCGAACCACTTCTTCGTCGGCGGTGAACTCTGCCATGAGGCTGTCGGGATCGAATTCGCCTACCGGTGCGGCAGCATCGGCGCGAACCTTGCGGTCGAGCACGCGCGTCTTGAACTTGCGAAGCTGGCGAAGAACCTTAGCGGCGGCAACGTCGATAGCGGCGTACATGTCCTCTTCGGATTCCTCGACGCGAACGATGTGGCCCTTCGTGCGCAGCGTAACCTCGCAGATAGCGGGGGTTGCGTTTGCGGGGTTCTTCTCCACGTGCAGGACGACTTCGGCATCAAGCGGATTAATGTCCATGACCTTCATGGAATTGCCGATTTTTTCCTCGGCGTACACGCGCAGCGCGTCGGTTACAGGCATCTTGCGTCCGGTGACGGTAATGCTCATGTCAATCACCTCTTCCTCGCGGCGGTTAAAAAAGTTCGACGAGAATCGTGCCTGCTCAGGACCATAAAAGGCCGCTGTGAAGTGCGTTGCAGGTTGACCCCTTTCGTCGAACCGGTACAAACAGCATAGCGCACTTTACGGAGATTTTGCAGCCGAATTTGGCGGTATTTTCGGGTTCGTTCGTAAACGTTTTGAAAACGCCCACGCCACGTTCCCGGGCGTGCCGCATCGCCCGCATGATAGACTGTCCGAACCAAGGGATTAAGGTAGGACATGCACGATAATCGCATTTACATCAAAGAGGTTCAGAGGCACCAGCATCGCTGGCAGAAGCTTATCAACCTGACGCATTCTTCCACGAAGGCCGCCGGTGCCATGCTGCTTGCCGCGGTGGCGGCGCTTGTGGTGGCGAACACGGCCGCGCACGAGCCGTTCCTGGAGTTCTGGCACACGCACATCGGGTTTTTCTTCGGCGACGCCGTGGGCGAGATGTCGCTGGCGCACGTGATCAACGACGTGTTCATGGCGGTGTTTTTCCTGCTGGTGGGCCTGGAGGTGAAGTACGAACTGACGGTGGGCGAGCTGACGAACATCCGCCAGGCGTTGCTGCCCATCATGGCGGCGGTTGGCGGCGTGTTGGCGCCCATCGGCATCTATCTGCTGTTCAACGCGGGCGACCCCGCCACCGCGGGCGGTTGGGGCGTGCCGACGGCTACCGACATCGCGTTTGCGCTGGGCATCCTGGCGCTTCTGGGCAACCGCGTGCCGGCGGGCGTGCGCGTGTTTCTGTCCACGCTTGCTGTGGCTGACGACATCATCGCCATTTTGGTCATCGCTATTTTTTACGGGCAAAGCCCGTCGCTTGGTTGGCTTGCCGCGGCGGCGGCGGTTCTGGCCGTGCTGGTGGCGCTTAATCGCGGGCATGTGTACTCTCTTGCGCCGTATCTGCTGGTGGGCGCCGTGTTGTGGTACTGCGTGTACATGTCGGGCGTGCATTCCACCATCGCCGGCGTGCTACTGGCGTTCACTATTCCGTCGGGGTCGCGCGTGAACCTGCGCAGTTTCGCCACGTGGTCCGACACGCAGGTGCGCGAGGCCAGCCGCGCGTACGATCCGGACGAGCCGGTGCTGGCGCAAAGCCAGTATGTGAAGACGGTCGAGCACCTGTCGCACGTGGCGCGCCAGGTTGTCCCGCCCGCAACGCGACTTGAGCACAAGCTGTACCCGTGGGTGTATTTCGGCATTTTGCCGCTGTTCGCGCTGACGAACGCCGACGTGAGCTTCGCGGGCATGGATGTGGGCGCGCTGTTCGGCTCGCCGGTGTTCTTCGGCATCTTCTTCGGCCTGCTGGTGGGCAAGCCGCTTGGTATCATGGCCATGAGTTTTTTGGTGGTGAAGCTGAAGTTGGCGAACTTGCCCGAGAACGTGAACTGGCTGCATATGCTGGGCGCGTCTATTTTGGGCGGCGTTGGCTTCACCATGGCCATTTTCGTGGCGAACCTGGCGTTTACCGACGCGGTGCTGGTTGCCACGGCGAAGCTGGGCATTTTGCTGGCGTCGCTGGCCGCCGGTGTGCTGGGCTTCACGTTCCTGTTGGTGCAGGCGCGCGGCGCGCAGAAGCAGGGCGTGGCGTTCGTGCGCGCGGCCGATGGTGCCGAGGAGGACTTCGCGGCGCTGCCGACCGCCGATCGCGAAGATGCCCGCGAAAGCCGCAAGATGCTGCACGACCTGGGCGAAGGCTACGAGAGCGATCCGCGCGGCTTGGCATAAGCGGCGCGTTGGGTGCTTTGAGGCTTGCTGCCGGATGCTTGGCTGCGCTAGATGAGCTGGCGGGTCTTTGGGGATGTGTGGCGCTGCGTGCGCTGCGTTCGCTTCCTGAATTGCGGCGTTGGTAACGCTTGGGTAGTGGCTGTGTGCGCTTGGCGTGCAGGCGGCGGGGCGTCAAGGGGCGTTGCGGTATACTTTTCTGCGGTTCAATCGCTTGCGGCGCGGCGGGTTTCGCCTGCGGCGCTGCGGTGCGCGAAAGTTCGCGCTTTCTTGCCAGCCTACTGAAAGGAACGCCATGGAAGCTGCCGCCATCGTTTTGGCCGCGGGTGCCGGTACCCGCATGAAGTCGAAGAAGCCCAAGGTCGCACACGAGGTTTTAGGTAAGCCGCTCGTGCGCTGGGTTGTTGATGCCGCGCACGCTGCGGGCGTTTCGCAGGTGGCTACGGTTGTAGGCCATGCGCGCGAGCAGGTTATTCCGCTGGTGGAAGGCGATACGCAGGTAGTGGTGCAGGAAGTGCAGAACGGCACGGCCGGCGCGGTGCTGGCTTGCGCCGATGCGTTCGCCGGTTTCGATGGCTCGCTTTCCGTTCTGACGGGCGACTGCCCGCTTATCAAGCCGGAAACCATCGCGCGCTTGGCTCAGGTGCGAGACGAGAACAACGCCGCCGTGGTGGTGCTGACCATGAAGCTTGACGACCCCACCGGCTACGGCCGCATCATCCGCGACGAGGCGGGCCAGGTCGAGCGCATCGTCGAACAGAAGGACGCCACGCCCGAGCAGGCCGCCGTCAACGAGTGCAATTCCGGGTTCTATTGCTTCGATGCCCGCGCGCTGTTTGACGCGCTGGCCCAGGTCAGCAACGATAATGCACAGGGCGAGTTTTATCTGGCTGACGTGCTGGAGATCTGCCGGAACGCTGGCCGCCCCGTGCTGGCGCTTGCCACCGACGACGCCACCGAGTGCTTGGGCGTGAACTCGCGCACCCAGCTGGCGCAGGTGACGAAGGTCATGCAGCGCCGCATCAACGAGCGCCATATGGCCGCCGGCGTTACCATGGTGGACCCCGATCAGGTATGGATCGGCCCCGATGTGGAAATCGAGCGCGACGTGGAGCTGTTGCCGCAGGTCATGCTTATGGGCGCTACGCGCGTGGGCGAGGACAGCGTCATCGGCCCGAACACGCGCCTGACCGACACGTGCGTCGGCCGCGGCTGCACCATCGAGGAAACCGTTGCCATCGAGGTGCGGATCGACGACGCCGCAACCGCCGGCCCGCGCGCCTACCTGCGTCCCGGCACGCACCTGTGCGAAGGCGCGAAGGCCGGCACGCACGTGGAAATCAAGAAGTCCACCATCGGCCGCGGCAGTAAGGTTCCTCACCTCAGTTACATCGGTGACACCACCATGGGCGAAGGCGTCAACATCGGCGCCGGCTCCATCACGTGCAACTACGATGGCAAGAAGAAGTGGCCCACCACCATCGGCGACAACGCGTTCATCGGTAGCGACACCATGATGGTGGCCCCCGTGACCATCGGCGCCGGCTCCATCATCGGCGCCGGCTCGTGCATCACGAAGGAAGTGCAGCCCGACGCGCTGGCGCTCACGCGTCCCGAGCAGCGCGAGGTTCCCGGCTGGGCGGCGAAGAAGCGCGCCCGCCAGGCCGCCGAGGAATAGGCGGCAGTTTCGCCTTTTGCTTTGAACGCCCCTTCCGAACGCTCGGGAGGGGCGTTTTCGTATGGCGTGAAGTCCTCGTAGAAGGATGGCTTGCTATCTGGCCTTTTCCCACGCGCGCAAGTAGAATAGGCAACAACTGACAATTGCGAAGCGATGCGAAGGAGCACGCGCATGACTGCGGAAATGGAAAAGCGTAAGAGGATGGCAGTGTTTTCGGGTTCTTCCAACCTGGAACTTGCGGACAAGATTGCGCAGGAGCTGGGGATTTCTCTGGGCAACGTGAAGCTGGAGAAGTTCGCGAACGGCGAGATTTACGCTCGCTACCTGGAAAGCGTCCGCGGTGCCGATGTGTTCATCGTGCAGTCCGTGTGCTCAAGCCCGAACGGTTTCGACGTGAACGACAACCTCATGGAACTGCTCATCATGATCGACGCCGCAAAGCGTGCCTCCGCGCACAGCGTCAGCGCCGTCATTACGCATTACGGCTACGCGCGCCAGGACCGCAAGGCCGCGCCGCGCGAGCCCATCACCGCGAAGCTGGTGGCCGACCTGCTGACCGCCGCCGGTGCCGACAACCTCATCGCCATCGACCTGCATCAGGACGCCATCCAGGGCTTCTTCGACAAACCGGTGAACCACATGACGGCCATGCCCATCTTCGTGGACTACTTCAAGCAGATGGGCTTCAAGCCCGAGGAGCTGTGCGTCGTGTCCCCCGACGTGGGCCGCGCGAAGGCTGCGAAGAAGTTCTCCACGCTGCTTGATTGCGACATCGCCATCATGCACAAGGACCGCCCGAAGCACAACCAGGCCGAGATCACCGCGCTGATCGGCGACGTGAAGGACAAGATTTGCATCCTGAACGACGACATGATCGACACGGCCGGCAGCCTGGCCGCCGCGGCAACCACGCTGAAGGCCAAGGGCGCGAAGAAGATTTACGCTTGCGCCACGCACGGCCTGTTCAGCGGCCCGGCTTATGAGCGCCTGGAGAATTCCTGCATCGAAGAGGTTGTGGTCACCGACGCCGTGCCCGTGCCGCTTGAGCGCCAGACCGGCAAGATTAAGGTGGTCACGCTGGCTCCGCTGTTCGCGCAAACCATCAAGAACGTGTACAACAACGGTTCCGTGGCTTCGCTGTTCGAATAGGGTGCGGCTGCATGTTTTTGATCGTTGGCCTGGGGAATCCGGGCGAGGAATATGAGCACACGCGGCATAATGCCGGTTTTGACTCGCTTGACTTGGTGGCCGAGGAAGTGGGCGCGCGCTATTGGAAAACCGAGTGCGGCGCGCTTACCGCTAAAGGCGTCTGGCGCGACAACGACGTGGTGCTGGCGAAGCCGCAAAGCTACATGAACACGTCGGGCGGGCCGGTGAAGCAGCTGATGAACGCATACGGCGTGAAGCCCGACCATTTGATCGTCATCCACGACGAGCTCGACATCGACCCGGGCACCATCCGCGTGAAGTTCGGCGGCGGGCACGCGGGTCACAACGGCTTGCGCAGCATCTGCGACAAGCTGGGCACGCGCGATTGGTTCCGCGTGCGCTGCGGCATCGGCCGCCCGCCGGGACGCATGCCGGTGGTGGACTGGGTGCTTGGCCGGCCGAAGAAAGAGCAGGCTGACGACTTCTCGCAGGCAACGCACCTGGCCAGCCAGGCCGCCCTTTCACTCATTACGGACGGTTTGGACAAGACGCAGCAGCGCTTTAACTAGTACAATGGATGCAGGATGCATCGCATCGGGGACGCCTTCGGGCGTCTCCGTTTTATGTGCGGGGGTACAGAAAGCGGAGCGGATATGTTCTTATCTGAGAAGGGGCGCACGTATGCGCTGTTCACCATTGTTGTGCTGGCCTGCGCGCTGGGGTCGCTTACGCAAACGGTGATGAATTCCATGTTGGGCGGCGTGAGCGCGGATTTCGGCGTCGATGCCAGCGTGGGGCAGTGGCTTACCACCATTTACATGCTTGCGCTGGGCATCACTGTTCCCGCCGTCACGTTCTTGTCGCAAAAGCTGTCTGTGCGCAACGTCGTGTATCTGGCGCTGTGCTTGCTCTTGGCCGGCGGCATCGTCGATGTGCTGGCGCCGTCGTTTCCCGTGTTGGTGGCGGGGCGTGTGCTGCAGGCCGTTGGCGCGGGTGTCACGCTTCCCGTGGTGCAGTCCATTGCCATGACGCGCTTCCCTGCGGGGCAAAACGGTACGGCCATGGGCATTGCGGGCATTGCCATGGGCTTTGCGCCGAACATCGGCCCGCTTATCGGCGGCGCGCTGGTGGATTCGTATGGATGGCGAAGCTTCTTCGTGCTGTTCGATGTGGTGGTGGTTGTGCTGATTCTTGCCACAACGGCCTTGGTCAAGCGCGAGGATGCGCCGTGTCGGGACGCGCGTTTCGAGGTGGTTTCGTTTCTGTACTCGACGCTGGGCTTCGGCGGGCTGCTGCTGGCGTTCTCGAATGCGGCAAGCATGGATATCGCCTCTGCGCTGGTGTGGGCGCCCGCGCTTGTGGGCGTTGCGTGTTTGGTGCTGTTCGTGGTGCGCCAGAAGCGCATCGAGCACCCGCTTATCACCATGCAGATTTTCCAGTTCCCGCATTTCCGCATCAGCTTCATTGCGCAGAATTGCCTGTTCGCGTCGTTTATGGGCATCACGCTGATTGTTCCTTTGCATGTGCAGGGGCTTTTGGGCCTGAGTGCCGTTGAGGCGGGGCTCGTGTTCGTGCCCGCCACCATTTTGGCCGTGGTGGTCAATCCGCTTGCGGGAATCCTGTCCGATAAAATCGGCGCGCGTCCGGTTGTACTGGTGGCATCTATGCTGCTGACGGTGGGCGCCGTTTCCATGGCGTTCGCGGACGAATGCACGCCTTTGTGGTTGCTGACCCTCATGCAGACGGTGCGCGGCATGGGCGTGAGCGCGCTCATCGGCCCGCTGAATTCGTGGGGCATGGGCGGTCTTCCGGGCCAAATCATGATGGACGCCGGCGCGTTTTTCGCGGCGGTACGCCAGGCGTGCGCGTCGCTTGGCACGGCGGTCATGGTGCTTGCGATTACGGCGCTTTCCGCCGCGGCAGCAACACGGGCCGTTGGTGCGCAGGTGGCCTATCAGGCGGCGTTCGGCATTTCCGCGGTCCTTGCGGCCTGTGTGTTCGTGGTGGCGGTGACGAAGGTGCGTTAGCGCGCGGCGTGCGTTAACGGGACGTGCAAGTCTGCTGGCCTTGAAATTGACGTTGACGAAGGCCGTGCTTGGGAAGGGCGCGGCCTTTTCGTATGCCTGTTGTGATTGGCGACGACGCGTGCGGTAACTGGTGTGCGGTCAGCACGTCTGATGGGGGTGTGCTCGATTTGTTGATGTCTAACGTTTGCGGTTGTCGCGCGCATGGCGCGCAAGGCGTGTAGCGCTTGCGGCAGCGTGCAGCGCTTGTACCGTTCGCGGTCGTTTTCGTCACGATGGTTGCCATGTGCGGTCCGTCTGGTATACTGCACTTCAGCACTCTACTGTAGTAAAGTGGAAGAAACGGGAACGCGCCAGGCGAATCGGCGATGAGCGGGCGCAGAAGGGAAGGCACCATGAAGAAGAAGCTTCTTGGCCTGGTGGCATGCGCCGCCACGCTGGCGCTGTCCAGCGCGCTGCTTGCGGGCTGCGCTGGCTCGGGCAGCAATGACAAGGCTGCTGACAACAACGCCGCATCCACCGACAAGACCACGCTGACCGTGGGCTTCGATCAAAGCTACCCGCCGTACGGCTTCGTGGGCGACGACGGCAAGTACACCGGTTTCGACCTTGACCTGGCCAAGGCCGTGTGCGACAAGAACGGCTGGAGCTTCGAGGCTACGCCTATCGACTGGGATGCCAAAGACGCGCTGCTGTCGCAGGGCAACATCAACTGCATCTGGAACGGCTTCACCATGGAAGGCCGCGAGGATGGGTATACATTCTCCGATCCGTACATGCTCAACGAGCAGGTGGTGGTTGTGAAGGCCGGCAGCGATATCAGCGATTTCGCGGGCCTGTCCGGCAAGACGGTCATGACGCAGGTTGACTCCGCGGCGCTTGACGTGCTTGAGGGCGACCAGGCCGAGGTTGCCGCTACGTTCAAGGGTGGCGCGGCCCAGACCATCGGCGACTACAACAACGCGTTCATGCAGCTTGATTCCGGCATGATCGACGTCGTTGCGTGCGACCTGTCCATCGCGCAGTACCAGATTTCCGCGAACCCGGGCAAGTACGTGCAGCTGGAAACCCCGCTTTCCACCGAGCACTACGCCGTGGGCTTCAAGAAGGGCAACACCGAGCTGGCCAACCAGGTCACCGAAACGCTGAAGCAGCTTGACGCCGACGGTACCGTGAAGAAGCTGTGCGAGAAGTACGCCAGCTACGGCATCAGCTACGACAACTGGGTGCTGGGCAAGTAAACGGTTTTCCCTGTTCACAGGGGTAGAAACAGTATTCAACGCTGCGCAGGTCGGGGGTGTGCTTCCGACCTGCGCAGCGGTTTGCATGCGTATGGGGCACCGTGAACTAAAGTTGCTTCGACGCAAAGAATGCGCAACGGCCGTCGCCTGATAAGGCGGCGGCTTTCGTGCGAAAGGAGATTCATGGAATTCGGAACCATGATGGGGCTGCTGCTTTCGGGCTTGCAGTTTACGGCCATCATCTTCGTGGTTACGCTCGTAGGCGCGCTGCCGCTTGGCGTGCTGGTGGCGCTTGGCCGCATGAGCAAGTTCAAGCCGCTGTCGCTGTTGGTGCAGTTCTACATTTCGGTCATGCGCGGCACGCCGTTGATGCTGCAGCTGATGATGTGGATGTTCGGCCCATACTACATTTTCGGTATCTCGATGGGGCCGGATTGGAAGTATGGCGCGTGCTGCATCGGCTTCATCCTGAACTACGCCGCGTACTTCGGCGAGATTTACCGCAGCGGCATCCAGTCCATTCCGCGCGGGCAGTACGAGGCCGCCGAGGTGCTGGGGTACTCGTGCACGCAAACGTTCATGAAGATCATCCTGCCGCAGGTGTTCAAGCGCATCCTTCCCGCCATGGGCAACGAGATTATCACGTTGGTGAAGGACACGTCGTTGGCGTTCGTGCTGGGCATCATGGAGATGTTCACGCAGGCGAAGGCCATCGCCGCAGCTCAGACAAGCATGATGCCGTACGTCATCGCGGCGCTCATCTACTGGGTGTTCAACTTCGTGGTGGTGATGGTTTTGAACCGTATCGAAAAGAAGATGGATTATTATCATGACTAACCCTCTTGTTTCGCTTTCGCATGGTCGTAAGAGTTTCGGCCAGACTGAGGTGCTGAAGGACATCTCGTTGTCTGTTGAGAAGGGGCAGGTTGTTGCCATCATCGGGCCTTCTGGCGGCGGCAAGTCGACGCTGTTGCGTTGCATGACGCTGCTTGAAACGCTTGACGGCGGCAGCTTGTCGTATGGCGACCTTTCAGTGGCAACCGATTCCGGGTCGGGCGCCGTGTATGGCGGCAAGGCCGTGCTTGCGCAGGCGAAAACTCGCTTCGGTCTGGTGTTCCAGAACTTCAACCTGTTCCCGCACTATACGGTGCTGAAAAACGTTACCGACGCGCCGCTTTCGGTGCAGAAGCGCCCGAAGGACGAGGTCTTGGCCCAAGCGCGCGAGCTTCTGGCGAAGATGGGGCTTGCCGGGAAAGAAGATATGGTGCCGTGCGAGCTTTCCGGCGGTCAGCAGCAGCGCGTGGCTATTGCCCGCGCGCTGGCGCTCAACCCCGACGTGCTGTTCTTCGACGAGCCTACCAGCGCGCTTGACCCCGAGCTGACGAAGGGCGTGCTGAAGGTTATCCGCGACTTGGCCGATGAGCACATGACCATGGTCATCGTGACGCACGAGATGTCGTTCGCGCGCGACGTGGCCGATCACATCATTTTCATGGACGGCGGCTATATCGTTGAGGAAGGCCCTGCCGAGCAGGTCATCAACAACCCGCAACATGACCGCACGAAGGCGTTTTTGGCCAACTACGGGGATTAGCATGGACGTAACGTTTTACATCACGAGGCACGGGCAAACCGTGTACAACGTGGCCAGCCGCGTGCAGGGCTGGTGCGACTCGCAGCTTACCGACGAGGGCATTCGCGTGGCGCGCAAGCTGGGCGAGGGTTTTGCGAACGTCGAGTTCGCACAGGCGTTTTGCAGCGATGCCGGCCGTGCTGTGCAGACGCTTAACACTGTGCTGGCGGCGCGTTCGAAGGCGAACCCTGCGGCGCAGCTGCCGCACATCCACGTGCCCGATCCGCGGCTGCGCGAGTGGTGCTACGGCAACCTAGAAGCGGGCCCGGGCGAGGAATTGCACGCGGCCCTGGCGCGCGGCTTTGGCGAGGATTTGCCGTTCGACGAGCTGAACCGCCGGCTGCCGCAGGTGGCAGGCGTGCTGGCCGACCAGGACACCACGGGCCGCGCTGAACGCTTCGACCAGGTGCGTGAGCGCCTGACCAGCTTCTTCAACGATGCGGGGCAGCAGGCGCTTGCTGCTGGCGGCGGCAACGTGCTGGTGGTGACACACTCGTTCGTGGTGCGCAGCGTCATGTATCTGCTGGATCCCTCGCGCGTGAACGACCCGCTGAAAATCAAGAACGCCAGCGTCACGCAGGTAACCTATGACGGCGAAACGTTCACGTTGGGCGAAACGGCTTCCACACGCTGGCTGGGCGAAGAGCCCGAAGAAGCCAACGCCATCCCGTTCGGCTTCAAGATGTAGCGCCGACGCGCGTTTGGCGTAAGGCTGCGTCAAGGAGTCGGAGGCGAGAAGCCGCATTTCGCATCGCAAGCACTGCAAGACTGTTGCAGGCGCCGTTCGCTTCCGCAAACATAAAGAAGGCCCGCATCGGAATATCCGGTGCGGGCCTTCGTGTTTTAGCTTGCGAGTGCCTAGCTCTCGTGGTATTTCGTGAGCGTGGGCGTGGTAACAAGCTGCAGGTCGCCTTGCACGTCGGCGGGCAGCGTTACGGTGTACGTGAACGTTGCCGTGGTGCCGACGGGCAGCGGATTGTTCGGTTTCGCTACCATACCGCCGTCGACATCGCATGTGTACGTGACATCAATGCCCTGGTACGTGGCCTTCCCCAGCGTTGCGCCGTTCGATGCAACCACGTCGGAGATGCTGCCGCCAACAGGCGCATAGAAGTACAAGAATGGGTTCATATTGCCGCGGTTCGAGTCTTCGGACATGATGTAGTCGCCGCCGGCAAGCGCCTCCTGTTCAGTGAGGAAGTTCGTGAGCGTGGTGGTGACGTGGTACGTGCGCGAGCTGTCAGAGCCGGCAACCGGGCCGCTGACCTGCGTGTCCATGCCAAGCCACCAGCCAAGCTTGCTGCCCAGCCAGTAGTTGATGAACACGCCGAGCGTCGGCTGCTTCTGCGTGGCGGCCGTCATGGATCCCGAGTAGCCCATATCCTCGATGTTCTGCTGCTCGGTGGGGTTTGCAAGCCAGATCATGACGCGGCGGTCGTCGAGTCCGCCCATCATGACGTTAACAAGCTTCATGAGCGATGTCGCGTTCATGTTGTCAAGCGCGGCGTCAAATGCGTATCCAGCTGCTTCGGAGAACAGCGCGTCGACGATGTCGTTGCCATCGGCCATATTCGCGCCGCTGGAAAGGTATTTCCAGTACAGGTCGTGTTGCAACACCTCAGTGGCATTCGTGCCGTCAATGTAGGTGCCGTCGGACAGCGTGAAGCTTTCGCCTGTTGCGGCAAGCAGGTCCTGCACCATGGTGGGAGTGATAGAGATGACGCCGTCAACGGCCTGGCCGGATTTCTCTTGATAGGCGGTGGCCCAAATGCTGGCAACGCGCGGATAGTCGGGGTTGAAGCCGTTGTCCCATGAATACTGCGTGTACCACGGGTAGAACAGGGTGTTTTCCTCGTCGGTGATATTGCACTGCGCTGGCGTGTCTTCGACCATCATGTCGTAGACTTTCGTGAAGTCTCCCAGCTCGATCTGGCCGTTGTCGATGGACAGCGTGCCCATGGAGCCGGGGAAGCCGCCCGATGCGCGAATCTCGGCGCTGTTCTGCGCGGCAAGCAGGTACGTGCGGTTGCCGTCGGCACCAAGCAGCGCGCCGATGATGGGCGCGAACGTGTTCGCCTGCTGGAACGTGGAGTTGATGTTTGCGAGCTTGTCTTTTGCGGGGCTGAGCATCTTCTCAAGCTGTTCGATATGCATGGACGGCAGCGCATTGAGCTCGTCGGCGCAGCGCTGCATGGTCGGCGCGCAGCTTTGGATGGAGCCGAGCAGCGTGGAGATAGCTGCGATGTTCAGCGAGCCGTCTTGGCCGATGCATTCCGAGGGAGGCGTTTGCACCAGGCTTTGCGTCAATGGCACGATGGCGTTGTCGGAGGCGTCGGTGAGCACGTCTGCGATGGTCTGGGCACTTTTCACGTCTTCGCCGATGACCGGAATCATGCCGGCAACGTTCCATAGGGGCGATGAAAGGGCCTCGTCGAGCGTTTTCGCAGACGCTTGCAACTTGGTTGCGCTTTGGGCGGCGCCGGCGAAGTCTTGACTGGTGATGGCGGTTTGGACTTCGTTGACGTTTGAAAGGATGCCAGAAGCCTGCGCCTTCATGTCCTTCGCCGACAGCGCAAGAGCCGCACCATAGCCGCCAACGCCCACGATAAGGCACACGATGACGACGATGGCAACGATGAGCCCGGTACGCTTCTTCTTGCGCTTTTTCTTCACGCGGATCATACCGTCGTGGTTATGGTTGCTCGGCGGCAGGGGCTGGAAGTTGTAGTCCCTGTTTCCGTAGGCATTGGCGTTGTAGTTGCTTTGCGGCGCGCTGAAATTGCCGCCGTAGGGCTGCTGACCGAATTGCTGCGTCGGTTGCTGCGGCTGGTAGGGCCGCTGCTGATGCGGCTGCCCATACGGTTGGTTTTGCTGCGGTCGCGGCGCCCCCGCGCGTGACTGGCCGGGTTGCTGGCCGAAGCCGGGCTGGTTAGGCCGCGAGTGTTTTCCTTGGTTCTGCATTGCACTCCTGACTCGTTTGTGCGTACGGAGTAGAAGTCTAGCACGTTGGACGCAAGGTTCCAGGGGCTTGAAAATGAAGCCATAAGGTTGATTGAACTGCGCGGATAAACGAAGGAATGCATGTAACGTCCGTCGGTGCTGTAGCGTTTTGAGCACGGCGAAACGGCGGCTTGGGACATGAAAAAGCCCGGAAGGCGGTGCCTTCCGGGCTGGTAAGTCAGCGTGCCTTCGACGCTTTACTTCGTGAAGCGGCTGTAGTCGTAGCCGCCTTCGCCGCCGCGCTTTTTCTTGTTAGCGGGCTTGTTCTGCTTGTAGGAGCCGGCCTGCGCCTTGCGCTCCTTCTTGTGCAGGCGCGACTGGGCGTTCTTCGCGTTGCGGCGCGCGCGGTATTCGGTGAAGGGGTGGATGTTCGGATTGTACCAGTAGCCGGTCAGATCGATCCCGTCCGCGCGCAGCACGTCGATCGGCAGATTTGCGCACGGCGCGCAGCAGATGTGCATCAAAAGCTTCATAGTCTCGCCTCAACCTGATTTTTCGAATTTGCTATAGTATAGCACGGCGGCGCGTTCTTGTACAGAACCCGTTCAGCATCCGCGAAAACAAACAAATTTTTAGCGCGGATACAAAAATAGTATGGACAAATGCACCAAATCGGAGTATAATTTGTGCTAATACCAGCAAGAAGCTGTGCTTAACGCAGCGGAGCAGAAGCAACCGGACATCCGGCGATGATCAGCGCCAGATTATAACGAAGAAAGGATGATTCTCATGGCAGTCACAACCGAAAGCTACGCGGGAAAAATTCAGAGAAAGCTTCTGAAAAAGCAGAAGGTCATCGAGGCCGCCTCCGGCCGCAAGAAGGCTGATCTGGTGCTCAAGAACGCGACGTTTGTCAACGTCTTTTCCAACGAACTGACCACCTGCGACATCGCCTGCGCCAATGGGCTGATCGTAGGTC
>OLOX01002134.1_pt1 | contig 16897 bp, 19 predicted proteins | sample 1672091 | NCBI WGS metagenome assembly OLOX01 (sample SAMEA3136644, study PRJEB25190) | human gut metagenome | reverse complement strand
ATTACTCAAAGCAACAATTTTCTTAAATTGAGCGAAAAAATAAATCTTATTATCTTCTTGATAAAAAAGTTCGTTATTTCTCATTTTTAACAATATAACAATAAAAAAATATATATCACTTACCGACATTGCTAAGCTTGAAAAACCGAAAAAAATAAGAAAAGTCATGAGAATCAATTTTTTTATAATGAATAATAAAAAAATAGGAATAATTGCCAAGACAAGCGTCGGAGATATTAACATTATTAGAGTTCTACACTTACTCATCTTCGCATCACTTTCAACAGATATTATCGGTTGTAAGTTCTTCATTTTGAATATTATTTTTTTTCTACTTTTTTTCGGATATGATAGCAAATGTATATATTCATGTACAATACTAAAAGGGAATACAGAAATAAGCACAGCTCCAAATGCAGAAAAAAACAAGCCTATATCATTAATATAAAATCTTCTAATCTTTAAAAAAATACCAATAGTAGCAATGTACATAACACAATGATCAACATACTAATATTTTCTGTTTTTTTGTTTATTTTAAGTATTTTAAAATTTCTATTATCATAAAACTTTTCTACCATACACATAAATCCTCTCTACTCATCTATACGAACTTGGAGCAGCAATCTTCAACGCTAGCTTTTCTCTTCGTATTCTATTCCATGGTTTTTTTTCTTGTTTTCATCATGAACCTATTCCCTAGTACTATTATACAATTCTATGAGTATTTAATTTATCTAAAGACATAAATTTTGTCGTAATTTCGCAGATTTGTAAACGTTCACCCTTTTTGTTCCGATTACATGTGTAAAATGTATCTTTTTTGCAGATTGACATTGTTTCTTCCCGTTCGCTGCATTCATGACAGACATACTGATGAACAACAGTTTTTTCAACATACAATTGAGATGGAACATATACAAGTCTTTTTGTTATCTTCGGTTTGATTTCAACCAGTTTTCCACCACAGATATCACATACTGGATTATCCATGGTAATATCAATAACCTTTTCTCTGATTGTCTTGAGATTTTTGTTCTTTCCACGTTTTCTGGCTGAAGCTGTATCTTCTGGAATATCAACATCCTTTACTTCATCAGGTTTAGAAGATTCATCAATCAGTTCAGCTTCATTGAAAAGGGAGAGCTGATCGATATTTACATTTTCCTTTTTACGGCCGTACATTGCACGCTTCAGAGAAGAATTCTTTTCCTGAAGGGTTTCTACTTCCGTGCGCAGTTTATATGCATAATCAAGCAGCTGATTATGTGACATTTTTCCGAATATTTCCTTGAATTGCTTCTCTGTTTCCATATATCTATTGTACCACGAAATTGTCGGAATATGGCATATTTATGCATAAAATCAGCACTTCAGACATACATTTTTCTGCTTTCTTTGAAGGCGGTTTTTTGTTCCATTTTCAATCCTTCAAGATGCCATTTCAGCTATTGTTCACTGATTTCCAGAAACTTTTCATCAGCAGATTTTGACCATTTAAATGTACCGGATTCCAGTCGCCTATATAAAAGCCAGAAACCAGTTCCGTCATAGTACAGACACTTCAGCTTATTGTGATTCCTGTTACAGAAAATATAGAGGCTGTTACTGTCCATTGGGTCCATGTTGAATTCACTGTTTACTAAAGCTGCATAGCCATCGATTCCTTTTCGAAGGTCACACGGTTCTACTTGTATATAGATGTGACTGATTTTTTCAAACAGATTCATAGTTCTGAACAGATTCTTATGATTCTTTTTAAAATTTCATCATCAATAGAAGCATCAATGGCAATAGATACACCATTGATAGAAAACGTCTCTTCTTTACTTTCAGGAACAATAAAAGCAGGAAGAAAAGCTGAATCCATTTTTGATTCATGACGACCATAGATCAGCAGTCTGTTTCTGGTATATGATTTTTGACTGATATTGTTCATTGAACAGTATTCTTTTAATGAACATTGCTTTTTATCATATCCATCAATAATTGGTTTCCATTTGTCTAATGTACTTTGTCTGATCACAAAATATCTCCCTTCTGGATATGATTATCCTAGACTGGAGATATTTTTGTAGACGGTATTTATTTGACGCTTACACTTTTTTAACAATCTTACACCAATCGGTATATTAAAACAGGACGATATCATTCAAGATACCGTCCTAAGTTTCAACCAATTATTTAACAAAAATATTGTAAACATTTTATGAATTCCAACCAATCTATTTTTTAGAGAGTAGCACTCCGGAATTCAAATTTCTCATTTTCCAACCAGAAATTTAACATACCCAAAATATTTTATTCGCCAAAAATCAAGAAAAGATTTGGATAGAATTTATGATTATATCTATGATGATTTGAATAATCCGATTGCATCAGAAAAAACAGTAAAAGGAATTCTCAAAAAAATTAGTGAAATTAAGGAATATCCCCGACTTGGACCAGTATGGTATTTAGAAAATAATATTAATAGTGGATTTCGATTTTTAACATGTGATAATTACATTATATTTTATCAGATTACTAAAGAAACTATTTTGATTGTACGAATACTACATCGCCTGCAAGATTATGTTAAACAATTATTTTAAGAAAAGATATTAATTTTTACATGGTAGATTTATATAAAAATTTAATTCCAGTTTCATTTTACAATTGAGAGCCTTTTCTAAGGCTCTTTTTTGTATTAAAATGCTTTTTTTTATAAGTGAAATGTGGTAGTATATTAAAAACTGAGGTGATTATTTATGAAAAATACAATTTTTGGCAACAATTTACACCATCACCATCGTGGTTCTAGTTAGGGTTATATCAATTAGATACAGCCCGTTTTGACATACAACTCAAAAAAAAACGGACACGAAACAATGACATAAAGGAACAGGTCATTGGACCTGTTCCTTTTTATATATAAGGGGGACATAACTTTGGAAGAATTTAAATATCTGATTCCTGAAGAAAGTAATGATGCAACTAGAATGGACGCTTCTTTAATGCGTACAATTGAAGGACATTTAAGAAAAACATTCAATGCACATGACTACCAGGAACTATTATTACCTACATTCGAATATGCAGACTTGTTAAGTGGTTTTGGAACAAATGAAGAAACAATGTTTCAGTTCATTAACCATGAAGGAAAGCGTATCACTTTAAGAACTGACTTTACTGTACCTATTGCACGTATCTATAGTAACGCTCATACAGATGAAGTAAGACGTTATAGTTATTTTGGTAAGGTATATCGTACTCAGGCACGACATAAAGGTAGAAGTTCTGAATTGTTCCAGGGTGGTATTGAGTTGTTTGGTCTTCCAGGTCGTGAGGGAGATCAGGAATGCTTATCACTAATTGAAGAAACAATGCAGAATATTGGTTTAAGTGATTTAAAACTAGAACTTGGTTCTGCAAAGTTCTATAAGCGTTTAATGGCTCTTGTAATGGATCGTTCTCTCACTGATATCTTAAAGAAAAAGAAAAGTTCTGATATGAAACATTTAGTAGAAGCACATGATTTTGACGAAGATTTAAATAAACTCTTATTAATTCTTCCTAGTGCTTTTGGGAATATTAAGTGTTTAAGAGAAGTAAAAGAGATTGTGAAGGATGAAGAACTTTTAGAGGCTATTGAAGAGATGGAATCATTGTATGAGTTCTCTAAGCATAAAGAGAATATTATCTTTGATTTATGTATGGTACCTGAGAGAAGTTATTATACAGGTATTATGATGAAGGGATTCTCTTATTATAGTGCCCACCCAATTCTCCAGGGAGGACGTTATGACCATTTGTTTGATCATTTCTATAAGAACGTACCTTCTATTGGATTCTCATATCATTTAAATAATGTATTGGATGCAATAGGAAAGGAGAATGAAGCCAATGATTAAGATTGCGATTACTAAAGGAAGAATAGAAAAGCAGGTATGTAAGTTATTACAACAGCAGGGCTTTGATATGGATCCTATTTTTAATAAAAATCGTGAGTTATTAATAGAGACAAAAGATGGTATTTCAATGATCTTTGCGAAAGCAAATGATGTATTGACTTTCCTAGAACACGGTATTGTGGATGTTGGATTTGTTGGTAAGGATACTTTGGATGAATCTGATTTTGATGATTATTATGAGTTATTAGATTTAGAGATTGGTAAATGTTATTTTGCGTTAGCGGCTTATCCAGAATACCGCACAAAGACATTTAATCGTCGTAAACGTATTACTTCTAAATATACAAAGACCGCAAAAGAATATTTCGCATCTAAACAGGAGGATGTAGAAATTATTAAACTGGAAGGTTCTGTAGAGTTGGGACCTGTTGTTGGTTTATCTGATGCGATTGTAGATATTGTAGAAACAGGATCTACACTTAAGGCCAATGGTCTTGAAGTGATTGAAAAGATTTCAGATATTTCTACAAGAATGGTTGTGAATAAAGTGGCTTTGAAATATAAGAAGGATGAAATATTCAAACTAGTAGATGCACTAAAGAAGGGGGATCATTAAAGTGTTAAAAGAATTGATTTATAAAGGAAACTATGAAGAACTAGAAAATAAACTTCATACAAGAAAAACCGAAATATCTGAAGAAGTCAATAAGGCAGTCAGTGAAATCATTAATAATGTACGTGAAAATGGGGATGATGCATTAAAGGAATACTGTGCTAAGTTTGATGGTTTCCATGTATCTAGAAAGGATGATTTCATCGTTTCTAAACAGGAAATCATGGATGCTATTACTAATGTAGGACCTGAATTCATGAAGATTCTAGAACGCACAAAGGATCAGATCACTGAATATCATAAGAACCAGATTGAAAAATCATGGACTATGTATAAGGATAATGGTGTTATCATGGGACAATTAGTGCGTCCTATCGCCACAGTGGCTTTATATGTACCAGGTGGAACTGCTACTTATCCTTCTACTGTTATGATGAATGCCGTACCTGCAAAACTTGCAGGTGTAGAAGATCTTTATATTATTACACCAGTAAAGAAGGATGGTAAGGTCTCTGATGTTATTTTAGCTGCTGCTTATGTAGCTGGTATTACTAAGATTTATAAATGTGGTGGAGCACAGGGTGTTGCCGCTGCTGCTTATGGAACTGATACAATTACGAAGGCAGATAAGATTGTGGGTCCAGGTAATATCTTTGTCGCAACTGCCAAGAAGTTATGTTATGGAGTCGTTGATATTGATATGATTGCCGGACCTAGTGAAATTCTTATTGTCGCTGATGAGAACGCAAATCCTAAATATATCGCAGCTGACTTAATGAGTCAGGCTGAACATGATAAGCTTGCCAGTGCGATTCTTATTACAACTTCAAAAGAATTAGTAAAGAATGTAGATGAAGAATTAAAGAGACAGGTAGAAGATTTACCTCGTAAAGACATCATCATGTCTTCATTAAATAACTATGGTGGTGCTGTTATTGTAGATAGTATCAAGGAAGGTATTAACTTATCTAATAAGATTGCGCCTGAACATTTAGAAGTATTAGTAGATAACCCATTAGAACAATTACCAAATATCAAGAATGCTGGTTCTATATTCTTAGGTGAGTATACACCAGAACCATTAGGTGACTATATGAGTGGTACAAACCATGTATTACCAACAGGTGGTACTGCTAAGTTCTATAGTGCTTTAGGTGTTTATGATTTCGTAAAGCATTCTGCTTTCAGCTATTATCCACAGGCAGTACTTGGTACATTTAAGGATGATATTATGAAGTTTGCACATCTAGAAGGTTTAGATGCACATGCTAATAGTATCAAGGTACGTTTCGAGGATTAAATTATGCGACAGGCAGAAATAGAAAGACAGACAAAAGAGACATATGTATATGTTTCTTTAAATATTGATGGTAAAGGAGAAGCAGATGTGGATACAGGTGTAGGGTTTATGGACCATATGCTTGAGCTTCTTGCTTTCCATGGTAATTTTGATTTAAAGGTGAGATGTAAGGGTGATCTACAGGTTGATTCTCATCATACTGTAGAAGACTTAGGGATTGTCTTAGGACAGTGCTTCAATAAAGCTTTAGGTGATAAGCGTGGTATTACCCGTTATGGTCATTTTACTATCCCTATGGATGAAGCACTTGTGACGACTGACTTAGATTTCAGTGGACGTCCTTATTTAGTTTTTAATGTAGAACTAGATAATATTCATCTAGGTAACTATGAAGTAGAAATGACAGAAGAATTCTTCCGTGCATTTGCCTATAACTGTTTCATGACTTTACATATTAATGAACATTATGGTAAGAATACACATCATATTATAGAGGCAATATTTAAATCTATGGCACGTGCCATCAAGGAGGCTGTCACAATTGATGAAGCCCATAAGGGGCAGGTAGTATCAAGTAAAGGGGTGTTATAAATGATTGCGATTGTTGATTATCATGTGGGAAATCTTGGATCAGTTACAAATGCCTGTAAAAGACAGGGGATGGATGTAGTTGTCACAAATGATCCTGAAGTTATTCGTCAGGCAGATGGCATTATTCTTCCAGGTGTTGGTGCATTTCCTGCAGCTATGAGTAATTTAGAAGCATGTCATCTTGTACCTGTACTTAATGAAGTGAAGGACAAGGGAACACCAATACTTGGTATTTGTATTGGGATGCAGCTTTTATTTGAAGAAGGCAGTGAGAATGGACATACAAAAGGATTAGGATTCTTAAAAGGTTCTGTCGATAAGATGGAAGTCGATGCAAAACTTCCACATATGGGATGGAACCAGTTAGTTATTAAACAGTCTCATCCTTTATTAAAGTATGTAGAAGAAGGCGATTATGTCTACTTTGTACATTCATATAGTGCTCATTGTCCAGAAGACCAGATTGGAGCTTATGTGAATTATGGTGGTAAGAAAATTACTGCTTTTGTATATAAAGATAATGTCATGGGTACGCAGTTCCACCCTGAAAAGAGTGGAGAGATTGGTAAGAAGATTTTACGTGCCTTCAAGGAGTTGGTAATATGTTAGTTATTCCAGCCATTGATTTAAAAGATGGAGAAGCAGTCCGTCTTTATAAGGGCGATTACAATAAGAAAGTTGTTTATTCATCACATCCTGAAGAACTAGCAGCAGAATTTGAGAAGATGGGTGCAAAGTATCTCCATGTAGTAGATCTAGATGGTGCAAAAGATGCCCATGCAACTAATAAAGAAACAATTAAAAGAATACGTGCTTCTATTTCTATTCCAATGGAATTAGGAGGAGGTATTCGTGATATGGATACAGTCTCTATGTATTTAGATGAGATTGGGGTAGATCGTGTTATTCTTGGTACGGCTGCTATTAAGAATCCTGCTTTTCTTGATGAAGCATTAAAGAAGTATGGACCAGAAAGAATAGTCGTAGGAGTAGATGTAAGAGATAGAAAAGTCAGTATTGCCGGCTGGCTTGAAACAAGTGATGTAGATTATTTGACATTTATTCATCAACTAGAAGAGAGAGGTGTGAAATATATAGTATGTACGGACATCTCCAAGGATGGTACTCTCACAGGAGCTTCTTTCCCTCTTTATGAAGAAATACACGCTAATTCTAAGATTAACTTTGTAGTCTCTGGTGGTGTAAAAGATGATGAAGATGTCTATGAAGTCAATAAACGTGATTATTATGCTTGTATTGTAGGTAAAGCATACTATGAAGAGCGTATTAATCTAAAGGAGGTCATTGAAAATGCTGGCTAAAAGAATTATTCCCTGTCTAGATATTAAAGATGGGAAGGTTGTAAAAGGTGTTAATTTCGTTGGCCTGAAGGATGTTGGTGACCCCATCGAACTAGCAAAAGAATATGACCGTCAAAGTGCAGATGAAGTTGTCTTTCTAGACATTACTGCTACATATGAAAATAGAGATATCATCAAGGACCTGATCCAAAGAGGGGCTGATGAACTTTCTATTCCACTATGTGTGGGTGGTGGTATTCGTACAGTTGAAGACTTTCGTATGATTCTTGCAGCAGGTGCAGATAAGGTATCTGTTAACTCAGCTGCAGTCAAGAATCCAAATATTATTAAGGAAGCCAGTGATGAGTTTGGTGTTCAATGTGTTGTTGTGGCAGTAGATGCGAAAGCACGAGAAGACCATTCTGGATGGGATGTCTATGTCGCAGGTGGACGTACAAATACGGGACTCGATTTAATAGAATGGGTTAAGAAATGTGAATCTCTTGGTGCTGGTGAAATACTTCTTACAAGTATGGATGCGGATGGAACAAGAGATGGATTTGATATCGACATGTTGAAAGCAGTAGTGGCAGCAGTCAATATTCCAGTGATTGCAAGTGGTGGCTGTGGTGGTAAAGAAGATATCGTAGATGTCTTTAAAGAAACAGACTGCGATGCTGCATTAGCTGCAAGTTTATTCCACTTTGGTGAAGCAACAGTGGATGAAGTTAAGGAATCCTGCGCACAGGCAGGTATTCCAGTAAGGAGAAATAAGTAATGAAACCAGATTTTGAGAAAATGAATGGTCTTGTACCTGCTGTTGTACAGGATGTTAAGACTAAACAAGTATTAATGCTTGCTTATGTAAATGAAGAAGCATATGAAAAGATGTTAGAAACAGGAGATACTTGGTTCTATTCACGTTCTAGAAATAAGCTATGGCATAAAGGTGAAGAATCAGGACATTTCCAGCATATTAAAGGTCTTTATTTAGATTGTGATTTAGATACAATCGTTATTTATGTAGAACAAGTCGGAGCTGCTTGTCATACAGGTTCTTATTCTTGCTTCTTTAATGAAGTAATTCCTTATGACAATAGTGATTTTGCGCATGAACTTTATGATCTTATTGAAGATAGAAAAGTACATCCAGTAGAAAAATCTTATACAAATTACTTATTAAATGAAGGTATTGATAAGATCTGTAAGAAGGTTGGAGAAGAAGCGACTGAAACAGTTATTGCAGCTAAGAATACATCTAAAGAAGATTTGATTGGTGAAATCGGTGATTTATATTATCATGTATTAGTCTTAATGAATGCCTATGGCTTAACTGTAGATGATGTTTTAGATAAATTAAAGGAAAGACATAAGGTGACAGGCAACAAAAAAGTATTCCATACAAGAGGAGAGATTTAATTCTCTCTTTTTTTTTGTTATAATCTTGTAAGAGAGGTGTTTGTATGAAATTAGAAAAGTTATTAAATGGTTTTGAATATGAAATCATTGGAAATAAAGATGTAGATATTACAACATTAGTCTATGATTCACGTAAGGTAGAAGAAGGCAGCTTATTTGTCTGTATGGTTGGTGCTGCTTTTAATGCACATGATTTTATTGATCAGGTGATTGAAAAGGGAGCCCATGCGATTGTGATTTCTCAAGATGTACCTTTAAAAGATGGTATGACTTATATTAGAGTCAAGGATACACGTATTGCGTTGGCTTTATTATCTTGTGCTTATTTTAATTATCCTAGTAAAGAATTAAAGGTTGTTGGTATTACAGGAACAAAGGGTAAGACGAGTTCTTCATTAATGATCAAGTCTATTCTAGAACATGCAGGTAAGAAGGTTGGTATTATTGGGACAAATGGTACTTTTATTGGAGATATCCATGAGCCTACAGCCAATACAACACCAGAATCTTATGAATTACAGCGTATCATGAGAAAGATGGTAGAACATGATTGTGAATATTGTGTCATGGAAGTATCAAGTCAGGCTTTAAAGATGAACCGTGTCGCTGGTATTGAATTTGATTATGGTGTCTTTACAAATATTTCACCTGATCATATCGGACCTAATGAACATAAGGATTTTGCAGAATATATGGCATGTAAGAAACATTTATTTGATTTCTGTCAGGTTGGTTTATTTAATAAGGATGATGAACATTTTGAAGAGTTTACAAAGGATGTTCCTTGTAAAGTATTAACATACAGCATTGAAAAAGACAGTGACCTTAAAGCTCTCCATATTGAACTTTATAATGAGAATGGTGAATTAGGTATTACCTTTGATACAAAGGGATTAATTAATGCCTCTTTTAAAGCGTCTATGCCAGGTAAGTTTAATGCTTATAATGCATTAGTCGCAATCATGATCTGTTACTTAATTGATGTCCCTACAAAGGATATACAAAACACATTACCACAGGTTCATGTATTAGGTAGAGGACAGGTTATGCATGTCTCACCTGATTATAGTGTATTAATTGACTATGCTCATAATGGTGTTTCTTTTGAAAGTATTATTTCTACTGTAGAACAATATAATCCTAATAAGTTAATTGTAGTTTATGGCAGTGGAGGAAAACGTTCTAAAACAAGACGATATGAATCGGGTGAAGTAGTCGCAAAGCATGGTGGTTATTCTATCTTGACTGCAGATAACCCAAGGGGAGAAAAGATTGTGGATATCTGCAAGGACATCGTAGTGGGTATTGATAAGTATCATGGTGAATATACGATTATTCCTGATCGTAAAGAAGCCATCTATCATGCATTAGATATGGCCCATAAGGGTGATGTTGTTTTATTACTTGGAAAAGGTCATGAAACTTATATGATAGGTGAAGATGAAGTGACACGCCATTTCTCTGAAACAGAAGTATTAGAGGAATATAAGAAGGAGCGTGGACTTAGTGCGTAAGATTGATTATCATATGCATACACATTTTAGTGGTGATAGTGAAGCAAGTCCTCGTGAACATATTGAACAGGCAATTAGAATGGGATTAGATGAAATATGTTTTACTGATCATCGTGATTTTGATTATCCTATTGATACATTTGATCTAGATACAGATGCTTATTTTATGGAACTAAGTGCCTTGAAGAATGAATATGTAGACCGCATTACTATTAAGATTGGTGTTGAAGTTGGATTAGACATGGATCATATTGATGAAATCAACGCTTTTGTAGCACAATGTCCTTTTGATTATGTTATTGGTTCTATTCATGTTATTCATCATACAGAATTCTATTATGGAGAATTCTTCAAGGGTAAAACAAAAGAAGAAGCACATAGAGAATTCTTTGAAGAAACATTAAAATGTGTACAGACATTTGACTGTTTCAACTGTTTAGGTCATTTAGACTATATTATGCGTTATGGTCCTTATGAAGATAAACGTGTAGAACATGAATTATATCAGGATATTATTGATGAAATCTTAAAGACACTTATTCAAAAGGGTAAGGGTATTGAAGTTAATACATCAGGATATGCATTAAATAAGACATGTGGTTTTCCTAATTTTGATATTGTGAAGCGTTATAAAGAACTAGGTGGTACAATAATTACAGTGGGTACTGATTCTCATACAAGTGATCGTGTAGGAGAATATGTAGAAGATGTTTTAAAACATTATCAGGATATTGGATTTGACGATGTAACTACATTCACAAAAAGAGTGAAAGATAATTAAGTCTATGTTATAATAGGCGAGATGGGAGAGATAAAGATGATAGAAATACTTACAAAAGATGATGTAGAAGAATTAAATAGCGAAAAAAATGATCAATACTACATTCCTGGTGAATTATTTAACGGGATGCAGTATAACCTTATAAGACTAGAAGTCAAATGGGCTTATGTGGCTGTATTAAATACATTATTGAATAAACCACATTATGATCAGGATAATAATGCCTATGTAAAAGATGATTCTCCTGCAATTATTGAGATGTTAGTTAAGATTGCGAATAAGAAAGTCAATGCCGCAAAGATTGAAGGCTATCTTGATGAAATGGATGAATTAGAACTCGTAAGACGTGATGGAAGAAACGTTTACGTTAGAAAAATTGTTTCAATTTTTTAGAGAAAGGTTCCTTTCTCTTTTTTAATAATCAGGGGGAATATTTATGTATCAGTTATTAATAAAGACATTTATACGTGATTATAAGAATACAGAAGATGCACATGTAAGAGAACAATATGGAACAGTCTGTTCTATTATTTCTATAGTATGTAATATTATACTTGTAGTATTTAAACTTATTTTTGGAACATTAGTTCATTCTGTTTCTATTGTTGCAGATGGTTACAACAACTTATCTGATGCAGGAAGTAACATTGCGACTTTCTTTGGCTTTAAGCTAGCCAATAAGCATCCAGATGCAGAGCATCCATATGGTCATGGACGTTTTGAATATATTACAGGTTTAGGCATTTCTTTTTTAATTATTTTAGTTGGTTTAATGAGTTTAAAGGATGCCGTTTTAAAACTCTTTAATCCAGAAGCAGTCAAGTTCAGTGTACCTGCACTTATTGCTTTGATATTCTCAGTATTAGTTAAGATATGGATGGGTTACTTTAATCGTAAAGCAGGTAAAGAAATCAATTCAACCGCATTAGAAGCAGCTGCCCAGGATAGTATGAATGATGTTATGGCAACCTCTGCCACTATTGTGGCTCTTGTGGCTTCTTTAGTTACTGATCTACCAGTGGATAGTCTCATTGGTGCGGCAGTCTCTGTTGTTGTTGTCATTTCTGGTATCTCTATCGCAAAATCAACCATTGATCCACTTCTTGGTATCAAACCAGACCCAGAAACAATTAAAGAAATAGAAAACTATTTAATGAGTAATGATTGTGTTATGGGTATTCATGATTTAATGATGCATGACTATGGCCCAGGACGTCGTTATTTAACTGTTCATTGTGAAGTAGATGCTTCTATTGATATGATGACCACTCATGATGAAATAGATAATATTGAACGTGCAATGATGGAGAAATTCCATATCCTTACTACAATTCATATGGATCCTATTGATATCCATGATACACTCACAAATGAATTAAGAGATAAAGTGACTCGTATTGTAGAAACTATTGATTCATCACTTTCTATCCATGACTTTAGAATAGTGAGAGGTCCTACACATACTAATCTTGTCTTTGATGTATTAATGAAGGATGATAAATATAGTAAGAAGGAACTTAATAAATTAATTACTTCTAAGGTCAAAGAAATGAATACAACATACTATTGTGTGATTAATTTCGAATATTCATTTGTCTAGAAGTGTACAACCATAGTAAGAAATGTTAAAATCTTAATAGATAACTAACAATAATTTCATATATATATTCGAGGTGATTCAAGTGAAGAAAGCAAGTAAGATTATTACAGGATTTAACAAAGGGGAATACAAAGCACTCATCAAGGATCTTTATATAGAAGATGCAAGACTTACAAAGCAGAAGAATCGTTATGTCACTGCTTTAAAGCAGTTTATTGAATTATATGGTGATGAAGAAGTAGAAATCTATAGTGCACCGGGACGTAGTGAAATCTGTGGTATGCATACAGATCATCAGCATGGTAAGATGCTTGCATGTTCTGTTAACCGTGATATTATTGCGGTTGTTACACCTACAGATGACAATGTTGTAAGACTTGTGTCTGAAGGATTCCCAGATATTCGCCCTATCACAATTAGTAAAGCAGGATTAAAGTTAGCTTTTGATGAACAGGGTACAACTGAATCTTTAATTAAAGGCATTGTGTCTCAGTTTCAGAAACTAGGTTATGAAGTAGGTGGTTTTAAAGCTTATATTACAAGTGAAGTACCACTTTATTCAGGTATGTCATCAAGTGCTGCAATAGAAGTTCTTCTTGCCACTATTCTTAATGGTTTATACAATAGTGGTTCAATTAGCTCATTAATTATTGCCCAGATTGCACAGTATGCTGAAAATATCTATTTTGGTAAGCCATGTGGTTTAATGGATCAGGCAGCTTGTGCGATTGGTGGTTTAATCAAGATTGATTTCAAGGATCCTAAGAAACCACTTATTAAGAAACAGATGATTAAGTTTGAACAGTTCAATCATTCTTTATGTATTGTAGATACTAAAGATGTACCAGCTAACTTAACGAAAGAATATCGTGCTATCATTGAAGAAATGAGATCGGTTGCTAAATATTTTGGTAAAGAATTCTTAAGAGAAGTAGATGAAAATGAATTCTATGAACATATCATTCCAATGCGCAAAGTATGTTCAGATAGAGCTATCTTACGTGCTATGCATTTCTATAGTGAAGAAAAGCGTGTGAATAAGGAATTAAAGGCACTAAGAGATGGTAACTTTAATGAATTTAAGATCCAGGTGAAGCGTTCTGGTAATAGTTCATTTGAATATTTACAGAATGTTTATTCTTCAAAAGATACTTCTCATCAGAACATTTCTCTCGCAATCTGTATGAGTGAAAAGATTCTAAAAGATAAGGGTGTAGTAAGAGTACATGGTCCTGGTTTTGAAGGGACTATCCAGGTATTTGTAGAAAATGATTATGCTAGAAAGTATAAGAATGAAATAGAAAAGTATATGGGTAAACATTGTTGCTATGTTACTCATATCAGACAGCAGGGCGCTATGAAAGTCATCTAAACGATGACTTTTTTTGTACTAGTTTTTACCTTATAGGACTTTAGATTTAACATAAAAAATGATAAAATGGCAAAGGACTTTTATATATACAAGGAGGGTGAATAACATGGATAAGATGACAAAAGAACATCTTACGAGTCTCTTAATAAATGGGACTTCAGAACAGATTCAGGAAGCGATAGATGATATTCACCCCGCGGATATTCTTGATGTATTACAGGACCATCATAGTCAGTTAAATAATATTCTTTCTAAACTCCCAAATGATATTATTGCGGATGTTATTGAGGAAGAAGAGGATGAAGATGAACAGTATGAAATCCTTAAAACATTCCTTAAAGATCGTCAGAGTGCTATCCTAGATGAGATGAGTGATGATGAATTAGCCGATTTGATTGGTGAACTAGATGATCCAGAAGAACGTGCAGATGTATTATCTAAATTAGACATAGAGGATAAGACACATATTGAGAGCCTGTTGAAATATGATCCAAGCACTGCTGGTGGTATCATGACAACAGAATTCATTTCTGTTAAAGCCAATAATACAGTATTAAAGACATTAGAATACTTACAAACACAGGTTGAAGAAGATACAACGTATTATTTATATGTTTTAGATAAGGAAAAGGTATTAAAAGGTGTTATTTCATTAAGAGATATTGTATCTTCTCCTTTCGATACACCAATCATGGATATTGTGAATCCCAATGTAAAGACAGTAGATGTTAATATGGACCAGGAAGAAGTGGCTAAGAAGTTTATGAAATATGGCTTCTATATGATGCCAGTTGTTGATTCAGAGTATCGTATGCTTGGTGTGATTGAAATTGATGATGTTATGGATGTCATGGAAGAAGAAACAACAGAAGATATCAACTTAATGGCTGGTATGAGTGGTGAAGAACGTGTAGATTCTACAGTATTAGAATCTGCAAAGAGCCGTATTCCTTGGCTTATTGTCAATTTATTTACAGCTGTTATGGCTGCTGCAGTTGTCGCAAACTTTGAATCTACAATCGCCAAGGTTGTCTCTTTATCTTCGGTTATGTCCATTGTTACTGGAATGGGTGGTAATGCAGGGACACAGTCACTTACTATCTTATGTCGTGGTTTATCTTTAGGTGAAGTAGATAAAGACAATGCCTTCCAGATCTTCTGTAAAGAAATCACTGTTGGTTTATTATCAGGTATTGTGATTGGTATTATTGTCGCATTTGGTGCCTGGTGGTTTGCTAGTAACCCATGGTTTGGTTTAGTCGCAGGTTTGGCTATGATCTTAAATATGCTTGCAGCTAATATTGCAGGTTATTTAGTACCAGTTATCTTAAAACGTTTAAATATTGATCCAGCACTTGCATCAGGCGTATTTGTCACAACTGTGACAGACTGTATGGGCTTTTTCTTCTTTTTAGGTTTCTTATCTTCCTTCATGGCAACCTCCTTTTTCTCATGAACTTTCTTCCTCTCCAGGGATGCAGTTTCCCGGAACTTTTTCGCACATTTCCTCCCTGTCATTATAAGCGCTGGGAAAAATTCCCGCAACCATCATTCCTGCAGGGAATCCAGAATCGCCCTGCATTCTTCCCGCATGGCATTCTCCTGCTTCTGGTAAAGCAAAAGCCCGCAGTGCCTGAAATAAGCATCGCATCCATGTTCGGAAATAAAAGTACTGGTGCACGGATTCCCGGTAAGCCCGGTCTCCAGAAGCAGCAGCTCCTGTCCTTCTCCAAAGCAGTCTTCCAGAAAGGCAAAGCCCCTCTCCAGCATAGTTTTCGTGCGCTCCAATTCCCTGCCCCGCAGCTCACATTCTTTTTCAAACAGCTGGCGTATCAGCTGGAAGCCTTCCTGGCAGTCCGTCACATGAGCCTCGCAGATCTGAAGAAAATACTCTTCCAGAATCCCGATCTGCTTCCTCCTGGCATCTCTCCCGCTCCGACAAAAGCTCTGCCTGCCATTTCGCATCCAGTGCTTTTCTTCTTTCTGCCAGAAACTCTTTCATGGAATCCACACATGTTTGCTCCTGGAAAAAACGCTTCAGCTGCATCAGATTCTGGTGGAGCATCACAGTTCTTACATCCACTTTTTCGAAAGCTGCTGCCTGCTGATCAAGTGCTTCCATTACAAGCTGGGTCAGGGTAAACCGCTCCTCAAACTGCGCCCTGGCTGCCATCTCACAGATCAGCCTGTATTCCTTCTGGGGCACAGTTCCCTCTAGAATTTCCCCTACCCGGTAATCCGTTTTGTACCTTTCATATAGTCTATAATAGGCGGCAAAGTCCCTTGTAATTTCCTCTTTCTGAAGAAACTCGCCAACAATCTCCTCGGATACTTCCACCTGAAGCTCTTCATAGCTTTTGAGAAGCTCCGAAAGGTCCTCCCAGCCTCTGGCAGTCACAAAAAATTTTCCGTCTACCGTGTTTTCCACTATGTAGAAATTCTCTTTTTTCAGAGTCAGATAGGACAAAATGGCGCCGTGGACCTGCCTTTTCCCGGCGTATTCCAGCCACACA
>OLOX01002129.1_pt1 | contig 16928 bp, 17 predicted proteins | sample 1672091 | NCBI WGS metagenome assembly OLOX01 (sample SAMEA3136644, study PRJEB25190) | human gut metagenome | reverse complement strand
CTAAAGAAAAAACATCTGCCCAGCGGCAGAAAAGAAAAAAACCGCTGCTGGGCAGACCCATTTTCACGCTTAATTTATATTCACTGGTGGCGGTTTTGAGAAATCAAGGCCGCTGCTTTCTTTCTGTCATTCCCAGCAGTTAAAGGCATGGCGGCCCACGGGAGGACGCCGCCATGCTGTTTTACTATCATTATAATCTAATCCACTTCTACCGCTTAAAAAAAGCCTTGCCCCGCCACGGGAATATTCCGGCTATGAGTATGAACTATACCATGTAAGAAAACAACAAAACGCTTCAAATCGTCGCCCGGTAGGTTTACGACCTGCCGGGCGATTTTTGTCGATTTTCGCGGATTGTCATTTCCGGCAAAAAATCAGATGGAAAAGGAGGCGGTCAGCAGACCAGGGCCAGCATAGGCCCCTGACAACGGACAGGATCATCCTGCTCACTCCCCACGGAAAGGGGGTGAGAAGATGAAAGTTACCCCTGATGATTACGGGAGGCGCTGCCAGTTTGACCATTTTTGCAAGCTGGTACTGTACCATGAAGCCGTTGACTACTTCCGGGAAAGGAAGCGTCAGCGTGGCTGGGAAACATCCTTTGAAACGCTGCCGCTTTCGGAACTGGACACGCTATGCACGATAGATCAGTACCCCAGCGACAGTTTTATATTTCCGGCCTATGGCTGTGAGCTTCAGATCAGCGACGGGCTGGTGGCCGCTGCCTTTGCCAGCTTGCCCCAGCCGGGACAAAGCATCTTGATACTGCATTGTGTCCTGGAACTGACGGACGGCGAGATCGGCGCGGTGGTGGGAATGTCCCGCAGCGCCGTCCAGCGGCACAGGACTAAGACGCTGGAAACCATGAGAACAAGACTGACGGGAGGTATTGCAGAATGAAGCAGGCCAGATATAAGGAGCCTTTGCCCCTTGCAGTGATCGAGGCGGCCCGCGCCGGTGACGCCGGGGCCGTGGAACAGGTCTTGCAGTATTACAACGGTTACATAAACAAGCTCTGTAAGGTGCAATTATGAGAAGTTCCTTTTATACACATAGATTGTACCAGAATGCAGCCTCGTTTTCAACGAAAAGCCACTGACCCTGAATAATTCAGAGTCAGTGGCTTTTTCAATGCTACTTGAACGGTAATTTGAAATGTTGTCCTTATGCGTAGGTAACTTTTGCGTCGGGGCGGGTTTTGTGATGTTTGCTTACAGCAGCCAGCTGAGCACCATGCCGACAAGCAGTGTGATCCCGGCGGTGAGCAGGGCGAGCAGAACTTTCTGATAGGGCCGCTTGCCCGCTTCGACCTTCTGCTCGATCTCGTCGAGCCGCTTCCCTTCGCTGAAGGCCAAGATCTCCCTGTAGGACTGGACGTTATTTGCTTTTTTGATGCGCTCGAGGCGGAGGGCAAAGTACATCGCGCTGCCCCAGAGCAAAAGCTCCGGAATGAGGCCGTACAGGCCGAACCACTTGATTAGAGGCACGGGCAGAATGATCGTGGCGGCGAGCAGAACAGTGTAGCTGATGGCGTCGCGGTTCATGGCTTTGACATCGGCGGCATTGACTTCCTGTTTCATGGTTTCCAAATCTCCTTTGATGAGTTGGTCGAGCGAAACATCGAAGAGGGCGCTGAGCAGGAGCGGGCTGTGGATATCGGGGTAGCTCTTGCCGGTTTCCCAGTTGGAAACGGTCTGGCGCGTGACGTAGACCTTTTCCGCCAGCTCCTCCTGCGAAAGCGAGAGCGCGGCGCGATGTGCCTTGATCTGATTACCGAGTTCCATATGTGCCTCCTGTGCGTTTCGTTCGATCTGCCCCAAGGGTAGCCAAAACGGGAAAGTTTGTCGAGCAAAGCTGCTTTACATGAGGAAAAATTGCTTGTCAAAAGATTTTGACAATCGCCTTTTCGCCCCAATATCAGCGGCTTGCCAGCTTTTCGCGCAGCCTTGCGATGCTTCGCTGCGGGGCGTCGATGGCTTCGCCCTGCGATTCGTGCCAGTCGGCCTTTTCGATGGCGATGACCTTTTCGTAGTAGGTGATCGCCGTTTCATAGTCACCGCGAATTTCGCAGATCTGCGCGATGGCCTCGGCAGGGTCGACAAAGCGCGGGGGCGGCATGAGCGCCATCGCCTTTTCATAGTCCGCGATGGCCTCGTCGTAGTGAGCGAGCTTGGCGAGCTCGCTCGCGCGCATAACGTAGACCTCCCACGTGTCGGGATACTTTGCGCACATGGCCTCCCACTGCGCGAGCGCGTCGTCGGTGTGCCCCTCCTGCAAAAGGATACAGCCGAGGTAAAAGTCGTCGTTGTAGGTCGGCTTCAGGCGGTGCATTTTGTCCAAGACCTCGCGTGCCTCCGCGCAGCGGCGGTCGGCGATGAGAAGGTCCAGAAGCCACAGGTGCGCGCTGTGGTTCTCCGGATGCGCGGCGAGAAACTCCTGATAGAAGGCGATCGTGCGGTAGTGGTTCGTCGCGTTCCAGTCGAGGTACGCGCCGTGCTCGGCGTCGAAGATGGCGTTGTGCGCCTCCTTGCAGTCGGGATTCAGCGCGAGCGCCTGACGCGCGAGGGGAGAGGCGAGGTCATTGTATTCCCGTGCGCGTTTGCAGTAAAGCTCTGCGAGCAGCAGCGTTGCGCGCGGGCGCGTTTCCTCCTCGCGGCACTTTTCCTGCAAAAAGTGCTCCTCTTCGTCAAATTCCTGCTGTGTGAGAAAGCGCTTGTCCCAGAGCATATTGTCGATGCGGGCAAAGCGGCTCTCGTCCGTGAGGGAGAAGAGCGAGTCGATGCTCGTTCCCAGCGTGACGGACAGCGCGGGCAAAAGCTGAATATCGGGAAGCGAGCTGCCGTTTTCCCACTTGCTCACGGCCTGCGCGCTCACGTGGAGGGCTTTTGCAAGCTGCTCCTGCGTCATGCTTTTGGAGAGGCGCAGCGTTTTGATCTTGCTGCCGATGTCGATGTTCATAAAGGCAAAACTCCGTTTCTATAAAGTGCGGACGTCCTTGATGAGTTCAGTATAGCCGATTGCAGGAAAACGCGCAATGGAGGGGGAGTTTCGCGCGCTCAAACGGCGGTTGAGCGCAAAAAGGACGGAAGATGCTTTTCTTCCGTCCTTTTTATGCAGTTCCAGTCGAATCAGTCGCCGACGCCGGGGTTCAGAACCTTGCCGACGTTCCACAGGTGCGCGACCTGCTGCGCGGCGGCCAGACGTTCCTCGGGGGACTCGTAGCTTGCGTGCGCGGTCTGCGCGCCGCAGTCGACACAGGTGACATAAACGCACCAGCCCTGCTCATCCTCCACCGTACCGGTGCCGCGGCAGTAGGGGCAGTCCTGCAATTCGATCTCATAAATCGGGTCCATGGTATCATCCTTTCCTACCGCGCAAAATTGACAGTTTGCGCGGAAATAACCTAATGACCGTAGTATAGCAGGGAAACGGGCGCTTTACAAGCAAGAAAATAGCAAAAATGGGGCGCTCGCAAGCGCCCCGCTTTTTACACGTTTGACGACGGAACAGGAAGCTGGTACTTTTCCACGTAGGATTCGTACGTCTGCTGGAAGCTGCCGTCGGCAGTCTTGGCCTGGCGCAGCGTTTCGTGCAGGTTGAGGTTATGCGCACGGGCGTCGATGACGCAGCCGGCGATGTTGGAGCAGTGGTCGGATGTGCGCTCAAGGTCGGTCAGAAGATCGGAGAGGACAAAGCCAGCCTCAATGCTGCAATGGCCCTGCTGCATGCGCAGGATGTGGCGCGTGCGCATCTGCTCTTTGAGCGTGTCGATGACCTGCTCGAGCGGCTCGACCTGTTGGGCGAGCGCGACGTCCTGCGAGGAGAAGGACTTGAGCGAGAGCGAAAGGATCTCGCGGATGGCGGAGGTGAGAATGGCGAGCTCGTTGAGGGCGCTGCCGGAGAACGTGAGGCCCTTTTGCTCCATCTCCTCAGCGGAGGAGAGAATGTTGACCGCGTGGTCAGAAATGCGCTCAAAGTCGCCGATGGTCTTGAGTAACTCGGTCGCCTCCTCGCTCTCGTCGCGGCCCATTTTCTGCGTGCTGAGCTTGACGAGGTAGGTGCCGAGGATATCTTCATAGTGGTCGCAAAGCTCCTCATCGTCGCGGATGCTCTGGGCGAGCTCGGGCGTGTTGTGGTCAAGGGCGGTGAGAGCGTTGTTCAGCGCGCGCACGGCGCAGTCCGCCATTTCGCGGGCGACGGCGCGGCTCTGGCGAAGGGCGAGGGACGGGGTGGGGAGAAGACGCTCGTCGAGCTCGGTCGTCTTTTCACCCTGCGTCTGGGGATCGTCTGGGACGATGCGGCAGGCGAGCTTTTCAAGAAGGCCGCCCGCGGGCAGGAGCATGGCGGTGCAGAGGACGTTGAAGACCGAGTGTGTGACGGCGATGCCCGCCATGGTGGCGGATTCATCCAGCAGCGCGGGCGCAAAAGCCGCGCGCACAATGCAGAAGACCGTCAGCAGCACGACAACGCCGATAACATTGAAGAGAAGGTGAACGACCGCGGCGCGGCGGGCGTTTTTGTTCGTGCCGATGGACGACAGCATGGCCGTGACGGTCGTGCCGATGTTCTGGCCCATGATGATGGGAATGGCCGCAGCATAGCTCACAGAACCCGTGACGGCGAGCGCCTGCAAAATACCGACGGACGCGGAGCTCGACTGGATGATGGCCGTGAGCAGCGCGCCGGCGAGCACGCCGAGGAGGGGATTCTGAAAGGCAACAAAGAGATTCGTGAACGCGGGGACGTCCTTGAGGCCCGCGACCGCGCCGCTCATCGTCTCCATGCCGAACATGAGCGTGGCAAAGCCGAGCAGGATCATGCCGGTGTCCTTTTTCTTGTTGTCCTTGCAGAACATGTAGTAGATGATGCCGATGAGCGCAAGGACGGGAGTGAAGGATGAGGGCTTTAAGAGCTTGATCCAGAAGTTGCCGGAGTCGATGCCGCCAAGGCTCAAAAGCCAGGCCGTGACGGTCGTGCCGACGTTGGCGCCCATGATGACGTTGATGGCCTGACGCAGCGTCATCAGGCCCGAGTTGACAAAGCCGACCACCATGACCGTGGTGGCGGACGAGCTCTGGATGATGGCCGTGATGCCAAGGCCCGTTAAAAATCCGGCGAATACGCTGCCGGTCATCTTGTCGAGAAGGGAGCGGAGCTTGCCGCCCGCGCGGCGCTCGAGCGCCTGGCCCATCAGGTTCATGCCGAAGAGGAACAGGCACAGCCCGCCGATCATCGTGAGCACATTGAAAATATCCATATTTTCTATCTTTCCTTTTTTCTTTTTTGAGACTCTATTTATAACCAGGTAATAGTTTACGCGCCAAATGTCAAAACTGCCAGAGGAGAATTGTAAAATCTATGTAAAATACACAGCGGCGACGGAATGCGGCGTGATTTGTGTCATGTTGCACAGTTTTTTTCCGCATGAACTGGAAAAAAGTGCAGACACTAAGCGCAGCATTCGCCGCGGCGTCTGCCTCCGCGGCAAAAAGCAACTTGAAATGTCGGAGGAATCGTATGAAAAAAGACTTTATCGACACCAATGAATTCACAAAGCAGGAACTGCTCGACATCATCGACTTGTCGCTCGCCATCAAAAAGGCCATTAAGGCGGGCTACTATCCGCCCCTGATGCGCAACATGACGCTCGGCATGATCTTCCAGCAGTCCTCTACGCGCACGCGCGTCTCGTTTGAGACCGCGATGAGCCAGATGGGCGGGCACGCGCAGTATTTAGGCCCCGGTATGATCCAGCTCGGCGGGCATGAGACCATCGGCGACACGGGCAAGGTACTCTCAAAGCTTGTCGATGTCGTGATGGCGCGCGTCATCGAGCACAAGACGATCGAAGAGCTCGCAAAAAGCTGCACCATCCCCGTCATCAACGGCATGTCGGACTACAACCACCCCACGCAGGAGATCGGCGACCTCTGCACGATCGTGGAGAACCTTCCGCAGGGGAAAAAGTTAGAGGACTGCAAGGTCGTGTTCGTGGGCGACGCGACGCAGGTGTGCGCGTCGCTCGGCTTTATCACGACGAAGCTCGGCATGCACTTTGTCCAGTACGGCCCCCAGGGCCACCAGCTGAATGAGCAGCACAAGGAGATCATGAAGAAGAACTGCGCGCTCTCCGGCGGCAGCTACCTTGTCACCGATGACCGCGAGAGCGTACGCGGCGCGGACTTCATCTATACCGATGTGTGGTACGGCCTCTACGAAAACGAGATGCCGAAGGAAGAGCGCGTGCGCGTCTTCCACGACTATCAGGTCAACCGCGAGCTGATGCAGCTCGGGAACCTCGGCTGCAAATTCATGCACTGCCTGCCCGCGACGCGCGGCGAGGACGTGACCGACGAGGTCGCCGACAGCGACGCCTCCCTCTGCTGGGAGGAGGCAGGCAACCGCCTGACGGCCATGCGCGGCCTTCTTGTCTACTTTACACGCTGCCGCAAGGAGCCGAGCGGTCTTCAGATCGCGGCGGCGAAAGAGGAGCTTGACAAAGTGCTCTGCGACAAGCTCGGCTGCGTCGAGGCCTACTGCGGCGTTTCGAAAGCGGAAAAGAGCTGAGATAAGCCATGGAGAAGAATCAATTCCGGCTCGCAGACGTCATTTTGTCGGTCATCTGCGTGGTGTTTGTCGCCGAGGCGGCGGCGCCGGTCGCGTCGATCGGCAACAGCCAGTATTTCTGGTGGATCTTTATGATATTGGCGTTTCTACTGCCCTACGGCCTCATCGCCGCCGAGCTCGGCACAGCCTACGCGGGAGACGGCGGGCTCTATGACTGGATCCACGCGGCGTATCCGGACGGCAAGTGGGCGGCGCGTGCCTCGTGGTACTACTGGATCAACTTCCCGCTGTGGATGGCATCGCTCGCGGTGATGTGCCCCGAGCTCATCACGTTCATCACGGGGCGGAGCCTCGGGACGTTCGGCTCGCTCGTGGTCGAGCTGCTGTTCATCTGGATCGTCACGCTCATCGCGTGCTATCCCGTGTGCGACAGCATCATTATCCTGAACGTGAGCGCTGTCATCAAGATCGTGCTGGCGCTGCTGGTCGGCGGGCTCGGCGTGTGGTATATCAGCCGTTACGGCTTTGTCAACGACATGTCGGCGCGGACATTTCTGCCGTCGTTCGACTTAAACAGCCTCTCGTATATCTCCGTCATCATCTTCAACTTCCTCGGCTTTGAGGTCGTGTGCACGTACGCAAACAATATGAGCGACCCAAAAAAGCAGATCCCGCAGTCCATCGTGACCGGCGGCATCGTCATCGCGGCCATCTACCTCTTCTCGGCGTTCGGCATCGGCGCGGCGGTGGATGTGCGCGAGATCAGCGTGGATTCGGGGCTTATCGACGCGGTGTCGCTCATTCTGGGCGGCAGCGGCGGCGTGCTCGTGGGCGTGGTGGCGCTTTTGTTCCTCGTGACGCTGTTCGGCAATATGATCTCGTGGTCGATGGGCGTCAATTCGACGGCGGCGCTGGCGGCGGACCACAACGACATGCCGCGGGTGTTCGCCAAGCGCTGGGCAAAGAACGACATGCCCGTCGGCGCGGCGGTCACGTCGGGTGTCGTCGCCTCGTGCGTGTGTGTTTTGGGCGTGCTCATCGAGATGGCGTCGCCGGACTCGTCACTCTTCTGGAGCTTTTTCGCGCTGAATCTCGTGATGCTGCTTTTGAGCTATCTTCCCGTGTTTCCGGCGTTTTTGAAGCTGCGGCGCGAGGATGCGAAGACGCCGCGCCCGTTCCGCGTGCCGGGGTCTGACACGGCGCTCAAATGGATCGCCTACGTGCCGATGGTGCTCATCGTCATTTCGATCATTTTCACTGCGGTCCCGCTCTCGTTTGACGCAGAGACGCTTGCGAGCTTTCTGCCCATTACGATCGGGTCGATCCTCAGCGTGGCGATCGGCGAGGTGCTGATCGCGCTGCGCGGGAAAAACGCGCGCAGCTAAGTACGGTTTCATCATAAGGAGACAAAGCTATGGCAAAACGAATCATCGGCACAACGCCGAAGCAGGACGGGTATCGCATGCCCGCCGAATTTGAGCCCCAGCAGGGCGTGTGGATGCTCTGGCCCGAGCGCAACGACAACTGGCGCGACGGCGGCAAGCCCGCGCAGAAGACCTTTGCTGACGTGGCAAAAGCCATCGCAAAATTTGAAAAGGTCACGGTCGGCGCATCCGTGCGCCAGTATCAGAACGCGCGCGCCAAGCTCCCCGAAAATATCCGCGTCGTGGAGCTCGAGAGCGACGACGCGTGGGTGCGCGACTGCGGGCCGACGTTCCTTGTGAACGACAAGGGCGGTCTTCGCGCGGTGGACTGGGAGTTCAACGCCTGGGGCGGGCTCGTCGACGGGCTGTATTTCCCCTGGGACAAGGACGACCAGATCGCGCGCAAGATCTGCGAGATCGCGGATGTGGACAGCTACCGCACAGAGGGCTTCGTGCTCGAGGGCGGCTCTATCCACGTCGACGGCGAGGGCACGGTGCTGACGACCGAGATGTGCCTGCTCTCTGAGGGCCGCAACCCCGACAAGTCGAAAGAAGAGATCGAGCAGATGCTTTGCGACTACCTCGGCTGTGAGAAGGTGTTGTGGATCAAGGACGGCATCGACCCCGACGAGACGAACGGGCACATTGACGACGTCGCGTGCTTCGTCGCACCCGGCGAGGTCGCGTGCATCTGGACGGAGGACAAGAACCATCCGTTCTACGAGCAGGCGCAGGCGGCTTACAGATTCCTGAGCGAGGCGACGGACGCCAAGGGCCGCAAATTAAAGGTTCACAAGCTCTGTCTGACGAAAAAGCCGTGCTTACTCGAGGGCGCGGATACCATCGACGCCGTCGAGGGCACCATCCCCCGCGAGGACGGCGAGGTCAGCATCGCGTCGTATATGAACTTTTTGATCGTCAACGGCGCGGTCATCTTGCCGCAGTACGGCGACGAAAACGACGCAGTCGCCATCGAACAGGTGCAGAAAATGTTCCCCGACCGCGAGGTCGTGGGCGTGCAGACGAAGGAGGTCGCCTTCGGCGGCGGCAATATCCACTGCATCACCCAGCAGCAGCCTGCGGTGAAGAAGTAAAAAAGAGTGCCGTCCGTGCAATAAATGTACGGGCGGCGTTTTTATGGTGCTTATGCAGTTTGCTCGCGGGCGATGCGGATGAATTCCGAGAGCACGCTCCACGGATACGAGCGGCTCAAGTACCCAAAGCAGATGGGATAGGAAGCCTCTGAGCAGAGCGGGAGAATGTGCAGGTGCGCGAGCTGCTCGGGCGAGAGCGCTGTGTGCAGCAGATTTTCCGGGCAGAAGCATGCGCCGACGCCCTGCTCGCAGAGCGCGAGCAGCGTTTCGACGTTTTCCGACGTCGCTTTGCTGACGGGCGAGACGCCCGAGGAGCGCAAAAGTCCGCGCCCGATGCGCCCGCCGATGTCCTCCGCGGAGCCGAGGACAAAGGGGCAGTCACACAGGGCACTTAGGTTTCCCGCGGCAATCTCGCCGCGGTGCGTGTCGAGGTCGATGCCGCACTGCGCGAGCAGCCCATCGGACAGGCACAGCACGATGTGCTCCAGATAGTAATCCTCAAGCACCACGCCGGGGAGCGGGTGTGGAAAGCCGGCGATGGCGAGGTCAATGCCGCCGCTGAGCAGCGCCTTTTGGATCGCGTCGTTCGAGCCCTCAAGCAGCGTGATCTCGACATTCGGATACTGACGCTGAAAGGCGGGGATCAGGCGCGGCATGATGGCGCGGCCGCGCGTATAGGCGATGCCGACGCGCAGCTCGCCCTTCTGATTTTCGGAGATATCGCAGAATTCGCGTTCCATGGCCTGTCGCGTCTGCCCGATGGATTCGGCATAGCGCAGAAACGTGCGGCCCGCATAGGTGAGCTCAAGCGGCGTGCGGCGCACAAGGAGCGTGCAGCCAAGCTCCTTTTCAAGTCCCGCAATGTGGGACGAGAGCGACTGCTGCGTGATGTGCAGCGCTTCGGCGGCGCGGGTGAAGTTTTTCTCCCGCGCGAGCACGAGAAAATAGTCAAGAGAATGGAAATTCATGGGAACGCTCCTTTTACAGCTGTTTCTTGTAGAATATATCAATTTTAACAGTTTTACAAGATGAAAATCCGCGCTTATACTAAAGACAACGAAAGGCTGAACGAACGGCAAAGCGCACGGGTTTTCTTTTTCACCGCGCCTCCATCCACACACGTTCGTTCGCTTTGCGTGGGGGAACCTGACAGCCGGAGCACCAGCAGGAGATTTTGCAATTTCTGCCTGCTGCACTCCGGATTGCAGGGCATATCGGAAAGGATGGCGGGAGAGGAACATGAGCATTTTAGAGCTGGGGAGCTTGCAGCTCACGCTTTTTGCGATGATGCTGATCGGCGCGCTGCTCAAAAAGAAGGACATCATCGACGAAAACGGCAAAAAGTACCTGGCCGACCTCTGTATCAATGCGGTCATCCCGTGCAACATCTTTAAATCCTGCCTCATTGAGCTGGATGCGGGTGTGCTCAAATCCTGCGAGATGCTGCTTGTGAGCGCGGTCGTGATGCAGCTATTGTGCCTCGCCTTGAACCGGTTCCTTTTTGACCGCTATGATGCGCAGCGGAAAAAGGTGCTGCAATACTGTACCATCGTGCCGATGAGCGGTTTTTTCGGCAATCCCATCGCCGAGGGAATCTACAATGAGGTTGGCGTGCTCTACACCTCGATTTTTTGATCCCGATGCGCATTGTGATGTGGTCGGTCGGCACGACGTACTTTGTCGCGGGCGCGACGGTGGAAAAGAAAAAGCTCATCAAAAACGTGCTGACGCACCTCTGCCTTGTCGCCATCTACTTGGGACTTCTCTGCATGGTGACGCAGGTGCAGTTGCCATCCGAGATCCTGAACAGCGTGAAGTACATCGGGAACTGCAACTCCGCACTGACGATGTTTATTGTCGGCACGATCCTGACGGATGCGCCGCTCAAGAGCATCGTGAGCCGCGACACGGTAAAGTTCAGCTTGCTGCGGCTCGCGCTGCTGCCCGCGGCAGCGCTGGGCGTCGGGCTGCTGCTGCACCTTGAACCGACGGCGCTTGGCGTGAGTGTCCTGATGACGGGCATGCCCGCGGGCGCGACGGCGGCCATCTTTGCCGCCAAATACGGCAGCGACGCGCCGTTCGCCGCGCGAAATGTCGTGTTCACAACGCTTTTATCCATGCTGACGCTGCCGCTGTGGGCGTATGCGGTGGGATAAAAACAGGTTTTCTTTTTGATCGCTTCGTGCTAAGATAGCGATACTGTGTTAAAAAGGATAGGGAGGACTTGGATGGCTGCGATCGTTTTATTCTGCCTTGCGCTGCTCGTGTGCATCGTGCTGGGGACGAATATCCTCTACGCGCTCCTGGCGGGGCTTGTGATCTTCACGCTGTACGGCAAAAAGCAGGGCTTTTCGTGGAAAGAGCTCGGGAAGATGATCTGCTCGGGCGTGAAGACGTCGGCAAGCGTGCTGCTCGTCTTTCCGCTGATCGGCATTCTGACGGCATTCTGGCGTGCGTGCGGCACGCTGCCGTTCATCATCTGCTGCGCCGTCGACCTCATCCGGCCGGAGATCTTGCTGCTGATGACGTTTCTCCTGAATTGCGGCGTCTCGATGCTGACAGGCACGGCGTTCGGCACGGCGGCGACGATGGGCACCATCTGCGTGAGCGTCGGCATTTCGATGGGCATGGACCCCGTGCTGCTCGGCGGCGCGATGCTTTCGGGCGTATACTTCGGCGACCGCTGCTCGCCGGTCTCGACGAGCGCGCTGCTCGTGAGCGAGCTGACGGAGACGAACATTTACGACAACATCAAGCGCATGCTCAAGACGGCGCTCGTGCCGTTTCTTCTGAGCTGCGGCGTCTATGCGGCGCTCGGCATGGTGAAAAGCGGCAGCGGCGCGGCGGGCGAGTTGTGGTCGCTCTACGGGCGCGAGATGACGCTTCACTGGGTCATGTGCCTGCCGGCGGTGCTCATTTTGATCCTGTCGGTCCTACGCGTGAACGTGAAAAAGGCAATGTCGGTCAGCATTTTAGCGGCGGTCGTGCTGTGCATTTTCCTGCGGCATCTGGACGCGGTGACGATCCTCAAGACCGCAATCTTAGGCTACACGGCGTCGGACGCCGAGGTCGACGCGATGCTCAACGGCGGCGGCATCATTTCAATGGTGCGCGTGGCGCTGATCGTGATGATCTCGTCGGCGTATTCCGGCATTTTTCGCAAGACGGGGCTGCTCGACGGGCTGTGCGGGCGCGTGACGGCGCTGAGTGAGAGGACCTCGCCCTATGCCTCAATGCTGCTGACGGCGGTTCTGTCGAGCCTTCTCGCCTGCAACCAGACGTTGACGATCATCCTGACACACCAGCTCTGCGCGCCGTCACAGAAGGATAAAGAAGAATTTGCCATCAACCTTGAAAACAGCGCGGTCGTCGTCGCGCCGCTGATCCCGTGGTCGATCGCGGGGGCGACGCCGCTCTCGACCGTCGGCGCGCCGATGACAGGCATGGCGTTTGCGTGCTTTTTATACATCCTGCCGCTGTGCGAACTCGTGCGGCGGACAGCGCAGCAGCGCGCGGCGAAAAAAGCCGCTGCACAGAAATGAGAAAGGAAGTTTGTATGAACGGAAAGACGTTACTGGCGGAAGCCATCGAAATGAAAGATGAGATCGTCGAGAACCGGAGAGCGATCCACCGCGCGCCGGAGGTCGGCGCGCACCTGCCGCAGACGGTTCAATTTGTCGAAGAAAAGCTGCGATTGCTCGGCTATGAGCCGCGCGAGCTGGGCGGCGGCGTGGTCGCGGAGCTCACGGGCGAGGATACGGGGCGCTGTATCCTGCTGCGCGCCGACATGGACGCGCTCAAGGTGAAGGAGAAGACCGACCTGCCGTTCCGTTCGGAAAACGGCAGCATGCACGCCTGCGGACACGATATGCACGCAGCCATGCTGCTGGGTGCGGCAAAGCTGCTCAAGGCGCATCAAAGCGAACTCAAGGGCACGGTGAAGCTCGTCTTCCAGCCCGACGAGGAAGGCTTCACGGGCGCGAAAGCGATGCTTAAGGCCGGTGTGCTGGAGGCGCCGGAGCCGCAGGCGGCGATGGCGCTGCACGTGAACTCCGGGACGCCGTCGGGCCTGGTGCTCTGCGGCAAGGGAACGTTTATGGCGGGTTGCACGCTGTTTCGCATCACGGTCAAGGGCGTCGGCTGTCACGGGGCAATGCCGGAGACGGGCGTCGACCCAATCAACATTGCCGCGCACATCTACCTTGCGCTTCAGGAGATCACGGCGCGCGAGCTGCCCGCGAAGACGCCCGCCATCGTGACAATGGGCAAATTCAGCGCGGGGCACGCGCCAAATATCATCCCGCAGGAGGCCGTGATCGAGGGCACAATCCGCACGTTCGACCGCGACGTGACCGCGCTGATCCTGCGCCGCATCGGCGAGATCGCGGACGCGACAGCCAGGGCCTTCCGCGGCAGTGCGAGCGTCGAAGAGCTCGCGAGCGCGCCGCCGCTCAAAAACGACGAGGCGCTGACCGGGCAGATGGCACGCTGCGCCGAAATGCTGTTCGGCGAGAAGAGCGTCTACCGCCTGCGTGAGGGCGGCATGGGCTCGGAGGACTTTGCGTCCTACACCTACGAGCTGCCGTGCGCGTATCTGTTGCTCGGCGCGGGCACGGCGCAGGAGGACGCGCGCTACGGAAAGCCCATGCACAACGAGAGCGTCGTCTTCAACGAGAACATTTTACCGCGCGGGAGCGCACTGCTCGCCTATGGCGCGATGCAGTGGCTCGAAGACCGGCAATAAAAAAATCCGCTTACGAATTTCGTAAGCGGATTTTTTATAATCGGTTGTCGATGACTTAGCCGACGAGCGCCTCGGTATCCATGGCGATCATGAGCTCCTCGTTCGTGGGGATGAGGAGGACGGTGACCTTGGAGTCGGGCGCGGAGATGACGCGTTCTTCGCCGCGGACCTTGTTGGCGTCCTCGTCCATCTTGACGCCCATGAACTCGAGGCCGGAGGCGATGGCCATGCGCTGGGAAGCGCTGTTCTCGCCGACACCTGCGGTGAAGATGATGGCGTCCACGCCGCCCATCGCGGCGGCATACGCACCGATGAGCTTCTTCACGCCGTAGTTGAACATATCGACGGCAAGGCCGGCGCGCTCATTGCCCTGCTCGAAGGCCTCTTCGAGATCGCGGAAGTCGGAGCTGACGCCGCTGACGCCCATAACGCCGGACTTCTTGTTGAGGATTGTGAGCATCTCGGTGATGTCCATGCCGTACTTGTTCATCAGGTACTCGAGGATACCGGCGTCAATGTCGCCGGAGCGGGTACCCATGGGAAGACCGGCGAGCGGGGTGAAGCCCATGGAGGTGTCGATGCTCTTGCCGCCGTCGATCGCGGTGACGGAGGAGCCGTTGCCGAGGTGGCAGGAGATCAGCTTGAGCTGCTCGATGGGCTTGCCGAGCATATCGGCCGCGCGCTGGGAAACATACTTGTGAGAGGTGCCGTGGAAGCCGTAGCGGCGGACATTGTCCTTCTCATAATACTCATAGGGAAGAGCATAGGTGTAGGCCACGGGGGGCATGGTCTGGTGGAAGGCAGTGTCGAACACGGCGACCATGGGCACGCCGGGCATGAGCTCCTGGCAGGCCTTGATGCCGATGATGTTGGCGGGGTTGTGGAGCGGGGCGAGGGGATTGCACTCCTCGATTGCCTGCATGACCTCGTCGGTGATGACGACGGACTTGGCAAACTTTTCGCCGCCGTGGACGACGCGGTGGCCGACAGCGTCGATCTCCTTCATGGAGCCGATGACGCCGTTCTTCTCGTCGACGAGCGCGTTCAGCACGGCCTGGATGGCCTCGCTGTGGGTGGGCATGGAGACGGAAGCGGCCTTGATGGCTTCCTTGCCGGGAAGCTGGGGCTTATAGGTGAACAGACCGTCGATGCCGATGCGCTCGCACAGACCCTTCGCCAGCAGCTCGCCTGTGGTGGGGTTGAGCAGCTGATACTTCAGGGAAGAAGAACCTGCGTTGATGACCAGAACATTCATAAGTATACTCCTTTTTCCGAGGGCGCTTGCATTGCGCCCGAATTTCCGATAAAATAAGAATCAAATTAATCGGATGTACAATTCGATACAGAATATATTATAACAACTTTTTTCGCAAAGACAAGTAAATTTAACAAAACGTAACTCTTTTGTAACCGCTTTGAGAGGACTTCCATGAGGGTATTTGGTATAATATGCGAATATAATCCCTTCCACCGCGGCCACAAGTGGCAAATTGATGAATTGCGCCGTCTGGCAGGCGAGGAAGAGTGCGCCGTCGTGTGCGCGATGAGCGGCGATTTTGTCCAGCGGGGCGACTTTGCCGTTGAGCGCGCGCATGCGCGCGCCGAGGCCGCTGTGTACGGCGGGGCAGATTTAGTCCTTGAGCTGCCGCTGCCGTGGGCCATTTCGTCGGCGGAGGGTTTTGCCCGCGGCGGCGTGAGCATTTTGGCGGCGACGGGCGTGGTCGACACGCTGGTCTTTGGCAGCGAATGCGGTAACGCGGCGAAATTGCAGCGCGCGGCAAAGGCACTGCTGCGGGCGGATTTTCCCGACGCGCTGCGAGAGGAGCTTGCCAAGGGCCTGTCCTTTGCCGCGGCGAGGGAGAGCGCCGCGAGGGCGCTCATCGGCGAGGATGCCGCGGTGCTCCGGGAGCCGAACGATATCCTCGGCGTAGAATACTGCAAGGCGCTGCTGCAAAGCGGCAGTACCATCGCGCCGCTGGCAATATTGCGAAAGGTCGTCGGGCACAACGGGGGTGCGGCGAAGGGCTTCGCCTCGGCGAGCCACATCCGCGAGCTGCTCACGAACGGAGAGGACGCCTCCGCGTATCTGACGGCGGAGAGCGCCGCCATCTATGCGCGCGAATGCGCAGCGGGCCGCGCGCCGGTGACGATGCAGAATGCGGAGCGAGCGGTGCTTTCCCGGCTGCGCGCGATGTGCGAGGAGGACTTCGCCCGCTATGACAGCGGGAATGAAGGCCTTTATCGCCGGTTTTATGACGCGGCGCGGACGGCAGCGTCCGTCGACGAGCTGCTCTCCGCGGTGAAGACGAAGCGCTATGCCTATGCGCGGCTGCGGCGGATGCTGCTTGCGGCGTATCTGGACGTGACGGCGGCGGATGTGCCGCCGGAGGTCCCCTATCTGCGCGTGCTGGCGTGCAATGAGCGGGGACGAAAGCTGCTCAAAACGATCAAAAAAACGGGAAGCGCACCGGTGCTGACCAAGAGCGCCGATGTGCGCGCGTTGAGCGAGGAGGCGCAGAAGCTCTTCGCTCTGACGGCGCGCGCGGCGGATCAATACGTGCTCGCCTATCCCGAGCTGCGCGCGGCCAGAGGCAGCAGCGCGTGGACGGAGGGGCCTGTGATCGTTTGAGCAAGGAACCGAGACCTCGAAAGGAGAACAGAATGAAAAAATGGATGACGCTGCTGCTTTGCTGTGTGCTGGCGCTGAATTTGACCGCCTGCGGCGCAGGAGCGCCCGGCGGGCCGGAGGACAACGCGCCGCCGCAGGCGAGCGTGCTGCACTTTGAAGTCGCGACGCAAATCTACGAAAACGAGTACAAGGCCGACGACGGCACGGTGCTTCTGGCGGAGCGCTACGAACTGCCGGTGCTCGAACTGCGCACGGAGGACGGCGAGCTCTACACGCTGGCGGAGAACGTGACGGCGAACGGCGGCACGGGCAACCCCGCGCAGTTCACGGCGCAGAACGCCTTCAACACGGAGATGAATAACGTGCTCGCAGGGCTTGAGTCCGAGGCGGCGCAGATGGCCGCGGAGGCCAAGGAGCTCTACGCGGAAAACGGCACATCGGTCTTTTTGAACGGAAGCTACTGGACGAAC
>OLOX01002113.1_pt1 | contig 17013 bp, 13 predicted proteins | sample 1672091 | NCBI WGS metagenome assembly OLOX01 (sample SAMEA3136644, study PRJEB25190) | human gut metagenome | reverse complement strand
GCAAGCGGGTGCGGCAAATCAAGCTCCTCGTCTGCGCAGACGACACCCTCGTAATCGATGATGTCGAGGTCGAGCGGGCGCGGTCCGTTCTCCTCGCTACGCACACGTCCATGCTCGGCCTCGAGGCCTTGAAGCATGTGCAGCAGCTCATGTGGCGTGAGCGTGGTCTGGATAAGCGCAACGGCATTAACGAAGGGAGCTTGTGCCTCAAGATAGGCCGGCTCGCTCGTGACGTATTCGGAAACGGCGCCAACCCAGACATCGGGATTGAGCCGCAAGCTCGCGAGCGCATCGTCAAGGTGCCCGCAGCTATTTCCCATGTTAGAGCCAAGCGCAATGATTGCACGATGCGAATCACGTAGCATCTCGCACGTGACAGCCACGTTGTGAACGCGCAGGATACGCGCGCCCTGCCCGGCCATGAACACCGCGCACAGGGCCGATGCACGATCGCGCATGGCAGGTGCGCTTTCGGCGCTCATCGCACCAATGAAGGACTTGCGACTCACTGCGGCCATGAGCGGATAGCCCAAATCGGCAAAGTATGCCGTCGTCTGCACGAGGGCAAGATTATGCGCGATGTTCTTGCCAAAGCCGATTCCAAAGTCGAGGCAGATGCGCTCGGGTGCGATGCCCTCGGCACTCAGGCGCGCAGCCATGCGTGAGAGTTCCTGCTCGACATCGAGGACGACATCGTCGTAGACCGGGGCTTCCTGCATGGTCTTGGGCGTGCCGCGCATGTGCATGACCACAAGGCCCACGTCGCTTCGTGCCGCGAGCTCGCGCATCTCGAGGCTCCTGAAGCCGGAAACATCGTTGATGATGCACGCACCCGCATCGATGCACGCAGCGGCCACGCTCGCATGGCGCGTATCCACGCTCACCGCCACGCCCTGCGCGGCAAGCTCGCGCACCACGGGCAGCACACGCTCAAGCTCGATATCGGGGGGCACTTCCTCGGCACCGGGTCGTGTCGATTCGCCTCCCACGTCGATGATGTCTGCACCGGCAGCAAGCAGGCCACGGGCATGTTCGAGGGCCTCGGGCACGGTGGCGTGCATGCCACCGTCGCTGAACGAGTCGGGCGTGACATTGCATATGCCCATGACGACGGGTGCCGAGAGATCGAAATCAAAGGGACCGCAATGCCATGTACGTGCCCGCATGGGCGCCTACCTCCCCTGTCGGATAAGGCTGAGAGCCTCGGCGCGCGTCTCGGCCGAGGTGATGAAACTGCCGCGCACGGCAGACGTCGTCGTCTTGGACCCAGGTTTCTTGATGCCACGCATGGACATGCACAAGTGCTCGCACTCAAGCACGACGAGCACGCCCTGCGGCTCGAGTTCTCTGACGAGCGTATCGGCAACCTGGGAAGTCAGGCGCTCCTGCACCTGCGGGCGCCGAGCAAAAAGATCGACCAAACGCGCGAGCTTGGAGATGCCGCAGATCTGACCCGAGGGATTGGGAATATAGGCCACATGTGCGACCCCGTAAAACGGCACGAGGTGATGCTCGCAAATGGAATAGATGGGAATGTCATGGACGAGTACCATTTCCTGATGCCCCTCGTTGAACTTCTTGACGAAAAGCTCGGTGGGATCCTCATGCAAACCCGCAAGGATCTCCTCGTACATGCGAGCCACGCGCGCGGGTGTCTCGCGCAGGCCCTCACGGTCCGGGTCTTCGCCCACGCCCTCGAGAATGAGCCTGACACCCTCTTCTATCTTGGCGGTATCCATCTAGCGCTCCTCCTCATCGGAATCGGGCGGAGGGGGTGACACGGGAGCTGGCATGTCGGCCACGTCTTCCGGCCCCATGAGCTCGTGCGGGGCTCCGGCGTTCTCGGCAGCCGTGAGGATGTCCTTGCGATCCTCCTCGGCTTCCTTAGGATGCGTCTTCTCCCACTCGATGTACTCGTCCCAACTGTTATCGAGCAGGGCTTCGACAGCCTTGCCCTCGACGGTCTCGCGCTCGAGCAAGACGCTGGCCATGAGCTCGAGTTGCGTGCGATTCTCGGAGAGGATGCGGAATGCCGTGTCGTGCGCCGTCGTCATGAGGCGTGCGACTTCCTCGTCGATGGTGTTGGCGGTCTCTTGGCTGTAATCCGGCGTCGAGCCAAAGTCGCGGCCGAGGAAGACCTCCTGGTTGGGCTCGCCGTAGACCTGATGGCCAAGCACATCGCTCATGCCATAGCGCGTGACCATGGCCTTGGCCATCTTCGTCGCACGCTCGAGGTCGTTGGAAGCGCCGGTCGTGACATCGCCATCGTTCATGATTTCCTCGGCGACGCGGCCGCCCAGGAACATGGCGAGGTTGTCGATCATCTCGCTCTTAGATTGCAGGAATCGATCCTCGCTTGGGATGGAAAGCGTGTAGCCAAGGGCCTGACCACGCGCGATAATCGAAATCTTGTGGATGGGATCGGTGTGGTTGAGCAAATGGCCCACGAGCGCATGACCGGACTCGTGGTAGGCGATCGTCGTCTTCTCCTTCTCGGTCATGATGCGGCCCTTGCGCTCGGGACCGGCGACGACGCGCTCCATGGATTCGGTGACCTCATCATTGGTGATGATGCTCTTGCCGCGACGGGCGGCCAGCAATGCCGCCTCGTTGAGCAGGTTGGCAAGATCGGCACCCGTAAAGCCGCTCGTGAGCGAAGCCAGGGCAGCCAGGTCGACATCACTTGCCATCGGTTTGCCCTCGCAGTGCACCTTGAGGATTTGCTCGCGGCCCTTGAGGTCGGGGCGATCGACGACGATCTGGCGGTCAAAACGACCAGGCCTGAGCAGAGCGGGATCAAGGATATCGACGCGGTTGGTCGCGGCGATCATGATGACGGAGTCATTGCTCTCGAAACCGTCCATTTCGACGAGGAGCTGGTTGAGCGTCTGCTCGCGCTCGTCATGGCCACCGCCGAGACCAGCGCCACGTTGACGACCGACGGCGTCGATCTCGTCGATGAAGATGATGGCGGGAGCGCTCTCCTTGGCCTGCGCGAAGAGGTCGCGTACGCGCGAGGCGCCGACACCGACAAACATCTCGACGAAATCGGAACCGGAAATGCTGAAGAAGGGCACGCCAGCCTCGCCGGCAACGGCACGCGCAAGGAGCGTCTTGCCCGTGCCCGGAGGGCCGACGAGCAGCACGCCGCGCGGAATCTTCGCGCCCATCGCCTGGTATTTGGCCGGGTTCGAGAGAAAGTCCTTGATCTCCTCGAGCTCCTCGACTGCCTCGTCGATACCGGCAACATCCGAGAAGCGCACCTTGGGCGTTTCCTCCGAGACCTTCTTGGCCTTGGTCTTGCCAAACTGCATCTGCTTGCTATTCGCACCGCTCACCTGCGACATGAAGAAGATCAGCACGCCAAAGATGAGAAGCAGCGGCAGAAGCGTCGTAAGGAGCGTCGTGATCCAACCCGAGGTGGTGACATCCTCGTTGTACTTGGTTTCCGGGTGAGCCGCCATGAGCTCCTGCAGCATGTCATCACCGGTATAGGTCGACTTGAAGCTCGAGAGCTCGCCGGCTTCCTTGGCTGCGGCGTCCTTGTAATAAGTGCCGTCGAGCGTCGCGGATGCGGCATGGTAGGTGACCTCGTCCACACGACCCTCGTTGACCGCCGTGACAAAGTCGCTCGTGATGAGCTCGTCAATCTCCTGCTGCGGGCCAAAGTTCAAAAGCTGGCTTCCCACAAGGGCGACGAGCACGAGCCCCAGGAGCACGTATAGGACGATATTGCGGGGATTCGGACCCTTCTTTTTGGTGGTGTTGGGCTCTTCCACTCAACTTCTCCTTATCTAGCAATCATCGGGCCTATTGATAGACCTCTGGCTTTAACGCAGCAACGCAAGGCAGGTTGCGGTAGCGCTCGGCATAATCGAGCCCGTATCCGACAATGAACTCGTCAGGACAATCGAACCCGACATACGCACACGCAAGGTCGGTCTTCTGCGCGCCCTGCTTGCGCAGCAGCGTTGCGATTTCGAGCGTTGCAGGCTTGCGGCTGGAAAGCTCCTCCATGAGGAAGTCCAGGGTCAAGCCCGAGTCAAGGATATCCTCGGCAATGAGGACGTGCTTGCCCTCAATTGACGTGCTCAAGTCCTTGACAATTGTCACGGTCCCGGATGACGTGGCATCCAGCCCGTAGGAACTCACGGCCATGAAGTCCATCTCGAGCGGAAGGTCGATGGCGCGGACGAGGTCTGCCATGAAGATGGCGGCACCCTTGAGCACCGAGATGACGACGAGGGGTTGCCTATCGGCATAGTCGATGGTGATTTGCGCACCCATCTGCGCGACGCGGGCTTGGATCTGCTCTTGCCTGAAGAGCACTTCCTGTATGTCCTCGTACACAAAACGCCTTTCCGTCTCGAGACAATGGCTTGCACCATTATGTCATGTGCATATAAAAAGTTTAGACTATATCGACTTCGTCACGAAACCGCAAACAAACGGGGCCCGCACATGCGCGAGCCCCGCTTCTTTTTTCATGTTGCTACGCAGCTACTTGTCGAGCTCGACCTTCTCGCCATGGTGGTGTTCCTTGACGACGGCCGCGACCACGCCTGACATGGCAAACAACGCAATGGCATTGGGAATGACCATGAGTTGGTTGAACATGTCGGCAAGCTCCCACACCAAGTCGTTCGAGAGCAGCGAGCCCAGGAAGATGAAGATGAGCGCGATGACCGAGAAGATCTTGACCGGCATCTTGCCGAAGCGGGCGAAAAGGTACTCGACGTTGAGTTTGGCAAAGAGGTTCCAGCTGAGAATCGTCGAGAACGCGAACATGAGCAGGCAGATGGCGACGAACGAGTTTCCGAAGGTCGACCCGAAGAACGTGCCAAACGCAAGCTGCGCCATGTTGGTCTTGTCGATACCCTCGGCCAATCCCGTTGCGTCAACGGAGAGCGGACCGCCCACATAGAGGACGGAGATAACGACGAGTGCCGTCATGGTGACGACCACGAAGGTGTCGATGAAGACGCCGATCATGGCAACCGTACCCTGATGATGCGGGTCCTTGACGTCGGCAAGCGCATGCGCGTGCGGCGTGGAGCCCATACCGGCCTCGTTGGAGAACAGACCGCGTTTGGCTCCCTGGCTTATTGCGGCGATGATGCCAAAGGTCACGCCACCAACCTCGGCCTGCGGGTTAAACGCACATTGGAAGATGAGCGCGAAAGCGCCCGGCAGGTGCTGGATGTTGAGAATGAGGACGACGAGGCCACCGATAAGGTAAATGATGGCCATGATGGGGACGAGCTTCTCGGTAACGGATGCCAGGCGCTGCACGCCGCCGAGGAAGACGAGACCCGCGAAGAAGACGATGAGCAGGCCCATGACCCAGGTGGGGATGCCAAAGGCAGTGTTGCAGGTAGCGGCAATCGAGTTGGACTGGACCATGCAACCCATGAAGCCGAGGGCCAGGATGATAGAAACGGCAAAGAAGCCCGCGAGGAACTTGCCACCCGCGCCCGTGAACGCCTTGGTGATGTAATAGACCGGACCACCGTGAACGGTGCCATCCTCATCGACCTCGCGCGTCTTCTGGGCGAGCACGGCCTCGGCGTAGTTGGTTGCCATGCCGAGGAAGGCGATGAGCCACATCCAGAAGATGGCACCCGGACCGCCAATCAAGATGGCGCCGCAAGCACCGACGATGTTGCCCGTGCCGACCTGCGCGGCAACGGCTGTGGCGAGCGCCTGAAACGAGCTGATGCCGCTCCTCTTCTTGCCACCGAAGAGATTGAACTCTCCGAAGACGCGGCGCATACCCTCGCCGAAGAAGCGTATCTGCACGAACTTCGTGCGGATGGTGAAAACCAGACCCATAGCCACGAGCAAGATGATGAGCACGTAGTTAGACAGATAGGTGTTGATGGTTACGACGATGTCGTATAGGACGTCCATAAGAAAAACCCTCCCTTGCACAATAAAACAGCGCTGCCAGAGAAGGTCAAAAATGTGCCTCTGTCCTTTTGCCTGAGAGTTTCGGTCCTTACGGACCTTGCACCTTCGGCACTCATTTAAGAGATTCTCCAGAGTTTTCTCCACCCCCGGTCTCGCGCCTGAGCGGGATTCCGGAAGCTTCGCAGAAAAACACAGCGGCGAGATTATGGGGCAAGTTCGCCATCCGCGCAAGGGGCATTTTTGTGAGACGCATTGGACAGGTACATCTGTCTCATTGGGTCCAATGAGACAGATGTACCTGTCCAATGTGTCTCATGCCCGGACACTACGCTACGTCCCCAATGTCCTCGCCCTCACCCATTTGTTCCAGTCCACTTCCCCGTCCGGTCGTTTATCATGGATGCGACGCATCACGAGACCAGATGATGGGATGGCGTACGATGAAGCTCTTGCTTGCCGAGGACGAGCGACGCATGGCAGAGGCACTCCTGGAGCTGTTGCGCCAAGAGGGCTATGACGTCGACTGGTTTGCCAACGGCACCGAGGCACTGCTGGCAGCCCAGGCAAACGTCTATGATGCCCTCATCCTCGACGTGATGCTTCCCGGCTCCGACGGTTTTGCCATCACGAGTGCCCTGCGGCGCGAAGGCATCTCCACCCCCATCCTCATGCTCACCGCCCGAGGGGAGCTCGAAGACAAGGTGCAGGGGCTTGATAGCGGAGCCGACGATTACCTCACCAAGCCGTTTCTCACCGAGGAACTGCTCGCGCGCCTGCGCGCCCTCGTGCGTCGCGGCAGCGGCATGAATGACGACGCGCAGCTCTCCGGCGGTGACATCGCACTTGATGAAACAACGCTCACCTTGCGCAACGTCCATACCGGCGAGAGCGTGCGACTTGGCGACAAGGAGTTTCGCATCCTCGAGTACTTCCTGCGCAACCGCGGTCGCATACTCACGCGCGACCAGCTCGCGCAACGCGTCTGGGGTTACGACAACGACGCAGAGTACAACAAGATCGAGGTCTACCTCACCTTCACGAGAAAGAAGCTCGCGTTCATCGGGTCGGCCTCGAAAATCAAGGCCGTGCGTGGCGTGGGCTACGAGCTTCAGCTTCCGCCCGAGGTGCAATCATGAAGACGTCCTCGCTGTTCGCGCAATCTCGTCGTCGTATCATTGCTGCCATCATGGCCATACTCGTGACGCTCTTCGTCGCCACGCTTGCCGCCATCTACGCGTTCAGCTATGCCGAGGTCTATGATCGCAACACGCATATGCTCGAAAACTACGCGGCAAACTACCAGGCCAATCGCCTTCCCTCCGGATTCGTGCGACCTGATAATCTGCGACAACGCCAATTTGAAAACCCCTCCCCCTCGGCACCGTTCTACGCCGTGCTCTTCGATGCCAACGGATCGGTAGTGTCCGTGGAGAGCATCAACGCGAATGGGTACACGATCAGCGACCTTGTCGGCTTTGCCCATAACGCGCTTGACAAGAACGAGCGCAGCGGGCTCGAGGGCTCGCTCATGTTCGCCGTGGAGCGTACCGCAGGATACACGCTCGTCGCGTTCATGGATAACACCCTCGTGACCGAGAGCATGGGGACGCTCTTTCGTTACACGCTCATCGTGGGGCTCGTCATGCTCGTGCTGCTCTTCTTCGTGGCCCGTTGGCTTGCCGGACGCATCGTGCGACCCATGCAGCAGGCCTACGAAGCGCAGCGTCGCTTCATCTCGGACGCGGGGCATGAGCTCAAGACGCCCGTCGCAGTGATGGAGGCGAACGCCGAGCTTCTCCAGCGCGAGGTGGGCGACAACCCCTGGCTCGCGAACATCCGCCATGAGAACGAGCAGATGGGCGTGCTCGTGACACAACTTCTGGAGCTCGCTCGCACCGAAAGCAACGCGATGACGCGCGAGAAGGTAGACCTGAGCCGCCTTGTCGAGGCCGAATGCCTCTCTCATGAGCCCGTTGCCTTCGAGCGTGACATGCAGCTCGAAAGCAAGATTTCGGACGGTGTCGAGGTCAAGGGCAACGCGCCCGAGCTTTCGCGTCTTGTCGCCATATTGCTCGACAATGCCATAAGCCATGGAGCGGCGAACACGACGGTGAAGCTATCGCTTGCTCGTGTTGGCGCCACTGCGCAGGTCTCGGTGAGCAACGCGATAGAGCCCGAAGACATCGGGCGCCTGAAAGACGCCGATCTCTTCGAACGCTTTGCCCGCGGCGATGAGGCCCGCACGAGCGAAGCGGCCGACGATACGAGCTCGCATTACGGGCTCGGCCTTGCCATCGCGCAAAGCATCGTCAATGCACACGGCGGGACAATTGACGTTGTCCTCGACGAGCAGACCCCCTCCATCACCTTCACGGTGCGCATTCCCACGAAATAGCGGAATCGCGCGGCTCGCAAGGATTCAATCTTCGTTCAAGATTCGCTCCGTATCATCCCTTTCGGAAACACGAAGGGAATGACGATGATAACGAGCGTATTCAAACGATGTGAGAAGAAGTACCTGATAGACGCAACGCAGAGGCGGCCGATCGAGGTGGCGGCCCGACAATTCATGTCGCCTGACGACTACGGTCGAACGCTCATCACGAGCGTGTACCTCGACACGCCCGACCGCTCGATCATCGCGCGATCACTGGAAAAGCCCGTGTACAAGGAGAAGCTGCGCATACGAGTCTACGGGGAAAGGGATGGCGAGGCACTCGTCTTCCTGTGCCAACACGGTCTTGTCGCCGCGCGAGCTTTCTACGGTGACATGCTCCTTGCGATTCCCGCCTTCTTCGAACTCAAGAAGAAGTACAAGGGCATCGTCTACAAGCGACGCGTGCGCATGTCGCTCATGGGCGCATGGGCACTTGCGCACGGCGCCTCCTACGAGGCGGCGATGACGACGTATCCGCTTGCGTGTGTCAGGGGGTCTGACCCCCTGACACATCACCCCACGATCGCAAGTGAGACAAATGACCTGCCCACTTGCCCCACTTCGATTGACGTGCAGATCGCCCACGAGATCGAGGCAGCACTCGGGCGCTACGACGGCCTCGAGCCGTCCGCGGCCATACTGTGCTGGCGTGTGGCCTGGGCTCCCCAAGGCGAAGCCGATGAGCCCCGCATCACCTTCGATGACGAGCTTTGCTACATCGATCTCGCGGCGGGTGATCCGGTCACCCACCCCATTCTCGAACCCGCCACCTCGGTGATGGAACTCAAGGCGAGCACGTCACTTCCCCACTGGATCACCGATGCCCTGAGCTCGCTACACGTCTACCCCCAATCGTTTTCGAAATACGGTGTGGCCGCCTGCATGTCCGCCGCACGTCACGAAGAAAGGAAGGCCGTTCATGCTTGATTCCGCGCTCACATCTATTTACGCCAACTCGCAGTCACTCGCGTCGCAGGTGACCTCGGGCGAGTTTCTCGTCTGCTGCCTCGCCTCCATCGTGCTCGGTATCGTCTGCGCGCTCGTCTACATGTTTCGCCACGACCACAGCAAGAACTTCGTGGTGACGCTTGCCCTACTCCCGCTCATCGTCCAGATGGTCATCACGCTGGTAAACGGAAACCTGGGCGTCGGCATCGCCGTCATGGGCGTGTTCAACCTCGTGCGCTTCCGCTCGATCCCCGGCAGTGCTAAGGACATCGGAAGCGTGTTCCTCGCCATGGCCATCGGCCTTGCCACCGGCATGGGATTCATCATCCTCGCCATCGTGTTTACGGCGATCGTGGCGATCGTGAACGTCATCTACGTGATGACGCCCTTTGGCAAACCGCACGAACCCGACAAGATGCTGCGCATCACCATCCCCGAGGACCTCGAATACGATGGCGTCTTCGAGGAAGCGCTCGGGCGATACGCCGCCGAATACAAGCTCATGAACGTACAGACGACAAACATGGGAAGCCTATTCCAGCTCGAGTACATGCTGCGCCTCAAGGAGCAGGGGCTCGAGAAGGCGCTCATCGACGAATTGCGTTGCCTCAATGGCAACCTGAAGATTTCCCTCGGCTACGCGCCGAAGACCCAGGAGGTGCTCTAGATGAAAAGGATAATCGCCGCCCTGACAAGCATGGCACTCGTCATTGGCCTTGCCGGATGCTCGGCGTCCGGGACGGGCCAGGACCAGCAATCCGGAAGCTCGAGCAGCAAGACGATTGAGGAACAGCTCCGCTTCACCGACCGCGATCGCGACCCCAGCTACGACGAGGCGAGCGCGACCAAGATAGAACTCGACGGAACGGGAGCAAGCGTCAAGGGTGAGGGCGCCACGGCTGACGGATCGACCGTCACCATATCGGCCGATGGAACCTACATCGTCTCCGGTGCGCTAGCCGACGGTCAAATCGTGGTGAGCCTGCCAGGGGATAACGACAAGGCGCAGATCGTGCTCGACGGCGTCACCATCCACAACGAGGACGGACCGGCCATTCAGGTCGACCAAGCCGACAAGGTCTTCCTCACGCTTGCCGACGGCTCGAGCAACGTGCTTTCGGACGGAGCGAGCTACGCCCTTGCCGAAGGAGAGGACGAGCCGTACGCCGCGCTGTACTCCAAGGACGACCTGACCATCAATGGGTCGGGCGCGCTTGAGGTGACCGGCAACTATCGCCATGGCATCGCCTCCAAGGACGACACGGTCATCACCGGCGGCGCCATCAGCGTCACGAGCGCCGAGGATGCCGTGCGCGGCAATGACGCTATCAAAATCGGCGGAGGCAAGGTAACCGTGAACGCGAGAGATGACGCGTTTCATTCGGAATACCTGTTCTACATCGCGGTCGGCACGGTAAACGTGGAAAGCTGCGTGGAGGGCTACGAAGCCGAGAAGATTATCGTACACGGCGGAGAGACCAGCATCGTGGCAAGCGATGACGGCGTGAACGCATCGGCCGCCGAGGACTCGACGAGCACGGACGACGTGTCGCAAGGAACTGCGCCCCAGGAAAGCCAGGCACCCGCCATGCCCCAAGGCGAGCAGCCTCCAGCCGCAGCGCAGGAAGGCGATGGTGCACTTCCCGCAAAGCCCCAAGGCGATGCGGGTGCTCGTCCCCAGGATGGGATGATCCCGCCTGACAGACAGGGCGGCAAGCCCCAGGATACGGGAATCCCACAAGACGGGACTGGTCGGGGCCGGCAGGGAGGCGGCATGGCAATGCCTGGCGCGAGCGAGGAATGCCTCATCCAGATCAACGGCGGCACACTTGTGGTAAATGCCGACGGAGATGGCCTGGATTCCAACGGCTACATCGAAATCAACGGCGGAACCGTGTTCGTGAACGGTGCTTCGAACTCCGACGACAGTGGCCTTGACTACGAGTACGGGGCGACCGTCAACGGCGGCAACGTGATCCTCATGGGTAGCGCCGCCATGGCCGAGGACTTCACCGGCGGCACGCAGGCGTACCTTATGGAGCGCACGAGCGGAAGCGCGGGCTCGACCATTGAGGTCACCGATGACTCCGGCACGGTGCTCGTCTCCTACGTCTCCCCCAAGGCTTTCCAAGCGGTAACTGCCTCGGCCCCGGGATGCGCGAGCATCGCCGTACGATAAAAGAAGAGATTCCTCCACTTCGGGGCCTTGCGGCCCCTTCGGTCGGAATGACGAAATGGCAGCGTCTAGCAGGGCCTCCCTGTCATTTCGAGCGAAGCGAACGAAGTCGAGAAATCTTGCCAGCTCTCGGTCGGAATGACGAAAAAGAACGGTTGTGGCGCATTTTGCCGCTGCGTTGGCGAAAAAGAACGGTTGTGGCGCGCGCCATGTGCCACAACCGAATTCTTTTGTCAGATACAGACGAAAACTCACGTTTGAGGCACACCTTACGTGCCACAAACGAAAATCTGCGTCAGCTCAGATGCCGAAACGTGCCACAAACGAAGATCTGCGTCAGTGAGAGTGCCGAAACGCGCCACAAACGAAACTTCTCGTCACGAAACGATTTTGCCTAGCGAACGAGCGCCCTCTCACTGCGCCTTACGAATGACAAGCGTACCGTCGGCGACACTCACGCGCAAGCCACCCGAGGCCTCGGTCGTGAAGCCCTCGTCCTCGAATCCGTCGAGGACCCGATCAATCTGACCAGCCTCGAGACGAGCGTCGGGATTGACCACGAGGAGACAAGCGCGCATCACGCGCCGCGCCATGGGACGGTCGAGTGAGCGCAGTGCTTCGATTGGCATGGACGCGGTCTCGCCATCCCACGCAAGCGTCCGGTAGGCAATCGAATCCGCTTGACACCGCAGCGCCTCGTCCTCGTCGGCAATGAGATCCATGGTCTGGGCAAGCGAGCCCTCGAAACCCGGACGCAGCTCGCGAAGCACGGGGATGAGCTCGCGCCGCACGCGGCTGCGGAAGTTATCGCCCGTGAGATTCGTCTCGTCCTCGCGCCAAAGCTGACTGTCGCACATACCCGGATGGTGCCGCCTGAGCCAATCGCGCAGCTGCTCGCGTGTCGCATCGAGCAGCGGGCGACGTAGGTTGCCGCGAACACGCGGGATGGACGCAAGACCTCCGGGTCCCGTCCCCACGAGAGCGCGCATGAAGAAGGTCTCGACGCGATCGTCGATCGTATGCGCAGTGCAGATGAGCCCATCCTTGGCACCCACCTGAGCGCAAACGCGATCCAGCGCCGAGGACGCCAGGCGATAGCGCTCCTCACGTGCGATGGCCTCCATCCCTCCCCTGCGCGAGCGCGCGAGATTGCCGACATCCACGCGTTGCACCTCGCAGGGTACGTCGAGCTTCTCGCAAAGCTCGCGCACGAAACGCTCGTCACCATCGGAATCCTCACCCCGCAGCATATGGTTCACGTGCAGGACGAAGGGCACGATGCGATCGGGAGCGGGCAACGAGCGCGCGAGCATCACGGCAAGTTCGCCATCAAGAAGTTCCCCCACCGTATAAGCACAGACAAGCTCGAGCAAGGCCGTGGAATCCGAGCCACCCGAGACCATGAGCAGCACGGGGGTCATTGCCTGTGTCTCGGCCATGTCTACCCCCAGAACCGGCTGGAGTTCTCGAGCCTCGCAGCCGGACGCCTGCGCGTACGTACGCTGATGTTCGCGAACTGCAGCACGATCAGGATGAGTAGCAGGCACATCTCGGCCAGATAGGTGATGACTGCGCCCATGAGGCCGATGGAGTTGATGAGCGCAAACGAGACAACGAGCGAGAACGCAAACGTGATGAGGTAGAGCTTCACGACACTGTTCTGGCGACGTTGGACGGTGATGATCTGGTAGATGAAGTCGATGGCCGCCGTAATGCCACCGGCAACGATCATGAGGTTCATGAGGACCCTGAACTGCTCGAAATCCGTGTTGTACAACACGCTCATAATCGGGATGCCAATCCAATTCATGATGATGAGATTGAAGACGGTGATGGCGATAATCGCGCCGAACACCGCCATCATGATGATATTGAATGTACGACGCTCGTCGGGATTTTCCCAGGCTGCGGCCAAACGCAGCAGCAGCGGCTTGTAGAGCAGACTTGCCGTGAGCAAGATGCCTTGCGCGGGAAAGTAGAGCACGTTGAAATACAGCTGATTATCGTAGGACAGCGGACCCTCCATCATGAACTTTGGCATGTTGTCGATGAGACAGTAGAGGAACAGTGCGACGAAGACGGGAAAGCAGCGCTTGAAGAGGTTGATGACGCCCTTCATGTTCCAGCGGCGCGACTTGGGCGTCTCCATATAGGCAAGCGGTACCGTGAGCACAAGCAAGCTTGCCGCAGCGACAATCGCCATGATGATGCATGAGAAGCCAAGGTTGCGCGTGATGAAGAGCACGACGCTGAACACGATGAGCACGACGGCGCTTCGGAAGGCCTGCGAGATGCCCGCGAGATACATCTTGTCGACTTGCTGCAAGCGTCCTTCGTAGACATCGGCGAGCGCGTCAATCATGCGATACAGATACACGCCCATGCTGATGACGAACATGTCGGACTCATAACCGCGGATGCAGCAATAGACGTAGCCCGCCACGACCATGAGTATGCAGGTGATGATGCGGTTGATCTGGTAGTCGGCAAAGGAATGGTCCTCGTCGATATCCGACACCTGGTAGGTACGCACGCCGTAATTGCCGATGATCATGAGCAGGGTGCCGGTCACAAAGGCAAGTGAGAAGATGCCGGCCTGATCGGCGCCGACGAGCTGCGTGATGACGATGGTGAGCAGCGGAAACACGACGCCCCATACGCCGATGCCGACGCTATTGAAGATGAAGTCGCGCGTGGTCTGATGGGGAGAGTATTGCTCTTCCTGGCTTGTAAGCGAGCGCTGCGAGGCCGCGCCGACGAGACGGTCGATCCAATGATTCACCAGTCGTGCGATTGCGCCTTGCTTGCGCGCTTTGTTGGGCCTTCGATCCATAGCGCGATTATAATATCGCATAAGACGAACGTCATCCGGGGAGGCATCATGGCCGATACCATCACGCAAGAGCCCGTTTCGTTTCCAAGCACCGATGGCGAGACGACCATCCACGGCTATATCTGGCGCGACGAGGACTGTACCAGTCCCCGCGGCGTCGTCCAGATTGCCCATGGCATGGCCGAGCACATCGAGCGCTACGACGACTTCGCGCGTTTTCTGGCCGGCAAGGGTTTCATCGTCGGGGGCTACGATCACCTCGCCCATGGTGATAGCGTCTCGCAATCCACGTCTTGGGGCGAGCTTGACCCGCGCAACGGCGCAAATCACCTCATAGAGGACGTGCATCGCATGCGCTCCTCCATGCTGGCACATACGCCGGCGGACCTTCCCTATTTTGTCTTCGGCCATTCGATGGGAAGCTACGTTATGCGCGATTACATTGCGCGGCATGGCGAGGGACTGGCCGGTGCCATACTCTGTGGCACGGGTTATGTCGCGCCCCTTGTCTCGAAGGCGGGGAATATGCTCTCCCGCGCCATCGCGGCATTTCGCGGCAAGGATTACAAGAGCAAGCTCCTGGATTCTATGGCCGCAGGCGGCTTCAACAAGGTCATCGACGATCCGCGCACGGAGGCGGATTGGATTTCCGCAAACGAGGAAAACGTCGACCGCTACCTCGCCGACGAGAAGTCCGGCTTCATGTTTCCCGCTGGTGGCTATGCGACGCTCACGGCGCTCACGCTCGAGGCGTGCAGTCCCGGAGCCTTCCGGGCGATTCCGCGGGACCTGCCCCTGCTCTTCGTAGCCGGTGCCGAAGATCCCGTAGGCTCGATGGGAGAAGGCGTCAGGAAGGTCGCCGAGATGACACGCGAGGCCGGCGTGCAGGATGTCGAGGTACGCATCTACGAGGGCATGCGTCACGAAATCTTGAACGAGAGGGACGCGCAACTCGTCTATGACGACGTGGCAACATGGCTCGACGAACATCTGGATGGAGGTGCCCAGTGACCGGCAAATACGTCATCGCCCTCGACCAGGGCACGACCTCTTCGCGCTCCGTCCTCATCGACCATGAAGGTCGCTCGGTCGACTCCATCCAACGCAAATTCCCCCAGATATATCCTCAACCAGGATGGGTCGAGCAGAATCCCCAGGAGATTATCTTCTCGCAATTGGGCTCGATGACCGACCTGATTACGTCTCATGCGCTGGAGGCAGACGATATAGATAGCATCGGTATCACCAACCAACGCGAAACCACGATCGTGTGGGACCGCGAGACGGGACGCCCCATCGCAAACGCCATCGTATGGCAATGCCGCCGTACCGCCCCTATCGTTGCTGAGCTTTGCTCGGATCTGGCTATATGCGACAGAATCGAACTCGTCACCGGTCTGCATCCAGACGCGTACTTTTCGGCAAGCAAGATCAAGTGGCTTCTCGATAACGTACCAGGCGCACGTAAGCTTGCCGAAGACGGTCAACTGCTCTTTGGCACTGTCGACTGCTGGCTCATCTGGAATCTCACGGGCCGTAAAGTGCACGCAACCGACGTCACCAACGCAAGCCGCACCATGCTCTACGACATACACAAGAGTTGCTGGGACAAGGAACTGCTCGAGCTTTTCGACATTCCCGAGCACATGATGCCCGAGGTGCGTCCGAGCGCAAGCTTCTTTGGCGAGACCGACTACCCAAACATCCCCGCCGGCATTCCCATATGCGGCGTTGCGGGCGACCAGCAAGCAGCACTCTTCGGGCAATGCTGCTTCGAGGCAGGCCAGGCCAAGAATACCTACGGCACGGGCTGCTTCCTGCTCATGAACACGGGCGAGACGCCCTGTGTCAGCCGCCACGGCCTTGTCACGACCATTGCAGCCGGGCTCGGCGGCCATGTGACCTATGCCCTCGAGGGCAGCGTCTTTGTCGGCGGGGCCGTCATCCAGTGGCTGCGCGACGAGATGCGCTTCCTCAGCGAGGCAAGCGACGCGGAGTATTATGCGCAGAAGGTCGACTCCACCGGCGGCGTGTATTTTGTCCCGGCCTTCACGGGCCTCGGCGCGCCGTATTGGGATATGTACGCCCGCGGGGCCATCGTCGGCATCACGCGCGGCACAAAGCGCGAGCACATCATCCGCGCCGCGCAGGAATCCATCGCCTACCAGAGCATGGACCTCGTCGCCGCCATGGAGAAGGACACCGGCGTGCCGCTGCGCGAGCTGCGCGTCGACGGCGGTGCGAGCCGCGACGCCTTCCTCATGCAGTTCCAGGCGGACATGCTGGCCACGCCGGTGCGCCGCCCCGTCATCCGCGAGACGACGGCGCTCGGCGCGGCGTATCTGGCCGGGCTCGCCGTCGGCATCTGGCACGATCCGGACGAGCTGCGCCGCCAGTGGCGGTGCGATGTCAGCTTCCTGCCGCATATGACGGCCGAGCAGCGCGAAAAAAATCGCCGCGGCTGGGCAAAGGCCGTCGGCAGGAGCCTCGATTGGGCGAAAGAAGAGTAAGCGGAAAATGACGCGAGGCCGCCGATGATGCGCTGTAGGGGAGCGGACAGCCGGGCCCGGCGCAATGCTGCAGACTCGAACGGGCCACCGTTAAAATGGCAACGGCTCCCAGATTTGTCATTGCGAGGGCGCTTCGCGCCCGTGGCAATCTCGGGAAGGCAGTTACGATTTCGCCGATGGCCCTCCTGTTATCCGACCG
>OLOX01002106.1_pt1 | contig 17066 bp, 22 predicted proteins | sample 1672091 | NCBI WGS metagenome assembly OLOX01 (sample SAMEA3136644, study PRJEB25190) | human gut metagenome | reverse complement strand
GAAAAATAAAAGGCAGGGATATTCAATATTTGTAATTAAATATCCCTGCCAAATTGGCTATTTTATTCACTTTTATTCATCAAAGAATATTGTATCCCTCGTGTCGACTCTATAGCCAACAACGACATGATTTTTGTTCACTATCTGCTTTTTGTTCCTTTTCACATCAGTTCTACCGAAATTGAAAAAGCTGCAAAAGTGCGTAAATTCAAGGATTTTCACGAATCTGTCCGATGTAGTGCAACTATTGTCTCAACATGGCTCGATATCTATAATAGAATAGGGCAGTCTCCATACAGAGCACTGCATCGGGAAACAATCGATTGATAATGACAACTTCTCTTTCTCTGCTGTCGGATGCTTCCTCGGCTATTTCAATTATTCTACCGCATTAGGAGCATAGTACATTGGCAAGCCTAAATCTCTCTTTACCTACTTTCATCATGACAATCTTATCTTACCACAGCAAAAAAGGACACCCCTCATCTGTTGTTCTACTCATTTTCTTCAAATAAAGCATTCCAGGCACTCACTGTATCATAACGATAGATGTCGTTCACATCATGTTCCCGCCAAAAATCTTCATCGCTATAATGTTCTTCATTATAATACGGATTCGGCACCATCACATAATTATCATTCTGATTATCATCTTCCAGGCAAATAGCTATCCAAAAACATTGATACCAGTCTAAGTCATTTCCCATCAGGCTGTCACTATATCCTGCATAACGGTTATACATATCAAATTCCACTTGAATACTGTCATCATCCTTCGTAATACTTTTCTGTTGCACAGTATATCCAAGGGGTTCTCCAACGCCCTTCATAAATGTCAAAGCCTCTCCTAACGCTTCATAACAATTATGTGAGTTAAAGGGGCTTGCCATATCGTAATCACAGCCAACCCATAAATTCTCCGTTTCCACCGGATTATCCGAATCATTCCGGATGGTTACACTCACTGTATAATGCTGGGGATTTCCCGATTCTTCTCCAATATATGTTTTTTCCACTTTTACGCTGTCTTCATCAACATGCACATTTCCATCTATTTGCTGTGGTATTATATCCCTTACTTCATCAACGGCCCTCTGTTCACCATGAAAGTATAAATATTTTTCTTTGTCAAAGAATGGATTATAAATTCCTGCATAATTATCTGAGATAAAGCCATCATCATATCGAAATGCCACCCATGCCTGTTCGTATGATGTACTGTCAGAATCCATCAAGGCATCGTCTGTTTCCCCCTCGTAATATACCACACCTGTAGTACCCCTCTCAATTTTCAATTTTCCCTTAAATACCTCTTTAAACTGTCCTTCCGTTGCCCAGGCAGATGCCTCTTTATCAAGTTCTGATACATTTTTCTCCATATCAAAATAGTAATACACAGGTATGGTACAGTCGTGCTGAAAAGTCCCTGTAATCTCAATCGGAATCGTAAATTTATAAATCTGCTTACCGTCAATTCCTAAATCCTCGTCAAAGCGGACTTCTTCTATTTTTACTCCGGACTTCACAATTTTTAAGCTGACGTTTTCCTCATATTCCTGCTCTGAAGGGAAGCTGCAACCCGACATCACCCCTATCAAAAGCAAGAACAAGGCAAATACTTTACCTATCATTTTTACAATACCTCCACCAATTCTGTAGCCCCTTCAAATACTCTGTTCACCAAACGTCTTGCATCCTTTTCCATTCCGACATAAGCTTCGGAAAATTCCTCTGCCAGACTTTTTGATATTTCTTCATATAAGTCATCCGTAAACGAATCGAAAGTCTTACTATTTATCAAAGCAATTAACACAATTTTCTTACCGGTTTATGGTGTATCCGTTCCGGTAAACCCATCACTTTATCGTAACTTAATTCCTTTATTTTTATCTTCATGTAAACCCCCGGCATTCATACTTTTCCCAATACATGTTCCGGTATCAATACGCCTTTATCATTATTTTGTCCCCATTCCAATAAAAAAATTATACCATAAGTTTCTACTGCAATAAAGTGAGGGTTCCGTTTTGATTACTGTCAAGTAATCGTTGGCACAATTTACAATTAAACTATTTTACCTGTCATCAATCTTGGAACACTTGCCGCAATCAACAGGAATACCGGTATGCAGGCAAACATCGGCCATACAACATAATGATAGGTGAACATTATGGTACCTCCTGCAATGGCATATACAATCAAATAATTTAAAAGCTGTCCCACGGAAAGCACAAATACAAATGCCAGACACATTCTCAATATTCCTTCAAAGGAAAGCATGGATGCTATCTGATTTTTTGTCATTCCAACAGACCATAACACCTTAAGCTCCTGATTTCGTTCATGAATGGATGTATAAGTAAGATTTATAAAATTCATAATACCAATCAAAGCAAGAATTGCACTAAGAGCACTTCCTACAATTAAAAACATCCGCACGGTATCCTTAAATTCCTTCAAATACATATCTCTGGATTGATAATCCAAATCTTCATTTACTGTCTCACAATATTGTTCCACATAGCTTTCTGCCTCCTGCAGATGTTCCTTATCCAGATTCATCAACAGCTGCATTGCCCCTTTTGAGTCCGGAACAACCTTCCGGTATTCCTCTGAAGGAATCGTTACATAGACATCCATTCCGTGACTGTGCTTTGGCCCCATAGCGTATGGTACATCCCCAATAGCAATTACTTCATACTCTTTTACCTTACCACTTGGCAATTCTACCGGTATTTTTTCTCCCACCTGATAAAGTGCAAACTCAGAATCATTACTCCTTCCCTCTGACATGGAAGAAACAATTGCATAATCACCGGAACAAAATGTATCCCAGTCCACTACCTCTGTATCCAATTCCATAGCATCAAAAATCATCTTATCCACACCATACAGATGAGCATCAATTTGTTTTTGGTCATAGACGAGGGAATCAAACCAGTTTTTTTGATCCTGCTCACTCACAAACCAGTCATTATGTTCCTCATAAACCTTTTTCAACCGCTCCCATGAAGTACCATCCACATTCTGCTGTATCTCAGACATATAAATGGCTCCACATTCCGTAATACCATCCATTTTCTCCAGTGCTTCCATATCCTGAAAAGTCACGCCATCCAATACCGTTTCCAAAGAACGGGAATTATACAAGGTTGCATCAGCCACTGAAATATCACTGCCTGCAAAAGTAGAAATATATTTATCCTCATCAAAACAGGACACAATGGATACCGTTACATTTATCATTAAAATACTAAGAACCATGGAAAGAATTACCGCCGTAGATCTCTTCTTATTTCTTTTCAGGTTCTCCCATGCCATAGAAAACGGAGTTACCTTCTTTGCCTTTTTCCTTTGAGACAATTTTTCTACCTGACAGTCATTAAACTCCACCGCTTCTACCGGAGATATTTTTTTGATAATCCTGCATGGTTTTGCACAACTGATTCGGACTGTAACCCATGCAAAAACAGCACATGCCAGGAATACAAAAGAATTGGAATAAACCTTACATGCCTCAGATGTTATGTTCTCGGCAATCAACGGCAGGACAATATGAGACAGTACATATCCCAAAATCATACCAACGGGAATTGCAATCACACTTAAAAGCATTGCCTGCTTCAGCACCAGTTTTTTTAACTGTGTATTCGTCATACCGATTGTCTTAAGCAAACCATAGTAATGAATATCCGCCGTTACCGCGATCAGAAAAATATTATAAATGATCAAATATCCCGATAATATGATCAAGGCAAGCAAAATCAAAACAATCAGCACGGAAGTCGCATCAATGGAGCTTGTTGTATATGCCCAGTTAATACCATCATTTATCTCATCACCGAACCCATGTCTTTCCTTTAAGGCATCCATCTGTGCGGATATATTAAAAGTCGAAGGAAAATCAAAGTCCGGATTCATGGCACCGGCATAAGAATTTTGTTTCAAAAACTTGTTATAATCCTCTCTGTCTTTCCAGACCGGAGCAAAGCTTTCTTGAAATTTCTTTGACACAAAAATCTGATTTGTTATGGTTTCTGCCGGTTTTTCCCAGATACCGCACACCGTAAAATCTCCTTCATAGGTGTCAAAACCATTGGAAATCTTAAGATGAATAATCTGTCCTAATTCATGAGGAATACCAAAATCATCCAAAACATTTGTACAGACTGCCACCTCATTGTACTTCTCAGGAAGGCTTCCCATTTCCGGATAAGCAAAGCTTTGTTTGGCATTCAATTCCTGGGTATATCGAATCTCTGTATAATCTTTTTTTAATTCTTCATTTAACAGATCACCAATAATAACATTATAAGATAAGTTGTGTATTTTTTTATCTGTTGCCAGTTCATCATATTCTTCCTGTGTCATAAATTTAAATCCTGCATGGGAACTGGTTCCGACCTGATAACAGGTAGAAGTCTCATATGACTTTATCAGACTGTTTACAACCGTAAACAATGTTGTAAGCATTACCGTTGTTAATATAATGGCAGCCAGCAGGATTCCATTTCTCTTTTTATTTGCCAGCATACTTTTTTTACTGATATTGGTGATACAGCGGTGATTATCAACCTTACGCATTGGTATCTCCCCCTCCCGATATAATCCGTCCATCTTCAATCCGGATAATCCGATCAGCCATCTGGGCAATTTCCTCATTATGGGTAATCATAACGATGGTCTGTTTGAATTTCTGACCTGTCACCTTCAAAAGCCCCAGCACATCCTGACTTGTTTTTGAATCCAGATTTCCCGTAGGTTCATCTGCCAAAATGATGGATGGTTTTGTTGCCAGTGCTCTTGCGATGGCAACTCTTTGCTGCTGCCCACCGGAAAGCTGGTTTGGAAGGCTGTTGATTTTTTCGGAAAGACCTAATATATCAATTATCTGTTCCACAAAATCCGTATCCACAACTCCTCCGTCAAGCTGTATGGGAAGTACAATATTTTCATATACATTCAATACCGGCACAAGATTATATGCCTGAAAAACAAAGCCGATTTTTCTTCTTCTGAAAATCGTAAGCTCCCCATCTTCCAGGTCGAATATCCTTTTTCCGTCCACCAGCACGGTTCCGGAGGTAGGACGGTCTAAGCCTCCAAGCATATGCAAAAGGGTCGACTTTCCACTTCCGGAGGTTCCCACAATTGCCACAAATTCCCCTTGCTCCACAGAAAGACTCACTCCATCCAGTGCCTTTACACAGACCATGTTCTGGTCGTAATATTTTTTCAAATTCTCTGTTCTTAAAATTTCCATTTTCCATTTTCCTTTCTGATTCCCACAAATTATGAGAAATACGCTTCTCATAAAATAAACAATGCCGGGTATCTGTTTTTCATACCCAGCATAGCTTATCCTTCTTTCCAGATTCTTTCTCAAATCTTACAATGTTGAAATATTTGGAAAACAGACATCAAATCTCGAACCCGTTCCCACTTGTGAAGTGACCTTGATATAGCCTCCGTTGTTTTCTACAATCTCCCGTGCCAGAAACAATCCAACACCAATTCCTTCTTTGTCATGTGCGGACCTTCCTCTGTAAAATCTTCCAAACAACAAAGGAATTTCTTCCTCAGATATACCGATACCTTGATCTGTAATACGAATACCCGAAAAAAACTCATAAGAGAATTCTTCAATATAAACGGTAGTACCCTCTCCGGAATATTTAATCCCATTATCCAGAATATTATAGACTGCTTCAATTACCCATTTTTCATCTACATAGGAGCGGTACCTTCCCACATCCCTTACAAGAATGGAAATATTCTTTTCCGATGCTTTTGGAAGTGCCTGTTCCACTGCCTTATGGATAATTTCCCGATATGCAGTTTCCTTTTTCTGATATTGAAAAATACCGGTTTCAAGGCGGGACATTTTTACCAATGCTTCAATCAGGCTTTCTAACTTCTTTCCCTGAGCAAAAACCTCACCGGCATATTCCTTCTCCTGCTCGATAGCTGCCACCTCTGTTAAAAGCTCCGAATACATCAGTATATTGGTAAGAGGTGTTTTGGTCTGATGGGAAATATTCGTAATCAGTTCCTTTAAATTGTCTTTTTCTTCCTGAATCTTCTTCTCAGACATGGATGCAGTAGACAGATACCGCATAAGCTTTGTCTGCAATTTTGAAAGCTCGCTTTCGTCAAAGCAATTTTCCTCAAAGGTACCTGCAATTGCATCATCCAACATTTGATTCAAAATCTCGTATTCATTTCTTCTAATTTTCATTCTTCCCATTTAAAGACATAACCAATACCATATACCGTATGGATTATCTTTTCTCCAGAACCTTCTATTTTATCTCTTAATCTTTTCACGCTGACGGATAGGGCATTTTCATCCACATACTGTTGATTCTGCCATACATAATCAATCAGCTTTTCCCGGGAAAGGGTAATCCCCTCATTCTCCGTAAAATACTTTAACAGTCGGATTTCCGTCTTACTTAATTCAATCTCCATATCATTTTTCTTGAATATCAGATTGTCAAAATCAAACAATAACCCATGCTTTTCATATCGGTTCTGAACATCACAAGGCTTCCCGGCTAACGCCCTTGATAAAAGATTATTCACCCGAAGCCTGAGTGCCATCAGGGAAAATGGCTTTGTTACATAATCATCCGCTCCAAGGGTAAGACCTGTCACCTCATCCAATTCCGTATCGTTTGCGGTCACAACCAAAACCGGTACGTCAGAAGTCTTCCTTAACTGTTTTAGAAAATCAAATCCATTCCCATCCGGTAAATTAATATCCAAAATGATAAGATCTGCCTGCTCTGTGTCTTCAACCTCACCTAAGGAATAAAACTGCCGATATTCATATTTTTCATTTCCCAGAGTAAGCTCTATACCATGATTGATGGTTGCATCATCTTCAATAATATAGATGCACTTTTTTTCATTCGTCATAGGTGGCTCTCCTAAATTCTGTCTTTCCATTACATCTTCCTATAAATATCGTTAAACCCTCAACAACTGTAATTTATTGATTATATCTTCTTTTAGTACCAACTGTTTTTTCATCTGTAATCCCTTTTTAATCCGTACCTGTATTTTTTTATGTTTTTTTCTACATCCAAAATGGTTCATCCTCATTGCTACTCCATCCCCAATTTTAACAGTTGAAAACATATATTTCAATGGATATTCACACCACTAAAAAACACCCCACAGCCACCAAATCAGCCATCATTTTTACTTAATTATAGATTCAATTCCTTTTAAATCATCTATTTTTATAATAGGAATAACAGCTTTATCGTAATTATCAAATCCATTGAACAAACTTATTAGTTCGTAACCTATTAACCTCAATTCACGAGCAATCACATTGCTTTGTAAAATATCATAATTGATTTCTTCATGAATCTCCTTCCCATTTAAACAGTAGTTTTGTAATTCTTCCTGATACATCCGAACCAATAAAGTCAAATCTAACTGTTTCTCACATCCAATATCGGATAATATACGATTAATCCCCTTCGTAAACTGCTCCATAGACACCTCACCATCCAAATGAAACAGGAACCCCCGATCAATTAATGCATCAACCCATGCATCATAGAACTCATTAAATGCATCTTCTGTATTATTTTCCATTAACAATCGATACTCAGGCAGAACTGTGATGTCATATCTTGAATTAGTGATAATCTCATTAAAAAACTTATACAAATTTATGTCAGTTGTCTCTTCTTCATAAACAATGTCATAGCCATCATAATCACAGGCAATATCAAATAAATCTTTCTTTTTTTTCGTACCATGTAATAACTTTAGAAAGCTCATGATCCATCCTCCGCTTAAACTAATATCTCTGCCTAACTGCTTCCTCGTATCTTTCAATGGGGCACCATTTGGTTCATTCCCGTCAAGTAGTGACTTGTGCTCTATCCCTACTTGACCTGCTTCAATAAATCAATAATTTCCTTAATATCTGCCTCAAACTCTTCATCTGGAATCGGATGACTGCCAGCCTCTCTATACATGATTGCGTGCTTCAGCTTTTCCATTCTCCATCCGTCGTTAATTCGATTCGGACTGTAATCGTCATCACTTTGAATATTTTTATTAACAGTTATTTCTTACTGATTTCGAGCCCTTTTGTGCTTTTATTATAACCGAAAACATCCCGGTCGAAAATCAGAAACTGGCTTTCCTTTTGATTCTCTTCAAATAATAGTGAAAGTGGGGGCACTTTCTGCCCCCACTCAGGAAATGTTGCTAAAATACTGTTTAGATTTATCATACATACAAAATGGAAGTTATCTATTTCTCCTCTTGGTTAAAAGTCCTAGTTTTTCCTTATTTTTTTCAAACCTTTTAATCAGTTCTGCTCCCATTACTATAATTTCGTTTCGCCAAGGATGACCGAATATCCCACAATTCCATGTGCTATCAAAGAAAAAATAATAATCTCCATCTGGATAATATGTTGGAAAATACACTTGGCATTTCCTATCAGAATCATAATAGTTATAATTCATTGAAATATCTTCCATTGGTGAGAATTCAAAACAATCATGCTGCCAATCTAAGGCATACATTTTTTCCAGTCCTATTTCCTTCAAAATAGAACTGATTATTTTCTCTTGTTCTTTATTCCAGGGAATTGCTTTATGATACTTTTTTGTATCGCCCGGTATTATAATCCATTCACCAGAGATGTCTGTTCCGGGTCTAAACTTAAATTCATTATTTAATTTATCCCATAAGATGATTTCTTCATCTTTAGATATAACTCTCAATATATATTCTCCTTCTTCTGTTTTCCTTTTTTTGTACTATTAGAACACTGCTATATTGTTAATAAGTTCTTTTAGAGACTGGGCAATTGGCTTATCATCTACTTCTCCATCTACATCCATATTTTCCAAAAAAATGTTATGGCTGCTCACCTCATAGAGAACGTATCCACCAGAATAACCAAGCCATCCTATAGGAATAAATTTTTTAATATCACCCATTTCTTCCCAATCTTCAGCCATTGAAATCAAATTATTTTTATAGAATAATATTTCATCACTTGAATCTCCTTCCATTTTCAAAACGGAAAATAATACAATAGATTCTTTAGTATTACAATATCCTCTAATACAAGGATGTCAACACAGATTAATATAATCATTAATTTCTGCAGGTAATGTATATCCATATTTTTCTTCAAATACAGACAAATCTGTTTTATCTTTCCTCTTAACAAGAAATACACCCTCATCAATTTCTTTTTTTATATCTTCACAAACAGTACTAAAATCTTCATTCGTGTAGTAATTAGGATATTGTTTCGTTTTTTCAAAATAATTATGAATAGTTTCTCTCATGTCTACATACCTCAATTTAATAAATTTTGTAATAATCCTTGTAGAATATTACAGATCCGACATGAGAAGCCATTTCCAGATTGGTATGACCTCTATATTTATACCGTCATATTTAAGATCTGTCTCTTCACTGTTGGTGATAAGGATGCATTTGGAGCCGGGAATAAGATTGTTTAATTTGACAAATGCACGAGTTTCGCGTTCTTTTGTGTCTATATCGTCTAAAACCTGCAGGCTTACCTGTATGGCGAGACTTTCAGAAGGTATATAGAAGTCTATTTCTATGTTGCTTTCAAAGAAAAAAACATTTTCTACGCCATAGCGTCTGATAAGTTCAATCGCAACAAGGTTCTCCAATTGGGCTGATTTTGAATCAAGCAACATAATACCAAGAAGGCCGGTGTCCATAAAATAGTATTTTGGCGATGTCTCTTTATCAACAAGCTTAGCCGCATAATTTTGTAGGGTAAAGAGAAGATACGAGTCGATCATGTAGCCAACGTAGTTTATGACGGTCTGCTTTCCTATAGCCATGCCGGTGCTCTTTAATATATTGGTCAATCTGCTGAAAGACAGAGGCTTGGTAACTGATTCGGCTATTTTTTTGAGTATCAGTTTTATGGCAAAATCATTAGATATCTTATTTCTCGTTATTATATCCCCAAGGTAGATAGTTTGATAAATGCTGCTAAGAAATGCGCGTTTGTTCTTTATATCAACCAACTCGGGAAAAGCACCAAAGGTGACATATTCGTTGTACAGACTTAATACATCGGCTCTATCCTTGGTGCCGATCACATCAAGATAGTTTTTTTCTCTGTGATTGGCGGTAAGATATTCTGCAAATGAATATATGTAACTGTTTTGCCATTATTAAACTTTCCTGCTTGCATTTAGGACAATATAGGGGATAATTTTCCAATATTGTATCTTCTCTAATTCTATCACGGGTCTTATTTCCACAAATAGGACACAAAATCCATTCTAAATTATCCTTTACCAAATTTCTCCTCCTAAACTATTCTTAATAATTTTACTCTGAATTATAATCTTCATTTTAGTTGATGCGTTTTTAGATACATTATCGTCAACAACGTCTACTGCATAGCACTCATTCCTGCATATTCTGCAATGTTAGGTTCCTCAAGCTCCTCGACCTTTGCAAGTGGCTTATATTCTGCCAGCTTATCCAAAAGTTCCCTGGCTTTTCTTACTTCCTGTATTGCTTCGCTATCCTCAATCTCCGTACCTTGCCCGAAAATATCTGTAATACCCTCTCTGACGCCTTCAGAAATAACAGCATTCAGAAAATCATTCAGATACCCGACATTACCACTTCTAATATCTTCCGTTATCGTCTGTATCTGTGCATCCCTGTCCTCGACTGTGTCCTTATACTGATAGGTGTCAAAATCATAGGAAAACTGGTCTATTTCCTCAGCAAGCAAAGTCTTGTACTTTTCACTCTCAAAAAGTTCCTTTAATCCTTCCTCCAGCTTGTCTGTGATTTCCTGTACTTTTTGTTTTTCTGTTCTTTCGTCTGCCATAATAAACCTCCATATGTTCATTTTTTGCACGACAAAAGGCAGCCCGCTATGGACTGCCTTCTGCATAATCACACTATTAAAATTAAACTGCTATAATACTTTCCAGTATCCTGCCTTTTTTGAACCAACCCGCTCTATATACCCATTTTCTCTTAAAAATGATATATTGTTTTCTACTGCTGTTTCACTCACGCCTAATATGCTATGAAGTTCCGCAGTTGTAATATTCGGATTATCTCTCATTTCTGCAATAATCTTTTGTCTTCTGGAATTTAAAGGTTTCTTATCCCCAACCTTTTTCCCAACTTTATTCCCAACCTTATTTATTCTCTCAAATGGGATAGTAACAACAATGGAATTCTCCCTAAATGAAAATGCATCTTTTCCATACATTTCCGTAATCTTAGGGACTCCTCGACCAGATTTCTCACTTATATGCAGTTGAAGAAATATCTCGGATAATTTTTCATTTACAGGGATTGATTCTCCTAAGAAAAATCCCTCCATGGTCTGTGCCGGAGCAAGTGTTCCCCTTGATAGTATCTCTATCCTGTCGGAAAATACCGAAATCATAGGTTCATTTCCTTCCACCCATTTATTGTGCAGGACGGCATTTATGACAGCCTCACGAAATGCCTTGTTATCAAATAACGGAACCTCCTTTCGTTCAACGACCCTGTCTGTCTCATCCGCCTGAATCAGGTTCAATACATCTCCATAACGCAACAACTCATCCAAACTGTATAATAAACAGTCATTTCCAAATTCACGTACAGAGAAAAGATTAGAGCCTTTTGTTTCTCCATCAAAAATAGATACACGAAGCGGAAAATGAGAGTTATCCGACAGAAGCTGCGCTAATATATTAAACTCGCCTTCTTCTGTTTTTAGCCCCAGATTCTTAATAAACGTCTTTTGATTTAGAACAATACCTTTGGAACCGTAATATCCAAAGAGTTTTTGAAATGTAAGTTCCTGGTATTTTGCCGGTACTGTTTCTATCGTTTCGGTTCTTCCATCCAGTATTTTGAAAAGTTCAATTTCTCTCTTAGGGTAATCTTTCATATTACATTTTGATGATCCTATCCTTAAAAACCTCTTTTCTTTAAATGCCGTAGGAATCTCGGTTGCCGCAGGAATTACCAAACCAACGACTTTCTTTCCATAAATTTCTGTTTCTTCAAAACTAAAATTTATGCTTGGTGACAGATTTCTCGCAAGATAATTCTGATACGGTTCCTTGTTATATTCACAATACTGATTAAATGTTGTTCCTACAATTTCATGGGTTGTATCATTTACACCCCAAATGAAATACGCATATTTTTTATAATGAAACGCCGCCGCATTTGACAGGGCAGATACATATTCGCCTAATGCCTCAGGCTGAAACCAGTTTTCCTTAAATTCAAACCATTCCTGTTCATCACTTAAGGCACATAAATCTAAAACAATTTGTTTAATATCCATTAGTATGCTCCTTTACCCAACTTTTATTCCCAACCAAATTCATTATATCATGTTGGGAATAAAGTTGGGAATAAAAATAAAAAATTTCAAATTATCTTATAAGGTTTCTTCTTTTCCCTTTGCCTTTAGTGGCATAGGCTTTTCTGTATCTCCTCCTGCAACCTTTGCTTTCATCACCTCCAGCTTCGCCTTCAGGGATACTCTTTCTGCAGGTACATCTGCATACTGTCTGATGCTCTTATCCTGCCCTATACCCACTGTTTTCTCTGCAAGCGGAGTATTCTTCGCCGGACGGTCTGCAACCTCTTTTTCGCTCTTTGGAGCTTCCGGCTCATCATCCATATCAATCCCGTCATTTCCCTTTTCATCCATGTTAAGCAGGGCATTCAATGCTGACAGACGCTCTAACTTCTCTGCAAGTTCCGCTTCCTGTGCAAAAGGCTTGGTCACCTCCACCTTTGCGGTTTCAAGCTGATGCTCCACCGTTTCAAGTTTTGTCTGGGCTTCCATGAGCTGCTTTGGCATGGACTCCAGTGCATGGTTAATACGGGAGATATTACCGAGTGGGTCTGAACCGACTTCCAGATTGTGGGAAAGCTGTCCTTTCAGGTTCATTACAAATTTGTGGTTGAACGCATCAAAGGATACTGCCATCTTAAAACCTGCATATTCGCCAATGACCGCAGGGGCATTGACTGTTTTTATTTCCTTGCACATCTCCACAAGGGCTGTTCCGGCTTCTTTTTTGCATAAGTACCTCCGATCTGCATTTGCTGTGCGTATGCTCCGCTAAGGTGGAACATACAGCCGATGTAATAAATACCTCATAATTCTCCTTTCCGCTTCTGGACATCGTGTCCAAAAGCAATAAAAAAAGGGCAGCTACAAATCTCTCGATTTATAACTGCCCTGACGCTGTTGTATTAATATACTCTACATATTTTCGTATATCTTTTCTATTCTCTTACTTACAATTTTTCCTTTATTTTTTCTATCTTCTATAATGTATTTAAAAATCATTTCAAATGCTTCTATACCAGCTAATATAATGGCGTATGTCTCTAAATTTATTTTCAAATTTCCAATCCCCTCAAATACCGGAAACAATAAGCCAATAAAAACTAACACATAAAGCATTATTTTAAGTAATTTTCTCATTTTAGGAACCATAAAAAATGTCACGAATATGTACATTATAAAAATCAGTATAATTGAAATTAGTGTTGAAGAAGTAATCATAATAGTAATCTCCTTATCTATATGGATCTATTTTATTAAAATGCCTATATGATGTGATATGTAAATCCTCATATCGCCTTCTAAAGAATTGCTTTGAAAACATTTGCATCGCTAAGTACTCACACTCTCCCAAACAATTTGTAAGCTTTTGTTCGTCAACTGTATCTCCATGAGCAATCTTGTTTCTTATTTTAACTAACCTACTAATTGTATCAACACTAAAGTTAACGCCTTCTTTTGTTACAAACAATGAAATCTTATTAAATATGCTTCCATAAAACTCCATTTTTATTTCTTTATAAAACAAATCAACTTTTCTATTCAATATATCTTCTGTTAATTCTACATGCAAATTGTATAGAGCATAGTTTTGAAGCATAGCTCTCAATTCGCACTTATTCTTACTTGTTACAGCTTTCGTATGATGACGTTGAGTATAAACTACATAATATTGCTTAGCTATACGTTCTATAACTTTAAATAAGTACACAAACGCATCTTCTTTCCGATATTTAAAGAGATTATCAATCGCTACAATTAATAAATCTAAAATTCCCTCAAAAAATGTGCTTGTTTTGCTAAATTTGTTTATGCTCTTTTCTATCAAACTTATTGTGTTCATTGATTTTTTTGATAGCATATTATTAGCTTGCAAACACCATTCCACTTCAAAATATCTATTCTCCTTGTTATAAATTGGCAATGAAAAAATGTACGAAAGCAACTTTGAAACTTTCTCAAAAATAACTTCTGCTTCTTCTTTTGTGTGATTACTTCCATTTATCCAAAATTTTATTTGATTATCATCCATCAAATAAAATTTTATGATGCAATCACACATACAAAATGCAACACCATTCCTTACAGAAGGAATGCATTCATATACACTATCAAAATTATCAAAATCATAACACATTACATAGTTCATTATTTACCTCTTTTAATTACTACCTGACTTTATGCTGTCACATTAATTTTATAATGGTATTTTTTTGTGAAATTCAATTATATTATTTATTTTTTCTTGTGAAGTGCTTAAGCTAAGCTTTGTATTAATGTTAAATGTCTGCTTTTTAGAATATTTTTTTATTATTGCTTCAATAATTTTCTGTTCATTCTCATCATTAATTTTTGGAATCAACCCAACAGGATGATACTTTTCTCCAGACGCAATAAAGTCTTCATTCAAATCACACAATATTCTTTCAAATTGTTGAATATAGTAAAACAGATTATACATTTTTTCATAAATAAAATCATTCAATATCAAAACATCGACATTCTTTATATCTTTAGTATTGTATTGAACAGGAATAACAAATGACTCCAATCCATCAATCATTATTGTATCTATTGTATAAAATAACGAATTTCCATGTTTCATTCTAATATACGCTTTTTCATTAATCTTATAAAATTTTAGAATTGTATCGAATAATTTCTTATGTGACTCAAAAATTATGTCACGATATTTTTTTACAATTTGATACTCATCTTTTTCTTAATAATCAATGTTGCCATATTTAAGAGCACACATTATTTTTTCATCAGTTATATTCGAAAATGCCTTCTTTATATTAAGCTCTTTGGTTACATATTCTGCAAATTCATTTAATGGATGAGTCAATGCTGTAAAAATTGCAGCCAAATCTTCTATAGATAAAATCAACTTCTCAAATAATTCTCGATAAGTTAACAATTTAGCGCTCTTCAATTTAGGCAATAAAATCTCTTTATCTCTTTCAGATTTACTTTCATATTCTTTTATTGTTTCTGCAAGAATCTCTCGGCTCCTCATTATAGCATATTCTCTGGAAAAAACCTATACTTTTATAGCTTCTGAGTGCGCATAAGGTTGCTCCATATTTCTCTTCACTTCCCTTTTCCATGTGTTTTTCTCCTGGTCATATTAAAACAAATTATCTCAATTTAATAATCGTATTCACATCTGCTTTAACTATTCTATTATCAATTTTAACATCATCAAGTAACAACGCCTGAAACAAAACATCGCCCACATTCTCCAGCCTAACCATCCCACACTCTTTTTCCGTAAGCCCTTCAATCTGCATCCCCTGTATGGCAGCTTCTTTCCTTGCCACCAGACAATGCGTATACAATGCCATGATATACTTGTCTGACATCAGAAAGGCGTATGTTTCGTTCCCTTGATATGTATATCGGCACTTTTCCAGATTTTCTTGCGGTATACTGAAATAACATCTGACCGTTTCCAAGTATACATCTCCATTATACTGCGGCTTTAGCTTATTTGCATACCTTTTGATTGTTGCAAATATATTATTTCTCTCTATGGCTGTCTTTGTTCGCTTGAATACAGGCTTTTTTCCTCGCAGGTCCATATAAACATTATTTAGGATAGTCTTTCCAGCATACTGCTTGAAATCACCTATCCGCAACAAATACGATAACACCTCCAGCAATTTCTCTTTTGATGTTATCTCCTGATACGAATAATCTCCAAATTCAATATGATCCAGCTTCAAAGGGCAACTCCCCTTCGCTATCTCACGCTCCATTACCCTGTTAATATCTCTCATTGATTCCATCTATATGTCTCTCCTTCCCGCTTCTGGACATCGTGTCCAAAAGCACAAAAAAAGCAGCTACAAGTATTTCACTCATAACTGCCTTAACGCTGTTACCTGATTATTCTATTCCTGCCGTTTTTGCAAATCCGGCTTTTCTATTCATAAGTTCCTCTTGTTTCTCCTTTGGCAGACACCGGAATATCTCATTATATCCCATTCCTGCCATTGGTGTTCCTTTTGCCAGAAGGAAAAGCTGTGTGTCAAGCCATTCCTCCCACAAGTTTTCAAACATGCTCCGACTATCCGTAAAGGTAATTGCATCTTCAAAACCCTGTGGCGGTCTATAATACTGTAACTTGACAAAACCGTATCTTCCAGCATCCACAACAAGTATATTCTCAATCTCATACAGCTCTGCAAAAGCATCTGCAACTTTTTTGCATTTCTCCCTTTCATCGTCTGTAATGTATTTTTCTTTCACAATTAACCATCCTCCTGTTTCAAAACCACACTACCTGCATCTATATCCTCATTCTTCTGAAAAAATCATTATCGTCTTTACCATTTGCATATTTTATGGTGCTTACGCGCACCATATTATTATGAGTTTCCGGCCATTAAAATACAAGGTAGGAAAGGAGTTGCCTGTATAATTAAATACGATCCCCTTTGGCAAACGCTCAAGGCTAAAAACATCAGTCAGTACCAACTCATTAAAGATTATGGCATTGACAAAGCACAGCTTCAGCGGCTCCGGCAAAATATGGTAGTAAAGACCATTATTCTGAACAGGCTATGTCAGATACTTGACTGCCGGATTGAAGATATTATGGAATATGTTCCAGATGACAAGTAGAGGTATTGTTTATGATTGACAATGCCTTTTTTGTTGCCCTTTTTTCTTTTACACCTTTGGACATTGT
>OLOX01002101.1_pt1 | contig 17080 bp, 14 predicted proteins | sample 1672091 | NCBI WGS metagenome assembly OLOX01 (sample SAMEA3136644, study PRJEB25190) | human gut metagenome | reverse complement strand
GCGATGATGGTCTGGCCGGTCTCATGGTTGGTGGACACGCGGAACGTCGGGTCCTCCTCGGCCAGCTTCTGCAGCGCGATTTCCATCTTCGTCTGGTCGGCCTTCGTCTTCGGCTCGACGGCGATGTCGATAACCGGGTCGGCGAATTCCATGGACTCCAGGATGATGGGAGCGTTCTCGTCGCACAGGGTGTCACCGGTGGTGGTGTTCTTCAGGCCAACGACGGCAACGATATCGCCTGCGGAGCAGGAGTCGATGTCGACGCGCTGGTTGGAGTGCATCTGCAGCAGACGGCCGATGCGCTCTTTCTTGTCCTTCGTGGCGTTGACCACGTAGGAGCCAGCATCCAGAGAGCCCGAGTACACGCGCAGGTAGGTGAGCTTACCCACGAACGGGTCGGTCATGATCTTGAACGCCAGGGCGCTGAACGGAGCCTTCGGGTCGGAAGGACGCTCGTCCTCTTCGCCGGTCTCGGGGTTGCTGCCCTTGATGGCCGGAACGTCGATAGGGGCCGGCAGGTAGTCGACAACGGCGTCGAGCAGTTCCTGCACACCCTTGTTCTTGTAGGCGGAGCCCACGAACACGGGGTTGATCTTGCAGGCGATGACGCCCTTGCGCAGAGCAGCCTTCAGTTCCTCGACGGAGACTTCCTCCTCCATGAGGACCTTCTCCATGAGGTCGTCGTCGCAGTCAGCGGCGGCTTCGACGAGCTCCTGGTGGGCAAGCTCGGCCTCGTCGGCGAACTCGGCCGGGATGGCATCCATAGGCTCGGGGTAGGTCATGCCCTTATCGTCGGCCTTGAAGTCCCATGCGGTCATGGTAACCAGGTCGATGACGCCCCAGAAGTTGTCCTCAGCACCCATGGGCAGCTGAGCGGCAACGGCGTTGGCGCCCAGACGATCCTTCATGGTCTGAATGGCGTGGCCGAAGTCAGCGCCGACGCGGTCGTACTTGTTGATGAACGCGATGCGCGGCACGCCGTAACGCTCGGCCTGACGCCAAACGGTCTCGGACTGCGGCTGAACGCCGGCAACGGCGTCGAACACGGCGACGGTACCGTCGAGAACGCGCAGGGAGCGCTCAACCTCGGCGGTGAAGTCCACGTGGCCGGGCGTGTCGATGATCTGGAAGCGGTACGTCTCGTCGTCCTTCTTCCAGAAGCAGGTGGTAGCGGCGGCGGTGATGGTTACGCCACGCTCCTGCTCCTGAACCATCCAGTCCATCGTCGCGGCGCCGTCATGCACCTCGCCGATCTTGTGGGTCTTGCCCGTGTAGTACAGGATGCGCTCAGTAGTAGTGGTCTTACCGGCATCGATGTGGGCCATGATGCCGAAGTTACGGGTGAGCTTCAGGTCGTTTGTCTTAGCCATGTTCCGTCACGCCCTAGAAGCGGTAGTGCGAGAACGCACGGTTGGACTCGGCCATCTTGTACAGGTCCTCACGCTTCTTCACGGATGCGCCGGTGTTCTCGGCGGCGTCCATGATCTCAGCGGCCAGGCGCTGCTTCATGGTGTGCTCCTTGCGCTTACGGGAGAAGTCGACGATCCAACGGATGGCCAGCGTGGTGGCGCGACGGGAGTTGACTTCCATGGGCACCTGGTAGGTGGCGCCGCCGACACGCTTCGGCTTGACTTCGAGCGTGGGGCGGACATTGTCCATAGCCTTCTTGAAGACGGCCAGCGGATCTTCGCCCGTCTTGGCCTGAACCAGCTCGAAAGCACCGTAGACGATGCCCTCGGCGGTAGACTTCTTGCCGTCCAGCAGGATCTTGTTGATCAGCTGGGTGACAAGACGGTTGTTGTAGACGGCGTCCGGCTGAACTTCACGGCGGACGGCTGCTGCACGACGCGGCATGTAAAACTCCTTCTTATTCCTGCGCGCTTCTAAGAGACTTTCCTTCCCTCATTAGGCTGCCGCGTTTCCGGCCCTTCCGGTTACGCGTTTCTGCAGCCCGCGCGACTTAGCGGTGAACTTATTTCGGGCGCTTGGCACCGTAGCGGCTGCGAGCCTGCTTGCGCTTGTCAACTGCAGCGCAGTCGAGAGCGGCGCGGATGACCTTGTAACGGACACCAGGAAGGTCCTTAACACGGCCGCCGCGGATGAGCACCATGGAGTGCTCCTGCAGGTTGTGGCCCTCGCCCGGGATGTAGGCGGTAACTTCCATACCGTTGACCAGGCGGACACGGCAGACCTTACGCAGAGCCGAGTTCGGCTTCTTGGGGGTGGTGGTGTACACGCGGGTGCACACGCCACGCTTCTGCGGGTTGCCCTTCAGCGCCGGAGTCTTCGACTTCACGGCAGCCGTTTTGCGGCCCTTGCGGACCAGCTGATTGATGGTAGGCAAAATCTTCTCCTTCGCTCTTGCCTCCGACGGCGTACGAGACCGCCGTCGCATTTCTTCGTCGGCCACTCGTGTGCGTTCAGCTGATGCGCACACGACGACCTTCACCTGTTCAGGCGCGAGTTGGAACTTTAACACCGGGTATAGGGGCTGTCAAACGCCACGCACCCGGGTGTGTCTATTGCTATTGTACCGTGTTTTGGCTGGTCATGCAAGGTTTTTTCGACGTGTGAGCCACGTTTTGCACACAAATTCGGAAAAAGTTGTTGCAAATTTTTCGCCGCCGTGGGTGGGGTTTAGAGAAGCGTGGATTCATAGGCAGCACACCGCAGCGACTTGTGCGATAACCGGGATGGAAACATAGACGAGCTGTATTATTTGCGCGCGCCCAGGATGAGCTGCTCCACCAAGCGCGCCGTGCCTTCGAGGTTTTCCGCCGTGATGTACTCGTCGCGCGAATGGTAGTTCGCCATGCCCGTGGCCAGCGTGATGGCGCGCACGCCGCGCCCGGCAAGGATGTTCGCGTCCGCCCCGCCGCCCGAGGCGTGCAGGCGCGGCGCGAGGCCCGCAGCGCGCGCAGCGGTAACCACACTCTGCACAAGCGGATCGTGCTCGTCATAGGAAATAGGCAGGTAATCGGTGCGCCACTGGATGTCCACGCTGCCGTGAGCTTGGGCGGCCGCCGTGCGCATGGCGTCGTCCATGGCCGCACGCTCGGCGCGGGCGCGCTCAACCGACGTGGAGCGGCACTCCCCCGACAGCCAACACGTGGCGGGCACGACGTTCGTGGCTCCGTCGCACTCGATGACGCCGACGTTTGCGGTGGTGTGGGCCGACACGCGGCCGAGCGGCATGTGGCACACGGCCTGCGCGGCCATGCGCAGCGCCGAGTTGCCGCGCTCGGGCTCCACGCCCGCGTGGGCGGCCTGGCCATGAAACGTTGCCGTGAACGTGCAGTGGCACGGCGCCGACTGGATGATGGTGCCCGGGTCGCCGTCGGCATCAAGCACGTAGCAGGGCGCGCCGGCCGGCAACGCCGAGACGTCAAGCGCGCCGGAGCCAAGCAGGTGCAGCTCTTCGCACGTAGTCAGCACCACGCAGATCTCGGGCAGCTGCTCCCCTGTTTCCACCAGGCTGCGCACGGCCTCGAAGATGCCCGCGACGCCCGCTTTGTCGTCAGCAGACAGGATAGTGTCACCAGCCGAGCGAATGACGCCGTCTTCGACCACCGGCTCGATGCCCGCGCACGGCTGCACCGTATCCATGTGGCCGCACAGCACCAGCGCGCCCGGCACGTCGCCTGCGCGGCGCGCGATGAGGTTGCCCGCATCGGAGCCCGTCTGGGCTGCGGAATCGTCGAAGCGCACCGTGAAGCCGAGGGCTTCCAGCTCGGTGCGGCACCGTGCGGCCATGGCGCTTTCGTGCCGCGAAGGGCTTTCGATGCGCACAAGCTCGCAAAACAGGTTCAAAAGGCGGTCGGGTTTCATGGCGGCTCCGTTTCCTACAGCGAAAGCCGCGCAAGGCGGCTTTCGGACATTGGTTTTCGTTGCCTATTATATGGTGCGATCGGGCGCGGGCGGGCGCAAGGGCGCGGGCGGCCGGCAAAGATGCGTAAAGCGCATTCCGCATGGGCTATGCAACTGAACCTGCCGGCACATAGGCGAATTGCGTCTGGCAAGCTTCCGCAGAAGATGGACGCGTGCGGGCACAAGGGCGCGGGCGGCCGGCAAAGATATGCAAGCGCATTCCGATGGGATTCGCAACGCAATGATGCCAGTACGCAAGCGCATTGCGGTCGATAAGCTTCCGCAAAAAGCCCTGCGCGCTATGCGCGAGCTGCGGCCTGGGCGTCTTGGGCGTCCTGCTCGCCACGCAGGCGGTCGCGTTCGGCGTCGATGGCGCGGTTGCGGAAGTACACCACCCAGTTCGCGGCGATGCACACCACGTTGATGAAGTACACGGCAAGCACCCAGTTGATGGTGCCCGACACGAACTTCGCCGCAATGCCGGCGAAGTAGCCGAGCGTGATAAGCAGGATGAACTGCCAGCTGGTGCCCGCGGCCGTGCGGGCCTTGAAGTTCTTGTACGCGTTCATCGGCCACGAAAGCCCGAAGCAAATGAGCATGATCGCCTCGAGTGCCTCTGCCATTTCCGTCATCTCCTTGGTGGTATTCTGCAGGTGCGCTGTGGGCGTATGCCCGCGGCGGTTCGTTATGGTAGGACTGTTAACGTTATGGTTTGAGCATTTTCGATAATCTTCGCGTTATCGACACAGAGCAACACAACGGGGGCGAGGCTAAGCATGGAGCTTTTGCAGCTGCGATATTTTCACGAGGTGGCGCAAACGCAGCATATGACGAATTCGGCGAAGCGGCTGGGCGTGGCGCAGCCGGCGCTGACGCAGGCTATCCGGCGACTTGAGGGCGAGCTTGACGCGAAGCTGTTCGAGCGGCAGGGGCGCAACATTCGCTTGACGCCGTGCGGGCAGGCGCTTGAGGAGCATATCGCGCCGCTGTTGTCTGGGCTTGAGCAGGTGCCCGACGTGATTGCGCAGGCCAAAGGTGCCGAGCGCAACACCGTGCGCGTGGACGTGGAGGCCGCCACGCTTATGGCCGTCGACGCCATCGCGGCGTTTCGGGCGGCGCGCCCGCAGACGGCGTTCGTCATTAACCAGGCGAATGCGGCGGCGCGCTGGGACGTGCGCGTAAAGACGGTGCTGGCGGGTGCCGCCGTTGACGCGAAGGGTGCGCACGCGTTTCGGGAGCGCGTCTGCTTGGCGGTGCCGCGCGAGCGCGTGGGCGAAAGCGGCAGCGTGGCGCTGGCGGATTTCGCGGAGGCGCCGTTTGTGGCGCTGGCGGGCTCGCGGGCGTTTCGCGCCGTGTGCGACGAGCTGTGCAGCCAGGTGGGATTCGCGCCGAACGTGGTGTTCGAGTCCGACAGCCCCGATGTGGTGCGCAAGTTCATAGCGCTGGGGCTTGGCGTGGGGTTTTGGCCCGAGCACAGCTGGGGTGCGCTTGAAAGCGCGGACGTCGCGCTGGCACCGATTGCCGACGAGCGCTTCGCGCGCGATATCGTGGTGGAGGCGGCGGCGCGCCCGCTGGGGCAAAAGGCCGCCGAGTTCCACGCGTTTCTGCTGGACTTCGTGGGCAGGCGCATGAACGGCGAAGGCGAGTAACGGCAGCGCGGCCGCTTGCCGAGCGCGGCTGCCGAAAAGGCGATGCTGTGCGGCGATTGGTTGCTGCGGGCGTTCGGGTTGTCCTCGGTTACGAAATGCGCAACGCCGCGCGAACGATCTTTCGGAAGCGCTATGCCAGCCGGGAAACGCATGCAGCGACCGGATGGGCGTAGCACGAAAGTGTGCAATAGCTGTTGCCCCTGCTTAAAACGAACGAAGGCCCCGGGCTTTGCGCCTGGGGCCTTCGCGATGATGCCGGTGTAAATCGATTACAGGGCCAGGATGGGGGCTGCGACCTGCTTCTTGCGGGACAGCACGCCGGGCATCCAGACAGACTTGCCCGTGACGTCGATGTTGAACGCGCGGTTCACGAAATCGGTGTCGCCTTCGCAGATGAACTGGCTGCCTTCGGCCAGGATGTCGGTAGCGAAGAACAGCACGAACTGGTAGCCCTTTTCGGCCACAAGTGCCTTGATGGCTTCGCGGATTTCAGGCTCGCGGTCAAGCACGGCCTTGAGGTCGACCGTTTCGTACTGGCCGATGTAGACCTTGTTGCCGTTGGAAAGCTCGAACTCCTTGGCATCGGCGTTCACCAGCTTGTCGACGGGCAGCTCGGCGGGGTTGGAGCGGCACTTGAAGATAGACATGCCGTACTCCACCGGGTCCACGCCGACGGCCTCGGCCGTGCGGGCGATGATGTCGCGGTCGAAGTCGGTGGTGGTGGGCGACTTCATGATAACGGTGTCGGTGAGCATGGCACCGAGCAGCAGCGCGGCGATGGACTGCGGCAGCTCCACGCCTTCGATCTCGAACTCGCGCGCGACGATGGCCGCGGTGGAGCCGACAGGGCGGGCGTTGAAGCGCAGCGGCTGGGCCGTGACCAGGCCGCCAAGGCGATGATGGTCGACGATTTCCAGGATTTCGGCGGCGTCAAGGCCGTCGGCGGACTGCAGCGCCTCGTTGTGGTCGACGAGGATGACCTGTTGGCCGGCTTCCACGGACTCGATAAGGCGCGGGGTCTCGATGCCGCGCTCGCCGAGGATCCACTCGGTCTCGGGCGGCAGCGAGCCCAGGCGGACCGCCTCGTACGTGGCGTCGACGCCGTCGCGCTTCGCCAGCTCGTTCTTCAGATACGCGTAGCCAACAGCCGCGCTGATGGCATCGTTGTCGGGATTCTTGTGACCGAACACCAGAATGGGTGCCGCCATGTGATCGCTCCTTACCTTCGCCGACGCGCCGTCGGCGCATCCTTCGTCTTGCTCATAAGAGGCCCCGCGGCAAGCGCATGGGACCAACTCGCTATTATACTGCCCGTTTGCGCACGCGGGCGAAACGAGCGCAAAACGCCCAGGAGCACCCGCCGGCGGCAAGAAACCCGCGAACCGGGCCGGACCGGTAAATTCATGTAACGCATAGGCGTGGAAGTGGCGGGGAGCGGCTATAGTGTTCGCAAGACATTGGAGCGCGGCGAGGTTTCTCGGCGCGGGCGCATCATCGTCTTCTTGCAGCGAAGAATAGGAGCGAACATGGAAACGCTGGGGCTAACCGACATCATCGGGCCGGTAATGGTGGGGCCGTCGAGCAGCCACACCGCTGGCGCGCTGCGCATCGCGTACATGGCGCGCAAACTGGCCGGTAGCCTGCCGCGGCGCGTGGAGTTTCGCCTGCTTGGCAGCTTCGCGCACACGCTGACCGGGCACGGCACCGACAAGGCGCTTGTGGCCGGCATGCTGGGCTTTTCGCCCGATGACCTGCGCATTCGCAATTCATTTGCCCACGCGCGCGAAGCGGGGCTTCATTTTGAGTTCACTCCCCTGCCCGACTCGGACGACTACGAACACCCCAACACCATCGACATGGTCATCGACGGCGCCGACGGCGTGCGCATGTGCGTGCGCGGCGAAAGCGTGGGCGGCGGCGCGGCGGTTATCCGCAAGATCGACGGCGTGGACGTGTACATCACCGGCGAGAACCACTCCATCGTGGTGCAGCAGATCGACGAGCCCGGCGTGCTTGCGCACATTGCCACGTGCTTGAGCGAGCACGGCGTGAACATCGCCACCGCGCGCATGTACCGCGAGCAGCGCGGCGACGTGGCCTACACCGTGCTCGAGACCGACCAGAGCATCAGCGAAGACGCGCGCGAGGCCATCATAGCTAACCCGCTTATCCGCGGCTGCCGCGTCATCCCCGCCGCCACCGAGGCCGGCGAGGCGCCGGCGCCGGTTGACGCCGACGTGCAAACGCGGGCGCTCGAGGATTTGCGGGCGCTGGATTTCGGCACGGGAAGGGCGCTTTTGGAGCTGTGCCGGGCACGCAAAGCCTCCATTTCCGAGATGTTCTTCCGCCGCGAGCAGGCCGTTCAGGAAAGCCGTGGGTTCGCCGACGGCACGCAGGCGTACCTTTTGCGCGTGCTGCGCGTCATGAAGGACGCCGCGTTCGGGCCGCTTGACGAGCCGGCGAATTCCATGGGCGGGCTTTTGGGCGGCGAGGCGCAGCGCATGGCGAAGCTGCGCCGGCATGCGCGCAACGTGTGCGGCGAGCCCATATCGTCGTCGGCGGCGTACGCCATGGCCGTGCTGGAAACGAACGCGTCCATGGGCCGCATCGTGGCGGCGCCGACGGCGGGTTCGGCCGGCGTCATCCCCGGCGTGCTGCTGTCGCTGCAGGCCACGAAGGGGTTCACGGACGACGAGCTGGTGTGTGCGCTGGGATGCGCGGCGGCCGTGGGGTACCTGATCACGCGCAACGCCACCGTGGCCGGCGCCGAGGGCGGCTGCCAGGCCGAGATCGGCAGCGCCGCGGCCATGGCGGCGGCGGCAACCGTGGAGCTTGAAGGTGGCACGCCCGAGCAGTGCCTGGACGCGGCGGGCAACGCGCTGACGAACATGATGGGGCTGGTGTGCGACCCCGTGGCGGGCCTCGTTGAGGTGCCGTGTCAGAAGCGCAACGCATCGGGTGCGGCAACGGCGCTGGTCAGCGCACAGATTTCGCTGGCGAACGTCGGCAACCTAGTTGGGTTCGACCAAACGGTGGAAGCCATGTACAAGGTAGGCCGCAGCCTGCCGTTCGAGTTGCGCGAAAGCGCCCTGGGCGGCCTGGCAGCCACGCCAGACGCCTGCGCCTGGTGCGAATCCCACATGTGCGGAAAGTAGGCGCCATCAGCAAGCAAACCGAGCTTTAGTAAAGTCGTTTTTAGTAAAGTTGGCTTTAGTAAAAACTGCTAGCGGCTCAAAAGGTCGTTGCCTTGGCGGGCTAGACAGCCAGCGAATGACGACAAGAGAAACGGAGGAGCCTTTCCATTTATGTCAAATGACCTGCTCTACCGTCAAGGTGGACAATTCAAGCTATGTCGAGCGCTACCTGCAAAATGCCCGACGCGCAAAGGCAAAAGAAGACTGGGCCGAGGTCGAGCGTTATTACAACATGGTGGAGCAGAACGAACCTACCAACATCGAGGCGATCTTCTATTCGGCATACGGCAAAGCCATGCAGTCACTGGTGGATTCGGACCCGTACAAACGCGAAGCCGCTTTCAGTTCGCACGGATAATAGCAATACGATGGCAGCATCCGAAGGGAGAGGGAAATACACCGTTAACGCCAGCGCAAAGGCCATTACGTTAACTTCAGCGCTTCCCATCGGAGAAAAATCTACCACCAGTACGTTATACTTTGAGAATCTCGATGACACCATCAATTCGTTGACATATGGTGATACGACTTTCTTGCGAAGGCATTAACAGCCACATCAAGGTGATGAAAAGAGTAGATATTTGAACAACCCGGAAGACAGCGAACTACAATGAATCGGATCAGATGCCGCAAAAATAAGTCTAACCGTATTCTTCGCAGCATCCGAATAAACCATTAGCTTACCGTAAAATGCTTCGAATTTTATTCGCAAACAACCATGCTTTCGAACTTTATAAGGATGAAATTGGTGCTTTGATCAGCGTAGCGTTTGCAATCGTCGGTGAAACCAGATTTTGAGAAAACGTAACGGTACGCCTTCGAATCGGCACCCGCTAATGCAGCACGCCGGTCGAGTGTCTTGAGCACCAATGCGTCAACCTGTTTGTTTGTCCACTTGCATTCCGCAACGGCAACAATTGTGCCTTCGTCGAGGCAAACAATATCGAGCTCTTCCTGCGTTTTCGTCTGAGGGTCGCTTCCCCACCATCTTCCGGCTTCATCGAATGCGAACGGCAGATTCCCTATCGCATTCGCCCTCCAGAGCCATTCAAGGCAAATTTGCTCAAAGACATGGCCCATATACTCGGGAAGATGGTCGAGCGCTCGGCGGGCTGCTCGTTCGACCATTCCTCGCTCGATGAGGGATTTTGAAGGCAAAACGAACCGATACCAGAAGCTAAACAGGTTGTCAGTCAGCCGGTATGTTCCGCGCCGGCGCTTCGATCCAATGGGGAATTCCTGGTCAACAAGACCGATCCTTCGTAATTCCTTAACGTAGTAAGACAACTCGGCGCTTGCGATGCCCGCCGTTGTGGCGATTTCGTTTGCCGTAGTCTTCCCAGAAGCTATCGCACCGATAACCGCGTTGTAAAGAGCGGCCTTCTGAACTTCTTGTTTGAGTAAATTTGTTGGTTCCTCATACAACATCGAGCTAGGATCGAAAAAAACGCTCTCTAGGTTTTCCTTAATCGATAGCTTTTGGTCGAATTGCTTCAGGTACAACGGTATGCCGCCGACCATGCCGTAGTAGCAAGCCGCATCCTGCAGTGATACTTCCGGGAAAAACTCCCTTGACTCAAAGAAATCCAAAGGTTTGATTTCTAGCTGAGCGGTTCTTCTTCCGTACAAGGGGCTTTTCTCCGAAAGCACTTGCTCGCGCATGAACGACAAGGACGATCCGCACAAAATCAGATACAGCTTCGACGTGCTTGCGTTGCGATCGATAAGCATTTGGAGAATGGATGAGACGCTTGGCTCAGCCTTGGCAAGATAGGGGAATTCATCGATGACGAACACTACACGTTGTGATTCAGCCAGCGAGAAAACAGCTTCGAAGGCGGTTTGGAAATCAGGATACACAGGAGCCAATGTCGGATCCGCATCAGGATGGTCCAGCATAAAGCACTCTCGGCTGAGATTTCTCAAGTTCACCGCTGAACTATCTTCAACAGCCGTAAAGAATACGGTCGGCAGTTGCTCGCTAAACTTGCTGATGAGCGAAGTTTTGCCTACGCGTCGCCGCCCGTAAATCACGGGGAACTGGAATGTTTCTGCGTCATAGAGCTTTCGAAGCGTTGCCAGCTCACGCTCTCTCCCGATAAACAAACTTGTCTCCATCCGTTTAGTAAACTGTACTTTAGTGAAACCAACTTTACTAAAGTGCAGTTTACTAAAATTCTCTAGAGATTCAAAGGGACGTTGGCCTACTGATTTAAACGATAAGCGCATAGGCGGTACGTGAAAAAGAAAGGGAGTTCGCCAGCCCATTTATGGCAAACCGGCCTGCCCCTTTGTCGGTTTGTGGGCCAATGTAGCAGAAAAGCCCCAGCCTACCGCATACAAGCGAAGGCGTCCAAAGGAATCCCCTCGCCCGCATTCGCAGTTGTCACGTTTATGGCAAACGACTTGTCCCTTTGTCATGCGAAAGCGCCCCTCGCAGTGGGGATTTGCGAGGGGCGCTGGTTTGTTAGTTGATTTTTACGATGGGGGCGTAGTCTTTAAGGAGCTTTTTCGTTTGGCCGGATTTGGTGAAGCGGACGTAGAGCGTGTCGCCGTCGACTTTCGTGACTTTGCCGCGGCCGAACGTCTTGTGGTCCACCATGTCTCCGGCTGCAAACGTCATCTTCGCGGCCGCCTTCTTCTCGGCGCCCGGACGCACATACGCTCCCGAAACCGCGCGGCCCGAGCCCATGCCGGAGCCCATGCGACCCGTGCGCGCCTCGCGGCGCTCGCGGTCGGAGCGCCCGCCGGGCATGCTGGCGCTCGATCGGCCGAACACGCGCCCGCCGCCGGCCTCCACACCGCTGCCGGATATACCCTTGCGGCTGCCGCGCTTCTCCCAGCCGGTGCCCGAGAAGCCCTGGCTGCCCACGCCCATGGTTTGGCGCAGCTCGGAGGGAATCTCGTGCACGAAGCGCGACACGGGATTCGACTGCGTTTGGCCGAAAATCTGGCGCGTGTAGGCGCACGTGAGGTACAGCGCCTTGCGGGCGCGCGTGATAGCAACGTAGGCCAAGCGGCGCTCCTCCTCGATGCCGGCCGCGTCGCCGACGCTGTTCATGTGCGGGAACAGCGTCTCCTCCATGCCGGCCACGAACACGCAGTCAAACTCCAAGCCCTTGCTGGCGTGCACGGTCATCATGGTGACGGCCTGGCCGTCGTCTTCCATGGTGTCAAGGTCGGTACGCAGGCGCACCCACTCCAAAAAGTCGGCCAGCGAATCGCCGCGCAGCACGCGCACCGGCTCATCGGTAGCAGCCGCCTCCTCTTCGCTAACACCTTCCCCACCAGCGGTTACACCGACTGCAACCGGCGCGTCATCCGCAAGTTGTCCACCCATAGGTAGCGAAGAGTCAGCGAGAGTTTCCCCAATGCCCGAGCCTTCGTCAGCAGCCGCGGATTGGGTGCGAGGGGAAGCCGCAGCGTCGAGCGCATCCGCCGTTCGTAGAACGGCGGAATGCTGAGGCGCCGCGTAGTCGGCGTCTTCCTCGTCGTGCGTGTCCACGAACTCGTCGACTACCGACAAGAACTCCTGGATGTTCTCGATGCGCCCGCGCGCCTCGTCGGTGTTTTCGGCCTGCAGCGCGCCGATAAGGCCCGACTTATCGATAACGGCCTCGATAAGCTTGCGCAAATCGCCCGAATACGACTGCGCGTCTTTCACCAGTTGCACGAACTCGCCCACGCTGCGACGCGTGGAGGCGCGCAGCTCGGGGTCGGCCACGGCCAGCTCGGCGCCTTCCATAAACGTCATGCCCATTTCGCGCGCGAACTGCTCGATGCGCTCGATGGTGGACTTGCCGATGCCGCGGCGCGGCGTGTTGATAACCCGCTTGGCCGCGATGTCGTCGGCGGGGTTCACCACCAGCGTGAGGTACGCCATGACGTCGCGGATTTCGGCGCGCTCGAAGAAGCGCGTGCCGCCGACGATGCGGTACGGCACGCCGGCGCGCAGCAGCATGTCTTCAAGCATGCGCGACTGCGCGTTCGTGCGGTAGAACACCGCCACCTGGTTGTAGCTGAGGCCCTTCTGGCGCTGTTTCTCGATTTCGCCGGCAATCCAGCGGCCCTCGTCGCGCTCGTCAGTGGCCATGTACACGTGGATTTTCTCGCCGTCTTCCTGGTCGGTGAACAGCTTTTTGGCCTTGCGATGCTGGTTGTTCGCGATGACCGCGTTCGCCGCGGCCAGCACGTTGCCGACGCTGCGGTAATTCTGCTCCAGCTTCACGGTGGTGCAGCGCGGGTAGTCCTTCTCGAAGTCGAGGATGTTGCGGATGTCAGCGCCGCGCCAGCTGTAAATGGACTGGTCGTCGTCGCCGACCACCATGATGTTGCCGTGCTGCTCGGCCAAAAGGCGCGTGATCTCGTACTGCGCGTGGTTCGTGTCCTGATACTCGTCCACCATGATGTAGCGGAAGCGCAGTTGGTAGGCCTCCAGCACCTCGGGGTGGTTTTTGAGCAACAGATACGCGTACAGCAGCAAATCGTCGAAGTCGAAAGCGTTCGCCTGCTTCAGGCGCTCCTGCAGCCGCTCGTACACGCGCGCAGCCACCTTGCCCACCGGGTCGTTGGCCTCTTTGGCGAACACGCCGGGAGCCTTCAGCTCGTTTTTCGCCGTGGAAATGCGGTTCATGAGCGCGTTTACGGGGAAGCGCTTCGGGTCGATGTCGAGCTCGGCCATGATTTCCTTGTACAGGCGCTTTTGGTCGTCGGTGTCGTAGATGGTGAAGCTTTTCGAGAAACCCAGCAGCTCGGCGTCGGCGCGCAGCATGCGCACGCACATGCTGTGGAACGTGGACACCCACATGCCGCGGCTGCGCGGCCCCACCAGGCCTTGCAGGCGTTCGCGCATTTCCGCGGCGGCCTTGTTCGTGAACGTGATGGCCAAAATTTCCCACGGCGCCACGTCAAGGTCTTCGAGGATGTGCGCGATGCGGTACGTGAGCACGCGCGTTTTACCTGATCCGGCACCTGCAAGCACAAGCAGCGGGCCTTCGGTGCATTCGACGGCCGCGCGCTGCGGGCCGTTGAGCGTGGTGATGTCGACGGGCATGTGGGGTTCCTTCGGGCTAAACCGCCGGCCTCGCGGGCTTACGCGGCAGCTGAGCTAGCAGGGCGCGCGGGTGGCGAAGACGACGGGGTGATTCCAATGGTTGCGCCGTGAAGCGCAACGTATGATTCTAGCGCAGCTTGGCAGCAGGTTCACGGCCGCGGCGCGCGCATGCACAGCATAGGCAGATAGTGTTCTATTTTCGCAGGACAATAGGCGGCCAAAGCGCAGGCGAAGGACGCGAAGGAGCGATGCGCCAGCGGCCCGATGCTCCGCACAGGCAGCCATACCGCGCCCGCCCGGACAGCAACGTAAACGCAGATTCCGCAAAGAGCGAAGCGATTGCCGATGCGCCCAACGCTTCCTTAACGAGAGCGAACGCGAAAGCAACAGCGATGCGGTACCATAATCGATGCCGAAATGCGGCAAACCGGGCAAAAGCGCGAGGCGAAGGAGGCGAACATGGGCGCGTGGACGAAAGCGAACAGCACCGACGGGCTGCTGGGCCACGTTGAACTTGACCGCGTGCTCGACACGCAAAACTTCGCCGTAAGCGACGCCTGCGTAGGGTGCGGGCGCTGCGAGCGCATCTGCCCCGCCGGCGCCATCGTGATGGACGGCAAGCGCCCCACCTGGCCCGATGCCGAATGTCTTATGTGCTTAGGATGCGTGCGCGCCTGCCCCGCCCGCGCCATCAGCTACGGCGCGCGACAATAAATCCGGGCCGCAGGAGCAAGCAAGGCGACGCTGCGCGGCAGAGCCGGCGCCCCACCCCTCCCTAAACGCACGAAGGCGAACCGGGGAATCCGATTCGCCTTCGAAAAATGCTTCGCGAGCAACGCGCTGCGCGCTATCCGCAAACGCCGCTACACGATCTTCTTGCCGAACACGGCCGCAATCTCGCGCAGCTCTTCGACGAGCACGCGGAACTGGGCCGGAGTCAGCTGCTGCGGGCCGTCGGACAGGGCCTTCGGAGGGTTGGGATGCACCTCGATCATGATGGAGTCGGCGCCCACGGCAACCGCGGCGCGGGCCAAGGACGGCACCAGGTCGCGCACGCCAGCCGGGTGCGACACGTCGACGCAGATGGGCAGCAGGCTTTGCTTGTGGATAACCGGCACCGCGGAGATGTCGAGCGTGAAGCGCGTGGCCGTTTCGAACGTGCGCAGGCCGCGCTCGCACAGCACGACGTTGTCATTGCCCTCCATGGTGATGTAGTCGGTTGCGGCCAGCCACTCGGCGATGGTGCCCGCGAAACCGCGCTTGAACAACACCATCTTGCGCGAGTCCTTCGTGACCTTGCCGATGTTTTTCAGCAGGCTGAAATTCTGGAAGTTGCGCGCGCCCACCTGCAGGCCGTCGACGTAGGAGTGCACCAGCTCGCAGTGCTCGGAGTCCATGACTTCCGTGAGCGTTTTCAGGCCGTACTTCTCGCCGCCGGCCTTCATGATCTTCAGCGCTTCCTCGCCGAGGCCCTGGAAGCTGTGCGGGTTCGTGCGCGGCTTGTACGCGCCACCGCGAATCCAGGAAAGGCCCAAGTCGTGAATGCATTCGGCAACTTCGAAGAACTGCTCTTCGCTTTCTACCGAGCAAGGACCGGCGTAGATAGTGATCTCGTCGGTGCGGGTGCCGTAATCCGGCAGCTTCGTTTCGATATGCTGTTCGCTCATGCCGACGGAGTCTCCTTCATGACCTTCAGGATAGTGCTGTAAATCTCGCGGAGGTTGTCGTTATAGAGCGGCCCTTCGTTGAAGCTGTCAACCTTCTCGAAAATCTCCTCCTCGCGCTTCGGGTCGTACAGACCCATACGCGCACCGGGCTTCAGGCCGCGAATGACCAGCGAGTGACCGGCGCGCTTGTTCAGCAGCGCGACGATCTGACGGTCGATTTCGTCGATCTTGGCACGATGTTCCTGGATCTGCTCGAACGAGCTGTTCTGATCAGACATCGGCTTTTCCTTCCATACTTGCAAGTGGTAACGAGCATGGCCGCGCGCGCCGCTTCCCTGCTGCGGCGCGCCGCTTGCGCGACAAGCGGCCCTCGTGTGGCAAACATGATAGCAAAAGAGCCCGGCAAGCTGGGGATATCGCGCCAGAAATGTCGGTGAACTTTTCAGGGCGTGGCGGCAGACGTTATGCCAGCACGCCCGCCATCTGCAGGGCGAACACGCCGAGCACCAGCACGCCGACAATGATGCGGTACCAGCCGAACGCCGTGAAGTCGTTGCGCTTGATGTAGCCCATGAGGAATTTGATGGACACGACCGACATAACAAACGCCGAGACGATGCCGACGACGAGCACGACAATCTCGGTTTGCGTCATGACCAGACCGGCCGCCACGAACTTCAGGCATTTCACCAGGCCCCAGCCGAACATGATGGGGATGGCCAGGAAGAACGTGAACTCGGCCGCCGCGGTTCGGCTGCAGCCGCACAGCATGCCGCCGATGATGGTGGCGCCGGAACGCGACGTGCCGGGGATGATGGCCAACACCTGGAAGCAGCCGATTTTCAGCGCCGTTTTCCAGTCGATGTGGTCGACGTCGGTGATGCGGAACATGCGGCGCTCCGCCTCGGCCTCGATGTCGGCGCTAGATGCCGCCGTGGCCGCAAGCGGTTGCATGCGCGCGTGTCGACCGCGCGGCATGGTGGGCTGCGCGCGCTCGGACTCGATGGCGCGGCGATATTCGCCCAGGCGGCGACGGTTGCGGCGCTCGAGCACGATGAACACCACGCCGTACAGGATGAGCATGGCCGCCACGCGCACCTTATTGTAGAAGTGGGCGTTCACCCAGTCGTCGAACAGGATGCCGATGATGGCCGCCGGGATGCAACCGATGGCAACCATGCCCCACAAACGCCACGTTGCACGCTTCTCATCTGCGGTTTTGCGCGGGCTTACCGGGTTGAGCTTGTGGAAGTACAGCGTGAGCACGGCCAGGATGGCGCCGATTTGGATGACGACGAGGAACAGCGCGAGGAATTCCGGCGACACCTGCAGCTGCACGAAGTCGTCGACGATGATCATGTGGCCCGTCGATGAGATGGGCAGCCATTCGGTAACGCCCTCGACAATGCCGATGAGCAGGGATTTCAACGCTTCGATAATCATATTCCGCCTTTCACATACCTGTTGCGCGACGCTTGAGAGGGCGGCGCCAGGAATCGTGATGGCGCATGCGCCCGATGCGTTCGAACGCGTCACGATTTCACCATGGTACGCGCAGGTTACGCGCGACGTGGGCTTTTGGACGGAAACCAGACCGGGCGCACGAACATTTTACGTGCGTTTGATGTTTGGGGGCGGCGCCATTCACCC
>OLOX01002090.1_pt1 | contig 17166 bp, 18 predicted proteins | sample 1672091 | NCBI WGS metagenome assembly OLOX01 (sample SAMEA3136644, study PRJEB25190) | human gut metagenome | reverse complement strand
TCACCCGGGACGATGCGAGTATCGTCCTCTACCTAACTCCTACTCGTGTTCCGCCCAATCGCGGCTTCGGCCCACGGCTTTGTGCCAGCCAGCCAGCAGCTTTTCGCGTTTCGGAGCTTCCATGTTGGGAGTAAAGGTCATGTTGCAGTGCCACAGGCTGCGGATTTCCCCACGGTCTTTCCACACGCCGGTGGCAAGGCCCGCCAGGTAGGCAGCGCCAAGGGCCGTTGTTTCGCGGATGGCCGGGCGCAGCACGGTTTTGTTCAGGATGTCCGCCTGGAACTGCATCAAAAACTGGTCGCGGGAAGCACCGCCATCCACTTTCAGGGCGGTGATGGGCTGGCCCACATCCAACTCCATCGCGTGCACCAGGTCATAGCTCTGATAAGCGATGGACTCCTCCGCCGCGCGGATGATATGGTTCTGGGTGGTGCCGCGGGTAATGCCCACAATGGCCCCGCGGGCGTACATATCCCAGTAGGGTGCGCCCAATCCGGTAAAGGCCGGAACAATATACACCCCGCCGTTATCCGGCACCTTCTGGGCGTAATACTCCGAATCCCGGCTTTCTTGGATCATGCGCAGGCCATCGCGCACCCACTGGATGACCGCCCCGCCCACAAACACACTGCCCTCCAGCGCATACTCCACCTTGCCGTTCAGGCTGATGGCAATGGTGGTCAGCAGGCCATTTTTGCTGCGGCAGATGGTATCGCCGGTGTTCATCAGCAAAAAGCAGCCGGTACCATAGGTGTTTTTGGCTTCGCCTTTGGAAAAACAGCCCTGGCCAAACAGTGCGGCCTGCTGGTCGCCCGCAATACCGGCCACCGGCACCTGTACGCCGCACAGGTCGGTGTAACCGTAAATCTCGCTGGAATCCGTCACACGCGGCAGCATGGCGCGGGGGATATCCAGCGCGTTCAGCAGTGTATCATCCCAGTCCAGCTTGTGGATATTATACAGCATGGTGCGGCTGGCGTTGGTTCGGTCCGTTACATGCACCTTGCCGCCGGTCAGCTTCCACACCAGCCAGCTGTCCACCGTGCCAAACAGAATTTCTCCCGCCTGTGCGCGCTCCCGTGCGCCCGGCACATGGTCCAGAATCCACTTGATTTTGGTTGCGGAAAAGTAGGCATCCGGCACAAGGCCGGTATTCTCTTTGATATACTCTGCCATGCCCGGCTGGCTGAGCAGCTCATCCACCAACGGTGCAGTGCGGCGGCATTGCCACACAATGGCGTTATAAATGGGGCGGCCGGTCGCTTTTTCCCACAAAATCGTGGTTTCGCGCTGGTTGGTAATGCCGATGGCGGCAATATCATGCGCATCCACGCCGCTTTGGGCTACCACCTCGTTCATCACGCCATACTGGCTGGACCATATCTCCATGGGGTCGTGCTCCACCCAGCCCTGCTGGGGGTATAGCTGCTCAAATTCGCGCTGGCGCACGGCAATAATATTCTGCTCATTATCAAACAGGATTGCCCGGCTGCTGGTGGTACCCTGATCCAGCGCAAGAACATATCTGCTCATCTTCAACCTCCCTGTTGATGGGTAACGGGGCTGACTACCCGCTGTTTTTATTCCACTTTTTCCATGTTACGCGTTGCCACAACATCCACGCCGGTGCCGCACACGTTAGGCAGTACCACATCCCCGGTATGCACGGGGGCTTGCAGAGCCGCGGTATTCAGCGCAGCCATCACGGAAAACATCGTTTCCTTTGGCACCGCCTGCGCGGTTTTGACCGGGCAGCGCGGGTACAGCCCACCCGTAATGCGCACGGTGCTGGTAATGATGCGGGTGGGGTGGGTCAGTTCCTCTTTGCCGTATGCAGCGCCGTTGGGGCAGGCATTGCCGGTCACGGCATAGTCATTTGCGGTGTCCACCCGCAGATGGCACCCCTTGGGGCAGCAGATGCAGATCAGCTCTTTTATTGTTTCTGTCATGATTGCGGCACCTCCTCCACAGCAACGATCAGCGTGCCGTCCGCTTTTTGCAGCAGAGCTTTGGGCAGCGTAATGTGCTCCATCTCCCCCGGTGCCAGGCGTTCCCGCTTAAAGGCGGCAATTTTGTTTGGTCCGCAGCGCACCGTTATGGTGCTGGGCCCATAATTGCGCCGCACACGGAACGATACGCTCACGCTTTTCTGCACGCCGTCCAGCCGGATATGCTGCGGCACGGTGTAGCCAATGCCCTCCCCCGCTGCCAGCGGCAGAACGGTTTCGGTTTCTATCTCGCCATTTTGCACATAGGCTGCCGCGGCTGCACCGGCGGTTTCGCTTTCGCCGGAAACAAAATCCACCAGATCGTGCACATGCACCACGTTGCCGCAGGCAAATACACCGGGGATCTCGGTTTCCATATTTTCATATACCACGGCCCCCTTGGTGTGGGGGTCCATGGCAATACCTGCCTGGCGGGTCAACTCGTTTTCGGGGATCAACCCCACACTGAGCAGGATGGTATCCACATCAAACTCCATCTCGGTTCCAGGGATAGGGCGGCGGTTTTCATCCACCTTGGCAACGATGGCTTTTTCCACTCGCTTTTTGCCCTGAATTTCCACAATGGTGTGGGATAAGTACAGCGGAATATCAAAATCCTGCAAGCACTGCACAATGTTGCGGGTCAACCCGCCGGAATAAGGCATCACTTCCACGCAGGCGAGCACTTTGGCTCCCTCCAGCGTCATACGGCGCGCCATGATCAGGCCGATATCGCCGCTGCCCAAAATCAATACCCGTCTGCCCACCAGGTAGCCTTCCATATTTACATAGCGCTGGGCTGCACCGGCGGTATAAATTCCCGCCGGGCGGGTGCCGGGGGTGCCGATGGCCCCGCGGGTGCGCTCGCGGCAGCCCATGCACAGGATAATGCTTTTGGCCTGAATGATCTGGTAGCCCTTGCTGCGGCTGACGCAGTGTACCTGCTTATCGGGGGTCACCTCCAGCACCATGGTGCCCAGTTCCACCCGCACGCCGGTTGTGCGCAGCATCTCGATATAGCGCCCGGCGTATTCCGGGCCGGTAAGCTGCTGGCCAAACCGATGCAGGCCAAACCCGTTGTGGATGCACTGGTTCAAAATACCGCCCAGCTCTGCATCGCGTTCCAAAATCAAAATATCGCGCAGGCCATGCTGCCACGCGCTGTACGCCGCCGCCAGGCCCGCCGGGCCGCCGCCGATGATAACAAGTTCAACCATGGTTGCACCCCCTTCCGGTTTTGGTTTCACACAGCAGCACATTGGTGCCGGCTTTGTCCTGCAATACATCCAACGGGTCAATGCCTAGTGTTTTGCTGATCAGTTCCAGCACGCGCGGCCCGCAAAAGCCGCCCTGACAGCGGCCCATGCCCGCGTTGCACCGCCGCTTTACGCCATCAATGCTCACGGCTGGGATCTCGCTCTGCAAGGCATCCAGAATCTCGCCCTCGGTGATCGTCTCACACCGGCAGATCACACGGCCATAGGCGGGATTTTTGGCAATCAGCTCCGCCTTTTGCTCCGGCGGCAGCTCCTTGAACCGCACGCGGGTACGGCCATCCTTATAATCCGTCTTTGGCTCCGGCAGGTCGTTGTGGGCTGCCAGAATTTTAGTTACCTCTTTTGCCACAGCCGGTGCACTGGAAAGCCCCGGCGATTTCATGCCCGCCAGGTCAATAAAGCCCGGCGCGCCGTCCGCTTCGCCGATCACGAAGTCCCCGGTATCCACGTTGGCGCGCACACCGGCAAAGTTGCGGATGGACTCGCCAAAGCGGATCCCCGGCACACTGCGCCTGGCCGTTGCCGCCACAAAGGCAAGGCCGTCTGCCGTGCAGGCGGTATCATCCCCCGCTACCGGCTGGGCGTTCGGCCCCACCAGCAGGTTGCCGTGTACGGTGGGCGTTACCAGCACCCCTTTGCCGTTCTCGTTCGGGCACTGGAAGATCACATGGTTCACGCGGTTGCCTTCGCTTTTGTCCAGCAGATAGTATTCCCCGCGGGTAGGTTCCAGCGTAAAGGTGTGCGGCGCGGCCATCTCATGGATGGCCTGGGCGTTCAGTCCCGCCGCATTGACCACATAGCGGGCCGCAAAGCTGCCGTTTGGCGTGGTCAGCTGCCAGCCGCCGTCAATCTTTTCAATGTTGGTTACAGAAGTGCTGCGGTACAGCTCTACCCCGTTGCGCACCGCCACCTCCGCCATGGCCAGCGCAAACTCCCACGGACTGACGATGGCTGCGCTGGGGGCAAACAGCGCCCCGGCCACTGTAGGGGCAAGCTGCGGCTCCATCGCCAGGGTTTCCTCCGCCGTCAGCAGCCGGATGCCCGGCACGCCGTTTGCCACGCCGTTCGCGTACAGCTTTTGCAGGTGGGGCAGCTCTGCCTGGCTCAGCGCCAGCACCAGGCTGCCGCACTGGCGGTAGGGCACATCCAGCCGGGCGCAGATTTCCTTTGCCAGCGCCACGCCCTGCACATTCAGGCGGGCCATTTGGGTGCCCGGTTCCGGGTCATACCCGGCGTGCAGGATGGCGCTGTTTGCCTTCGTTGTTCCATCCGCCACATCGTTTTCTGCTTCCAGCACTGCCACATGCAGCGGATAGTGCGACAGTTCATACGCTGCAGCTGCACCAACCACACCACAGCCAATGATTGCTACATCCAGCATAACTACCTCCCAGTTGTATTGGTCATTCAGGATGCAAAAATCCATCCTGTCAGCATGGTTTCCATTGGTTTAATCATAGCGTTAAATGCACAAAAAATCAAGTTCAAGTTGATTTATTTTGCGCATTTCATCGCCATTGTGTAGACAGCGGAATAGAGGTCCGCTGCTTTGTTTGCTGCTGCCTTTCTATGCAAAAAGCTGCCGCACCTGGCTTTCCCGGTGCAGCAGCTTTTTGTGTTTTTATGGGGTGAATAATCGTACTATCAGGCCAAATAGTCACACAATAACCGTTCCAGTGTGGGGCGGGATACGCCAACAGCGGCGGCCAGCTGGGTTTTATTCATCTCACGGCACTGGTAGCGGGCGTACAGAGCATCAAAATCCGTCGGCAGCTGGGCAGGCTTGCGGCCTTTATACTGCTAAAAAAATCGCTCATAAATTCAACGCGAAAACGTTGAATTTATGAGCGATTTTGGTTGGGCCGGCTGGATTTGGCAAGCCGCGCCCTAAAAACAGTCCGCTGGACTGTTTTTACCCGGCGGGACGTGGGACGCCGGGCACGGGCTGTTCAAATTCGGCCTATGTTCTCCCGCCGCCGTTTATTACAAATAAAAAGATGCAACCCCCTGCGAGGTTGCATCTTGGTTGGGCCGGCCGGATTTGAACCGACGCAATGGAGGAGTCAAAGTCCTCTGCCTTACCGCTTGGCGACGGCCCAGCAAAAGAAAAGACCGCGCAGCATAATCACTGTGCGGTCTTTGGTGGGGTGCCTAGAGAGATTCGAACTCTCGGCCTCCAGAGCCACAATCTGGCGCGCTAACCAACTGCGCCATAGGCACCATAGAATGCGCCCGAAGGGACTTGAACCCCTGGCCCACTGCTTAGAAGGCAGTTGCTCTATCCACCTGAGCTACGGGCGCGCACGGGTCAGTTCCTGTTGTCTGGGAACATGCTGCGTGAATTATAATATCACATGGGGCGCATTGTGTCAATAGTAAAGTTCAATTTTTTTGAACTTTTTTATCGGCTTTAAATTTACAATAATAATGTCACAAGTTGACACCCCGTATTACAGGTTTGAAAGGTAGGTACATTATGGAATTTGGTATTGTAGGTATTAAGTCATTGATTGGTGTCAAAAGCAGAAAGACCGGGCAGGACATGAACGCTTACATCTTGCACATGGTCCGCGAGAACCAGCGAGATGACCGCTTGCAGGGCTGCGAGGTTAAGCAGCAGTACATTGACGGCGGCCTGCTGGCTGCGGATGTTAAGAATCTCGGCGGCTATGGTCAGCTTGTTGGTATGCGCATTGATATCAACTATGATGATGGCGGTTTCGTTGACGGCTACGAGCTGAAGCCGGGCAAATAAGGCTGTTTGTTATCTGTAGCTGTGGAAAGGGACGTGTAAGGTTTGGCTACACAAGTTAAAACGCTCCGGTTGCCCCCGGACGTAATAGAACTGATTGAAAGTTTCCCCGGTAACTCGTTTACCGACAAATTCGTGCATGCTGCCCGTTGCTTTGCTGACATCTCCAGATTGGAGGAAGAACGGCAGCAGAAAGTTATCCAGCTGGCTGATATGAACAAGCTGCTGCGCAAGCGCGACAGCATCGTCCGCTCGCTGGATGAAATCAATTGGAAGATATCCGGCACCGTTCAGGCGTGCAAGGTGCTGCAGGAGGCATCTGCTGAACTGCTGGGTTCTTCAGATAGGAAGTAATGATTTTGGTTGGAAAGGAGGTCTTGTTATGCTGCAGCTTATGGCTGAGGGCAGTTCCGCTACTGCTGCTTCCCTCGTTACCACTGTTACCGAAATGGCGGGCACTATGCTGACTACGATGGTTGATAACCCTGTTCTGGGTATCTTCATCGGTGTTCCCATTGCCGGTGTTATCATCGGCCTGGTTGGCCGCCTGATGCGCCGCCGCTGATCTCAGTTTTCCTTTTTTCTTTATCCTCTAACTTTCCCAGGCTTTTGCCCTGCCCTACACCTCAGGGCGGGGTATTTTTTATGCCGGGGCCTTATCGGTAAGGCATTGGCGCAGGTTCGATTCCTGCCCCCGGCTCAATTTGTAATACAGTTCCGGCGCAGCTGCCGTCCAGATCAGTATGTGCTGCAACGTGAATCTGTATTACACACTTTAGTGACAGTTTTGAGGTGCTTATTTATGTCCATTTATTCACTTTTCTTTACATTGCTTGGCGCTGCTATGGCGCAGATTTTTTTCTGGATAATTGACTATTTCCTTTACCGTAAATAAAAAAGCCGCCATCATCGGCGGCGAAATTGGTTCCATTTTCTCTGATTTAGTAGTCCTATTATGTGGAACTTGACCCAATAGTATAATTCTCTAACTATCCACAGTACGACCAATCCAACAATTACCCATATTGCTATATATTCTAGTGATAAGCACATGTTTGTTATCCAGTTGGTCAGTTCATTCATTTTCTTCACTCCTTTATTAGTATTTTATACTTATTTCTCATTCTTTTCAAGGTGCTCTTTATGAAAAAACGCTTGATTTCGTTATTTCTTTCCTTCATATTGATTCTTTCTTTGTTTTCCCTTAGCGTTTCCGCTGAAGAGTTACCTGATTCTTCGCACACGCATACATGGGTTGATTCTATGCATCCTTCGTTTGATGGTGAAGTAGGGGGATTTCATGTTACCGTTAAATTGAAAGAGTGTGAAAATTGCAGAGCCTTTTTACATAATGTTAATATTAACGGTATGGTTTTTAATTTTATCAATGCGCGGGCTTGTTATTCTCTTAGCGGAGAACTTCAAGATTTTATTTTAAGCAAAATTTTCCTTATTTACGGCAAAAACGCCACCGCCACGAAATTTGAAGCTGGCGGCGGCCAGCCCGGCACCGGTGGTGCAGGCCGTTATCCTTCCGGCTACACCTCGGACGGCGTACCCCGTGTTGGCACTAACGGCAGATTGATTTTAGCCTGTCCGCATTATCAATTTGATCTTAATGGCTACATGACTACTCTTCACTATCGGTGTGCTCATACTAGTTCATATAAGCCTAGTGATTATACTAATACTTGTCTTGTTTCTGGTTCTTCACTTATTTCCACTTATGATTTTCTTTCTCGCGATGTAACCATATCAGGTGCCTATTGCTGGTATCGAATTGATGCTCCGGTTGCTGGCTATTATCGCGTTGTTCCCTTTATCGGGTCTGTTACTTGTGTTAAATCGGGTGGCTCATCTTCTGTAAGTCAATTAAAGTCAACAACTGCTAATAGTTCTAATGAGACCTTTAAATATTTCGCAGAAGGGGCAACTATTCAATATTACTATAGTTGGCCTTGGAAAAATGATTCTTTCTCTTTAGTTCGTTTTAATCTACCTGCCTATATTTACCTTGAATATTATACCGCGGATGACCCGTCTGGCAGCAAATACATTAAGCAAACCAACATCACCATCAACAACAACACCTGGAACGGCAACATCTACCAGGACACCGAAAACAACCTGACCTACATCTACCCCCAGTACACAACCATCAACGATGCCGGGGATACCATAACCAATATCAGCGAGAACCCCATCATCTACAACAGCACTACCAATCAGTATTACACCTACGACAGCACCACCAACAACTACTATTACATAACCTACGTAACCGCCACGCCCAGCCCCGAACCCACGGCAACACCTGACCCCGGAAGTAGTGGCAACACACCAACACCCACACCGGGCGGCGGTACTTCCGGCGGTGGCTCGACCAGCACGCCGGAATCCGGTTCCGGTGGCTCCTCCAGCGGGCAGTCCTGGTGGTCGAAGCTGCTGGACAAGCTCGGCAACGCCATTGTAGACGCCCTGCTGGATGCCATCAGCACCGTTCTGAACCTCATTCTGAAACTGTTCAGCACCATTCTTGGCTGGATCATCTGGTTTGCATCCAAGTCCCTTGACCTGCTCCCATTCCTGCCGCCCGGGCTCAGTGCCCTGCTGGTCGGCGGTGTTGTGGTCTGTTTTGTTATCTACATCATCAAATTCATTCGGGGGTGATCTCTTGCGTAATACACTTTTCACGCTGCAGCACAGCTGCCGGCTTTCGTTTCTGTATTACATCGCCGCTGTCTTTGCTCTCTTTCTTGTGCTGGCACTCCCTGCGCATGCCGAAGAACCCACCGCGACCGCGGAACCGTCCACAGACCTTGCACTGGGCACCGACATCACGGACGCCTACAACAAGTACGGCAGCGGCCTGGATGACAGCCTGAGCGATATCCAGGACAGCTACGATGGTACTGTAAGCGATTCTGTCCTTGAATTTGCCAAGAGCTGTACCGAATGGATCCCCACCGAAGTCTGGGTCATTGTCGGGCTGTCCCTGGCCTCTATGGTCGTGCTGGGTATTGTCCGGGCTTTGAACACTTAGGGGGCACAGCATGAGCGATTTTGTTTCCATGTGCTCCGCCGTTCTTCGTCTGTTTCAGACGCCGCTGCACATTTTCGGTTTTACTCTGTCTTACTGGGATGTCCTCGTCTGGGTCGCGATCGCCGGTATTGTCATTTCGTTTATAAGGGGGTTTTTCGGTGAATAAGCTTATTGCCATATTCTTGTGCCTGCAAATCCTGGCAGCATTCCCGCTTCTGGCCCGCGCCGAAGAGCCGGAAGATACTCCGAATTGGGCAGACACTGTTGACAGCGTGCCCGAACCTACAGAACAACCCGCCGAAGATGCCCGTGTTCCGGTCGAGATTGACCCCGACCAGCTGGCCGAAGCCATCGCTCAGGCATTGGCTACACCAGAGCCTGACCCAGATGCCACACCGGAGCCCGCACAGCCGGAACCAACGCCGCAGGTTATTGTCATCCAGCAGACCGCAGAAACCGCTGCCACTCCGGCGCCAACTGCTGCCCTCACGATCTGGGACAAGCCCTTTGACGACTACACACCCACAGAGGGCCTGCTTCTTGTTATCTTTGTCGCCCTTTGCTTCCTTGCTCTTTTAATCTGGTTGAGGTGATCTTATGGTCGAACAGTTTCAAAACATTCTGGCCGCCTTTGGCATTTCCGGTGCTCCGCAGACCTTTTCCGAGCTGATCCCCTGGCTGGTCACGATCCTGGCCTGCATGGCCTTGTTCTTTGGTATCCTCAAGCTCATGTTCGGTATCATCCGTACCTTTGGCCGCGGGAGGTTCTGATATGGTCTATCTGCTTGTCCTTGTCGGTGCCTGCATCGTTGTCTTACTGTTTCCCGCTGTTCGCTGCGCGCTGGAGCATCCATTCCACTGCCTGGTGTTCGGCTCTTTGGATTTGTTCGAGTACATCCGGCACAAGAAGTACAACCTCTGCCATACCGGCGATCTGGACATATACTGCGGTTACTTCGGCAGCGGCAAGACGCTGTCATTGGTGCATAAGGTAACCGGCCTGTATGAGAAATACGATGGCAAGACCGTCTGGTGCCCCCGCCGCAAACAGTTTGTTACACAGCGGATTTTAATTCTTTCCAATGTCGCCTTATCCGTCCCATACCAGCCACTGCACAGCCTGGCCCAGGTCGTGGCTGCCAGCAAGGTCAACCAGGCATACGATGATGAACACGGCACCCTGACCGTGACCATTGCCTGCGTGGATGAGCTGGGCGTCCAGCTGAACAGCCGCAGCTTCCGGGATAATATCGACCCCACTTTCCTGTCAACGCTGCTGTGCTGCCGCCATTACTACATCAGCCTGTACGGCTCTGCCCAGCGCTTCGGCCATGTGGACAAGCTCATGCGGGATGTGACCCTGTCCGTGATCCAGTGCCGCAAATATTGGCGGTTCCAGTGCAATACCTGGTACGATGCCTGGGAACTCGAAAATGTGACAAACCCCGAACTTGTCCGCCCGCTCTCCCGCCGCTGCTGGTTTGTCCGCAATAAGGACTACAACGCCTATAACACCCTGGCCGTGGTGGATACCCTGACCAAACGCTACAATGCCCAGGACATGATGACCGAAGCTGAGATCCTGGCCGCCCGTGTTCCTGCTGCCCCAACTCCGGACGCCGTGACCCGCAAGACCCGGAAAGGCCGCAAGATCTCCCGCAGCTGAGCGCAGGCAAGCTGCAATGTGTGGACTTTAGTCCACATTGCAGCGCCGCCAGCGCGCAGCGCAATTCGCAGGGCTGGGCCGCGCAGGCCCAGATTCGCAGCGCCTGCGCGGATCCCTGCCTTGTTCATTGCCCGCATAAGCCGCGCATAGGCGCAAGCAGCCGCTTCCGCCGCGGGGTTCTTCCTCTATTTGCAATAGCGCGCGGCGCCAAATTTTATTTTGCCAGTATCTTAACCGGCGCAATGTGCGATTCCTGCAACAATAGCCCATCTGGTGAGGCCGCAAGCCTCGCCTGAACCCCCGTATTGTAGCACGGGGGTACAACTCCACATGCTTCCTTGCCAAAGCTGGTGCTTTTGGATTCTGTAACGTACTTTTTGAGAGGTGCAAAATGTCGGAACAGCAAAAACAAAAATCAGCGCCGCACAGTGCAACAAGAATCCTTGTTGACTATTTCTGCTTTACCGTGTCACTCAGTGAATTTTGTGACCATGATGCGGAACACTATGACGGCCGAAATCTTCCGGGACGTATTGAACGCAAATTCCTGCTGCAGGGGCTGCAGTTCCAGCAGCGCAAAGGCATGTATGGTTATGCCTATTCTGCCTGGTATGACGGCATTGTATATGCCTGGGGCGATGCAGATACCATATACATCCAGATGTCCGGTACCGGCTGCCGAACATGGGAAACCACACACCCCGGCCTGACGTGGGAAAAGTGGATTCGCTACTTGCAGAGTTCTTACGCTTCTCTGCATGTCAGCCGTCTGGATATCGCCTGCGATACCTTCGGGCAGCTCAAGCTGAAAACGATCCAGGCTTACACCCGGAATGGGAAATACATAAGCCGCTGGAAAACGTTCCTGATTCAGGAAGGCAGCGCAGAGATGGCCGTTATCTGGGGCAGCAGCAAGTCGGATTTCAGGCTCCGCATCTATGACAAGACCCTGGAACGCATTGTTAAGGCTGGTGTAGACGAAGATACCGTCCCCAAAGATTGGGTCCGCTGCGAGTTTCAGCTCCGAAATGATGCCGCAGCATCTTTCATCCGCTCCTGGCAGTCAACCGACAGTATCGGCATAACCTTTATGGGTATTATGAAGAACCAGCTGTTGTATGTATCCCAGTATGACGGTAAAAACCGTAACCGGGCCACGGTTGCCCCATGGTGGGACCGGCTGCTGGGAGATGCGCAAAAGCTTCGCATGGCTTACGATGCCGGCAAGGATTACAACTTCGACAGCCTGAAGCGGTACGTTTTCCACCAGGCCGGCAGCAGCATAAAAGCATATCTGACCATTATGGATGGTGATTTCAGCGCATTGCTGAAGGGCGTCAATATGTCCGCGTTGAATGACCGGCAGACTGAACTGGTCCGTTCGGCACGTGAACAGCACCGGAAATGGCTGGCGCAGCATCTGAATTATTCTGAGATGTGAAAAAGGGTTGGTTTTTGGAATGGGTGGTAAGCATCTTACGAAAGAGGACCGGATCGGGATTGAATCCTTGCTGAAAGCAAAGGTCAGCGTTCCGCAGATTGCGGCGGTAGTCGGGTGCAGCAAGCGCACCGTCTACCGCGAGATTCAGCGCGGCTTGTGCGAACAGCTGAACGGTCAGACTTACGAGATGTACACCATCTATTCCGCCCAAAAGGCACAGTACCGCGCCGAGCAGATGAACGATCTGCATAAGGGCCGCCCGGTGAAACTGTGCCCGGAACTGGCCGCGTATTTGGAAGATTACATCGGTACACGCCATTACAGCCCCGCCGCTGCCGTGCGGGAAATCCTGCTGCAGGGTCTGGCACTGCCCCACATCTCCACCAGCACTGCCTACCGCTACATATACCGCCGGTATCTGCGGCTCTGCAGTATAGACTTGCCGGTCGGGCATTACCGCAAGAAAAAAGATGAGCAGGAACAGTACACTGCCAAAAGCCATAAGAATGACCACAGTATTGACGACCGCCCTCAAAAGGCAGAAAGCCGCGAGGATGTGGGGTACTGGGAAATGGATACCGTGATAGGCAAAAGCGCCGGGCCCAGCCGCTGCCTGCTGGTGCTGACGGAACGCAAGACCCGCTTTGAAATTGTCCGCACGCTGAAAAGCAAAACGGCACACGAGGTTCTGCGCGTCCTGCGGGAGCTCCAGCACGAATTCGGCGAGGACTTCCACAAGCTGTTTAAGGCAATTACCTGTGATAACGGCTGCGAGTTTGCCGCCGCAAAGGAGATGGAGCAGTTCGCCCCAATCTATTACTGCCACCCCTACAGCAGCTGGGAGCGCGGCTCCAACGAGAACCAGAATAAGCTCATTCGCCGTTTTTGCAGAAAAGGAAAAAGCATGGCCAACATTACGGATGACCATGCCTTGTATATTTCGCTCTGGATGAATAACTATCCCCGCAGGATCCTTGGCTGGCAGCGTCCCGCTGACCTCATGGCCGCCGAATGCGCCGCCCTGGGGATAAAATTAGCTGTGTAGATTTGTGACATTACTATTGACAATTTGCCAAATCTTTTTTCGCGCTTTTTCTTTTATCAAAATCGTCAATCATTCGTTGTTTTTATTGCGTTGCTGTCTTAAAAGAACTCTATTGTACAAAAAATATCCTCTGTTCTTTTCAAGTTCACAGTTCTATGTTATACTGACTAACAAACAGCGTTCCCTTTGTTCGTATCGCCATTTCTGCTGTTGCGCAGGCGGCACGGCAAAAGGATCCGCTTGCAACCCACAAAACAGGAGGTACAAATTATGTGGACCCGTTCCCTTTTGAAGTCCAACGCCAAACAGGCGTTGCAAGAGCGGTACTGGCGCAGCGTGGGACTGTGCCTACTTCTTTCCCTGTTGGGCATTGGCTATTCTTTCCCCCGCCTTACGGCGCAATACCGCGTAACGTCTTCCCAACTGAACGGTATGATGGGCGGCCCGGTGTGGCAGGGCAACGCCGGCGGTGGATACACCAGCGGCAATGAGGAGTATCTTTTGCAGGCATTGGCCCCCTTTGCCGGGGTGGTGATTATCGTAATGTTGATCGCTGCCGCAATCAGCCTATGCTGGGCAGCGTTCCTCATCAACCCGCTGACAGTCGGCCGCAACCGCTATTTTATGGAAAGCCGCCAGTCGGCAACACCGTTCAGCACCGTCACTTCGATCTTCCGCACCCCGTATCTGAATGTTGTTAAAGTTATGCTGCTGACCAACCTGAAAATTGCGCTGGGTTCCCTTTTGATCATTCCCGGCATTTACTGGTCTTATTGCTACATGCAGGTCGGCTACCTGATGGCCGAAAACCCCTACCTGACCACCTGCCGCGCCATGGAGCTGAGCAAGCAGATGATGGACGGTGAAAAGTGGAACACCTTTGTGCTCCAGCTTTCCTTTATTGGCTGGTACTTGTTGTGCAGCATTACCTTCGGCATTGGTTTCATCTTCCTGGAGCCTTATGTACAGGCCACTTTCGCAGAGCTTTACGCTGCGCTGCGCGCCAAGGCGCTTGCCAACGGATACACCAATGAGTATGAACTGGGCGGCTTCGTGCGCCACTGATTATAAACAATAAAACAATAAAAAACAAATCCGGACTGTGGATCATTTCCATAGCCCGGATTTGTTTACTTGTGCAATTTTGACGGTATATAACTCAAGCTTTGCCTGATTCATTCACAGCCACTGCGCTGGGGTGATCAGAAGGATGCTTGGCAAACAGCGTCTTCAGAGCAAGCGGAGTGGTAACAGAAGATACGATGATCAGCAGAATAACAGCGGTAAAGTAGACAGCGTCCACCATGCCGACTGCAAGGCCCTTTTGTGCCACAATCAAAGCAACCTCGCCGCGGGTCATCATGCCAACGCCAACCTTGAGGGAATCTGCCCAGTTGAACTTGCAGATCTTTGCTGCAAAACCGCAGCCAATGATCTTGGTGATAAGTGCCACAATGACAAAGCAGACACAGAACAGCAGGATATCGGGTGTCAGGCCGCTGATATCGGTTTTGAGGCCGATGGAAGCAAAGAACACCGGAGCAAACATCATATAGTTGCTGATTTCGACACGGCGCTCCACATAGGGTGCATCATGAATGTTGCACAGCACGATACCAGCAATGTAAGCACCGGTAATATCGGCAATGCCAAAGTACTGCTCTGCAATGTAAGCCATGGCAAAGCAGAAGCCAAGGCTGGCAATGGTAATGCGCTGGGTGTGGGGGTTACGGTTATCCAGCCAGGTCATGGCCTTGTACAGCACAAAACCGACAATGACCGCCACCACAAAGAACAGCACCGTGTTGATCAACACCTGGCCGATGCTGGTACCGCCTTCTTCGCCGCTGCCGGCCCCCAGAACGCAGGTAAGCACCACAATGCCGATAACGTCATCAATCACGGCTGCGCTGACGATGGTGGTGCCCAGGAAGCCTTTCAGCTGGCCAAGCTCCTGCAGGGTTGCCACCGTGATGGAAACGCTGGTTGCCGTCATAATGGTGCCGATGAACAATGCTTTATAAAATTCCGGACTGCCGATAGCACCCAGACCATAGAACGCACCATACAGCAGCGTACCGCCCACCAAGGGAACAAAAACACCCACGCAGGCAACCAGAGTTGCAATGGGGCCGGCTTTCATCAACTGCTTCAGGTTGGTGCCAAGGCCGGTGGAGAACATCAGCAAAATAACGCCGATTTCCGCAAAGACCGAGATGGTATCGCTGAGCTGAACAACCCCCAGCAAAGAGGGGCCAATCAGCAAACCGGCGATGATCTCGCCCACCACTTGGGGTGCCTTGAGTTTGCGGGCAATCAGGCCAAAAAACTTAGCCGCAATCAATATGATTGCAAGATCACGGAAGAATAGATACATAATGATAGAGCCTCCTTTTTCAGCACGGCATAGCTGATATGGCTTTTTGGTTCATACAGTGGTACTTGCCATCCGCCCAGCCTCCCCAGCCAAAAGGTGCCGGAGCCGTGTTCCCTTATGTTTTACCACTCTGTTCATATTTTTTCAAGAGCTTTGTCACAGAAATGTCAATTTTCATCTGTATGCACAAATGTCTTGCACAAACGGGGCGTTTGCGGGGCAGTTCATGCCATATTGTGGTTGCGGCAAAAAGGGCATGTGCTTGTACCCTCCTTTGGATTTCAGATCATTTTTACAAAAAACTTCTTCCATATGTTCTTTTTTTCTTTTTTAAAATTTATTTGAAAAAAATTGATTTTTTTCAAAATATTGCTTGACAATCCCAGATGTGCTTGCTATAATATAACACGTCGTCAGGTGAGGCGATACAGCAGAATAGATGGAAAGATGGCTGAGCTGGTCTAAGGCGCACGACTGGAAATCGTGTAGGGCCCATAAAGCCCTCAAGGGTTCGAATCCCTTTCTTTCCGCCATAAGCCCATGACAAAAAAGATGTCATGGGCTTTTTTCTTTGTTGTATCGTGCAAAAATAGCAAAATTGACGTGTCATTTTTGAAGCGCATTTTATAGAGATGTCCAACCGTTTTAAGGCGGTTGGACTTTTTTGTTGGGTGATTTGGGGAGGGTTTGCTCTCCCCTGCCGTCCTGTTTTGCAGTTTTCAGCGAAAATTTCAACTTTTTTCTGCTGTTTTCAGAATGTTTTCAATTTCCCTGCAGCCAATTTCTTGTTGGCTGCGGGGATTTTTCGCTTTTTGCAGCAGTTTTCAGTTTATTTTCATGTTTTCCATTTTATACCTATTAAATAAGGAGGATTTCCACTATGAGCATCATTATCGGCATCGACCACGGCTATTACGCTATCAAAACAGCGCATTGTTCATTTCCGGCAGGGCTGACAAGCTACGGAGAACACGAACCCTACACCCGCCAAGGACTCTTAGAGTTTGGCGGGTGCTTTTTTGTTTGTGGCTCCGGGCGGCAGCCTATCCAGCGGGACAAGACCGTAAACGACAACTACTACCTGCTGACGCTGGCAGCGATTGCAAAAGAAATCCTGCAGCGCGGCTTGCCGCCCGAATGTTCTGTGCGGATTGCGGCTGGGTTGCCGCTGACCAGTTTCGGACGCGACAAACCCAAGTTCAAAGATTATCTGCTGCGAAGCAAGCAACCTGTGAATTTCCGCTTCGAGGGCGTGGAGTACAGCATCACCATCGAAGAAGTTGCCATTTTTCCGCAGGGCTACGCCGCCCTTATGACCGAAACTGGTTTGTTGCAGGACGAACCGTCCATGCTCCTCATGGATCTCGGCGGCTGGACGGTGGACCTTATGCGCATCGACAACGCCATCCCTGCGGCTGACACTGCGCACAGTCTGGAACTCGGCATGATCCGCTGCGTGGATGACATCCGTGAACAGGTGCGCCGGGAAACCGGGCTGTCCCTCACGGATGCCCAAATCGAAAATATGCTGGCAGGTCAGCCCTGCACGGTCAGCGATACGGTGCGCGACATTGTGA
>OLOX01002082.1_pt1 | contig 17237 bp, 11 predicted proteins | sample 1672091 | NCBI WGS metagenome assembly OLOX01 (sample SAMEA3136644, study PRJEB25190) | human gut metagenome | reverse complement strand
TCAGCTGTTCTCTCTCCTTCACATAGACGAAGCCGCGGGTGATGATGTCCGGGCCGGAGACGACGCTTCCGTCCTCGCCGGACATGGTGACCACCACTACGATCATGCCGTCCTCGGCCAGATGCCTGCGGTCGCGGAGGACGACGCTGCCCACGTCGCCCACGCCGTAGCCGTCCACCAGCACCTTGCCCGCCATGACCTCGCCGTTTTCGCGGATGGACTTCGGACCGACCTCGATGACGTGACCGATGCCGCTGACGACGATGTTGCGCGGGTCGACGCCCATTTCCTTCGCGAGCTTCGCGTGCTGGTGGAGCATGCGCGTCTCGCCGTGGAGAGGGATGACGTATTTCGGCTTCGTCAGCGCGATCATCATCTTGAGGTCCTCCTGACAGGCGTGTCCGGAGACGTGGAGGTTGTCCGTGCGGGTATAGATGACCTCCGCGCCCTTGGCGAAAAGCTCGTCGATGACGCGGCTGATGGTCAGCTCGTTGCCGGGAATGGCGGAGGCGGAGATGATGACCTTGTCTGTGGGGCCCACATCGATCTGCTTGTGGGTGGAGAAGGCCATGCGGTACAGGGCGCTCATTTCCTCGCCCTGGCTGCCGGTGGTGATGATGACCTGCTGCTGGGGCGGCAGACCCTTGATGCGGTTGATGTCCATCACCGTGCCCTTGGGCAGCTTCATATACCCCAGCTCCGTGGACACCTTCATGATGTTCTCCATGCTGCGGCCGGTGACGGCCACCTTCCGCCCGCAGGCGGCGGCGGCGTCGATGACCTGCTGGATGCGGTGGACATTGCTGGCGAAGGTGGTGACGATAATGCGCTTTTTGCACCCGGTGAACTGCCGGATAAACGTCTTGCCCACGGTACGCTCGCTCATGGTATAGCCCGGGCGCTCCACGTTGGTGGAGTCCGCCAGCAGGGCCAGGACACCCTCCTTGCCCAGGGCGCCGAACCGGGCCAGGTCGATGACCTCCCCGTCGATGGGAGTGGAGTCGATCTTGAAGTCTCCGGTGTGGACCACGGTGCCCATGCGGGTATGGATGGCGAAGGCCACGGAGTCGGCGATGGAGTGGTTCACATGGATGAACTCCACCTGGAACTTGCCGGCCTTCACGGTCTGGCCTGCCTCCACCGTCACCAGCTTGGTGCTGTCCAGCAGCCGGTGCTCCTGGAGCTTCAGCTTGATGAGTCCGGCGGTGAAGCGGGTGCAGTAAATGGGCATGTTGATCTGCTTGAGCACATAGGGGATGGCCCCGATGTGATCCTCGTGGCCATGGGTGATGAACAGGCCCCGCAGCCGGGACTTGTTTTTCACCAGATACGACACATCGGGGATGACGCAGTCGATGCCGTACATGTCGTCGCCGGGGAAGGCCATGCCGCAGTCCACCACGATGATCTCGCCGCCGTACTCATAGGCGGTCATGTTCTTGCCGATCTCATTCAGACCGCCCAGAGGGATGATTTTCAGTTTTTCTGCCATATTTTTTGCAAATTCTCCTTTATAGTGGGTTGTTCTCCCCACGGCACACGCCGCAAAATGGGCGCAGAAAAACCGGGACGCACCCGTCCGCCGGCCGGCCCTGCATCGCCGCCGGAGTCCGGGAATCGCGCCCGTCTGCCGTGTGGATCAAGAGGGAAGCACAGGGAGGGAGTGGACCTCCGGCGCGTCCCGGTTATACATGAACGCATGGGCCCATTGGCCCCGCGCAGCATACAAGCAGTCCGTGGATACTCCACGGCTTATACATAGTATAGCACAGTGCCGGCGGTTTGTACAGTCTTTCCCTTCCCTTTTTTCTCCGTTCTCTCGACAGAGAGCAAAAAAACATGCCCGGCAGTTCAGAAATTCGTTGACAGGCGGCACGGAGTGTGGTAGAATAAGTCCTGCATTTGAGTCTGTCATGCTTTTGCGCGCACGGAGAGATGGCTGAGTGGTTGAAAGCACCGGTCTTGAAAACCGGCGATGTGAAAGCATCCGTGGGTTCGAATCCCACTCTCTCCGCCAGAAAATAAATATGTATGCGGAAGTACCCAAGTGGCCGAAGGGGCTCCCCTGCTAAGGGAGTAGGCCGTCAAAAGCGGCGCGAGGGTTCAAATCCCTCCTTCCGCGCCAGCAAAAAGAGACATCCTTTCGGATGTCTCTTTTTGCTTCACGCGGCTGATTTTGCCCTTCCCCCGTGAAACCACCCGTTGACAAACCCGATCAAACGGTTTATACTTATTGCCATCAAAAAGGCAGTGACGAAGAAGAAGCTGTTTTTCCGCGGCCAAAGAGAGGGGCGCCCCCGGCTGAAAGCACCCCGCCAAGGACACGGCCCGTACCACTTCCGAGCCGCCTGCGACGAGCAGGACGGGTATCGCCCGTTACAGCGATCGAAAGCGACGGCGTATGCCGGATCTCTTCCGCCGATACTGCGTTGCAGAAGCTTGAAATACAGACCGTATTCCTGCGCTCCTGCGCCTTGTCTCGACGAAAGATATCCCGCCATCCGCAGCGGACAGTAAAAATGCTGCGCAGGCCGTAAGCAGGGTGGAACCGTGGAGTAATGCCTATTACCTCACCCCTGATACCATTCAGGGGTGGGGATTTTTATTTATCCAGCCCCGATCACAAGGAGGAACAGACTATGAGCGAAGTCAACAAGGAATTTACGTTTGAAAACGAACAGTACCGCAAGACCTACTGGCACACCTGCTCCCACATCCTGGCCCAGGCTGTCAAGCGTCTGCACCCGGAGGTGAAGCTGGCCATCGGCCCCAGCATCGACAACGGCTTTTATTACGATCTGGACGCGCCCTTCGCCTTCACCCAGGACGACCTGGGCGAGATCGAGGCTGAAATGCGTAAGATCTGTAAAGAGAAGCTGAAGCTGGAGCGCTTCGAGCTGCCCCGCGCCGAGGCCGTCAAGTACATGGAGGAAAAGGAAGAGCCCTACAAGGTGGAACTCATCAACGATCTGCCCGAGGACGCCCACATCTCCTTCTACAAGCAGGGCGAGTTCGTGGACCTGTGCGCCGGTCCCCATGTGGACTCCACCGGCCGCATCAAGGGCAACGGCATCAAGCTGACCGCCTGCAACGCCGCTTACTGGCGCGGCGACTCCAACCGCCAGACCCTGCAGCGTATCTACGGCGTGGCCTTCCCCAGCAAGGACGAGCTGGATGCCTATCTGAAGGAGCGGGAGGAGGCCGTGAAGCGCGACCACAATAAGCTGGGACGCGAGCTGGAATATTTCACCACTGTGGACTGCATTGGCCAGGGCTTGCCCATCCTGCTGCCCAAGGGTGCCCGCGTTATCCAGCTGCTGCAGCGCTGGGTGGAGGACACCGAGCAGCAGCGTGGCTATCTGCTGACCAAGACGCCCCTGATGGCCAAGCGTGAGCTGTACAAGATCTCCGGTCACTGGGATCATTATCTGGACGGCATGTTCGTCATGGGCGATCCCGCGGATGAGACGAAGGAGTGCTTTGCCCTGCGTCCCATGACCTGCCCGTTCCAGTATCAGGTGTTCCTGAACCGCGGCCGCAGCTACCGCGACCTGCCCATGCGTCTGGGCGAGACATCCACCCTGTTCCGCAACGAGGACTCCGGTGAGATGCACGGCCTGATCCGCGTCCGCCAGTTCACCATCTCCGAGGGACATCTGGTGCTGCGCCCCGACCAGCTGGAGGAGGAGTTCAAGCAGTGCCTGGATCTGGCCAAGTACTGCCTGGGCACCGTGGGCCTGTTGGAAAAGTGCACGTTCCGCTTCTCCCAGTGGGACCCCGCCAACCCCAACAACAAGTACGAGGGCACGGCGGAGCAGTGGGACCACGCCCAGGCCGCCATGGAGCGCATCCTGAAGGATCTGAACGTGGACTACACCGTGGGCATTGACGAGGCCGCGTTCTACGGCCCCAAGCTGGACATCCAGTACAAGAATGTGTACGGCAAGGAGGATACCCTTGTTACCATCCAGATCGATATGCTGCTGGCGGAGCGCTTCGGCATGTACTATATCGATGAGAACGGCAACAAGGCCCTGCCCTATATCATCCACCGCACGTCTCTGGGCTGCTATGAGCGGACGCTGGCTTACCTCATCGAGGAGTACGCCGGCGCGCTGCCCACCTGGATGATGCCCGAGCAGGTACGCTTCCTGCCTATTACTGACCGCGCTGCCGACTACTGCGTGCAGCAGGCCGCGGAGCTGCGCAAGCAGGGCTTCCGCGTGGAGGTGGACAGCCGCAACGAGAAGATCGGCAAGAAGATCCGCGAGGCTACCCTGGAGAAGATCCCCTTCATGCTGGTGGTTGGCGACCGCGACATGGAGAACGGCACCGTCTCCGTCCGTACCCGCAAGGGCGAGGACCTGGGCGCCATGACGCTGGAGGATTTCTCTGCCAAGCTGCGCCAGATCGTGGATGAGAAGCAGAAGATCTGACGAGTGCCATAAGTTATAAGGTAAGCGAGAGAGACAGGCGGAAGCCTGTCTCTTTTGCTGCAGTCAGACAAAAAACAGATTTCGCCAAAAGAAAAGTTTATTATAGCAAAACAGCAGGATTCTGACAGAAAACCGCATGAAAAATACATGAAAATGATGCAAATGCGCCAAAAAATGTGGGAAAGTGTGTGGATGAAAAACAAGGAGATGCGCTATTGAACGCCATTCAGAGACACAAATATGTTGACAGAGTGTGAACTTATCTGGTAAAATCAAATGGGTGCGCAGCACCCGAATGCATAGAAGTGAATGGGGCGCGCCCTGTTCGCTGTTTCCTTCTGGCGGAGGAAACAACAAACTATGGTAAAGGAATTAGGAGGTAAACATGAAAAAAGTAGTTTCTCTGCTGCTGGCTCTCATCATGGCGCTCTCCCTGGTCGCCTGCGGCGAAAAGAAGGGCGAGACCGATGATAACACCGTGCCCTACAAGATCGGCATCGTGACCGGCTCCGTCTCTCAGTCCGAGGATGATCGCCGCGGCGCCGAGGCCTTCCAGAAGGAGTATGGCGAGGATATGGTCCAGCTGGCCATCTATCCCGACAACTTCACCGAGGAGACCGAGACCACCATCCAGAGCATCGTGAACCTGTCCGCCGATCCCCTGATGAAGGCCATCATCGTCAACCAGGCTGTCCCCGGCACCACCGAGGCTTTCCGCAAGATCAAAGAGACTCGCCCTGACATCATCTGCATCGCAGGCGAGGCTCACGAGGATCTGCCCGAGATCAGCTCCGCTGCCGACCTGGTCACCAACAATGACTTCGTCTCCCGCGGCTATCTGATCATCCGCACCGCGCACGAGCTGGGCTGCGACACCTTCGTACATATCTCCTTCCCCCGCCACATGTCCTACGAGACCATGAGCCGCCGCGTGGCCATCATGAAGGCCGCCTGCGAGGAGTTCGGCATGAAGTTCGTCCTGGAGACGGCTCCCGATCCCACCTCTGACGTGGGCGTTTCCGGCGCTCAGGCCTACATTCTGGAGCAGGTGCCCGCATGGGTCGAGAAGTACGGCCAGAAGGCTGCTTACTTCTGCACCAACGATGCGCACACCGAGCCTCTGCTGAAGCGCCTGCTGGAGTGCGGCGGCTACTTCATCGAGGCCGACCTGCCCTCCCCCCTGATGGGCTATCCCGGCGCGCTGGGTATTGATCTGACCGAGGAAGCCGGTGATTTCGAGAAGATCCTGACCAAGGTCGAGTCCGCCATCGTGGAGAAGGGCGGCGCCGATCACTTCGGTACCTGGGCTTACTCCTACGGCTACACCCTGTCCGCCGGTCTTGCTCTGCACGCCAAGAACGTGCTGGACGGCAAGAGCGAGCTGAAGGACATGGACGATGTGGCTGCCGCTCTGCAGGTCTACTCTCCCAAGGCGGCCTGGAACGGCGCCAGCTACACCAACGCCACCACCGGCGCGAAGTCTGAAAACGTGTTCCTGATCTATCAGGATACCTATATCATGGGCGATCCCGGCCACTTCATGGGCAACGCTACCGTGGAGATCCCGGAAAAATACTTCACCATCAGCTGACGACAGGCTTTTGAAGCAACCATTAAAGCGGGGAGGGAGGGCATCCTCCCTCCCCGCTGCTATAGGTAGGGATGAATATGGAAAAGAACAATGCTCCGCTGCTTGAGATGCGGAATATCAAAAAGGGCTTTTTCGGCAATCAGGTGCTCACAGACATCAACTTCACCTTGAAAGAGGGCGAGGTGCTGGGTCTGGTGGGCGAAAACGGCGCCGGAAAGAGCACCTTGATGAAAATACTGTTTGGCATGGACGTGATCCGTGAGACGGGCGGCTACGAGGGGGATGTCCTGATCGACGGAGAAAAAGTGCAGTTCAACACCCCCTTTGATGCGCTGAAGGCCGGCATCGGCATGGTGCATCAGGAGTTCTCGCTGATCCCCGGCTTTACTGCCACGGAGAACATCCTCCTCAACCGCGAGCCCAAGAAAAAAAGCGTCATTTCAGAAGTGTTCGGCCCGCGTCTGGACACTCTCGACTATAAGGAAATGGATAACCGCGCCGCAAAAGCCATCGAGAAGATGGGCGTGGCTATCGACCAGAAGATGGTCATCAGCAGCATGCCCGTGGGTCACAAGCAGTTCACGGAGATCGCCCGCGAGCTGAGCAAGGAGAACCTGAAGCTGCTGATCCTGGACGAACCCACCGCCGTGCTCACCGAGCAGGAGGCGCAGGCGCTGCTGGACTCCATCCGCGGCATGGCCTCCCGGGGCATCGCCGTGATCTTCATCACCCACCGCCTGCAGGAGATCCTGTCGGTGTGCGATAAGGTGGTCATCATGCGGGACGGTTATGTGGTCAAGGACGTGGCCGCCCGTGAGACGGATGTCCGCGACATCACCCACTACATGGTGGGGCGCGAGGTGGCTGCCGGCGGCGCTGCCCACGACATCCGCGACCACTCCGATGCCCGCACCATTATGTCCATCCGCAAGCTGTGGGTGGATATGCCCGGCGAGATCGTCCGCAACGTGGATCTGGACGTGAAGGAGGGCGAGATCCTGGGCATCGGCGGTCTGGCCGGCCAGGGCAAGCTGGGTATTCCCAACGGCGTTATGGGCCTGTACGAGGCGGGCGGCACCGTGGAGTTCGACGGCAAGCCTATCGCGCTGAACAGTCCCCGGAAGTGTCTGGACTCCCAGCTGGCCTTCGTGTCCGAGGATCGGCGCGGCGTGGGTCTGCTGCTGGACGAGTCGCTGGAGTGGAACGTGGCGTTCCCCGCCATGCAGGTGCAGGACAAGTTCCTGAAGAGAATGGGTTTCTTCACATGGCGCGACGAAAAGGCCATCCACACGGTGACGAACCGGTATATCGATGAATTGCAGATCAAGTGTACCGGCTCCGACCAGAAGGCCAGAGAGCTGTCCGGCGGCAACCAGCAGAAGGTGTGTCTGGCCAAGGCGTTCGCGCTGGAGCCCCGCTTCCTCTTCGTGTCCGAGCCTACCCGCGGCATCGACGTGGGCGCCAAGGCGCTGGTGCTGGAGGCGCTGAAGAAATTTAACCGCGAATCCGGCGTCACGGTGGTGATGATCTCCTCCGAGCTGGAGGAGCTGCGCCAGATCTGCGACCGCATCGCCATCGTCTCCGGCGGCAGGGTCGCCGGTATCCTGCCTGCTGACCATTCCTCCGAGGAGTTCGGTATGCTCATGGTCAGTCAGGTGAAGTAAGGAGGAAGAAATGGGCAATACGACCACACTTGGAAACAAGTCAAAATTCCGAGAGCTGCTGGACAGCTTCGGCCTGCCGCGTCTGATCATCGCGTGCTTCCTGCTGCTGCTGCTCATCGCCGCGCCCTGCGTGGGGCTGGATTTCCCCACACAGATCACCAATATCATCACCCGTTTCAGCTGGAACGCCGTGATGGTGCTGGCCATGGTGCCCATGGTACACTCCGGCTGCGGCCTGAACTTCGGCCTGCCGCTGGGTATCGTGTCCGGACTGCTGGGTGCCACGCTGTCCATCGAGCTGGGCTATACGGGGTTTGCCAGCTTCCTGATGGCCATCCTCATCGCCACGCCCTTTGCCCTGCTGTTCGGCGGCGGCTACGGCTGGCTGCTGAACAAGATCAAGGGCGGCGAGATGATGATCGCCACCTATGTGGGCTTCTCGTCCGTGTCCTTCATGTGCATGATGTGGCTGCTGCTGCCGTATAAGCATCCCACCATGGTGTGGGGCTTCTCCGCCAGCGGTCTGCGTACCGTCATCTCGCTGGAGGGCTATTACGACAAGGCGCTGGCCAACATTCTGACCATCGACCTGAACAGCATCGGCATCAATCTGGTGATCCCCACCGGTACGCTGCTGTTCTTCGTGCTGATGGCCGTGCTGATGTGGGCGTTCCTGCACACCAAGACCGGCACCGCCATGACCGCTGTGGGCTCCAACCCCGCCTTTGCCCGCGCAGCGGGCATCAACGTGGACAAGATGCGGCTTATCTCCGTGATCATGTCCACCTGGCTGGGTGCTGTGGGTATTCTGGTGTATGAGCAGGGCTTCGGCTTCATACAGCTGTACAACGGCCCCTTCTGGATGGCCATGCCCGCCGTGGCCGCCATCCTTATCGGCGGCGCGTCGGTGAATAAGGCATCCATCGGCAATGTGATTATCGGTACGATCCTGTATCAGGGCGTGGTGACCATGACCCCCACCGTGATGAGCGCCGCCTTCCAGATGGATATGAGCGAAGTCATCCGTATCGTGGTATCCAACGGCATGATCCTCTATGCCCTGACCAGAAAGACGGAAAGGGGGCGCTGACATGAAGGGTAAGAGATTCGACGTAAAGCAATTCCTGGGCAAAAACTCAGTGCCCGTCCTGTTTATCATCATCTGCGCCGTGCTCATTCCCGTGTCCGGCCTGCCGGTGAGCTACATACTTAACGAGGCTATGACCCGTCTGGGGCGCAACGCCTTTTTGATCCTGAGCCTGCTGATCCCCATTATGGCCGGTATGGGTCTGAACTTTGCCATGACGCTGGGCGCTATGGCCGGCGAGATCGCGCTGATCCTGGTGGCGGACTGGCAGATCTGGGGTATCCCCGGTCTGGTGCTGGCGGCCATCCTGTCCATCCCCCTGTCCATTCTGCTGGGTCTTATGTGCGGCAGCATCCTGAACCGTGCCAAGGGCCGCGAGATGGTCACCAGCTACTTTATCGCCTATTGCATGACCGGTGTGTACCAGCTGGTGGTGCTGTATATGATGGGGCCCATCATCCCCATCCTCCACAACACACTGAAGCTGCCCCGCGGCTTTGGTATCCGCAACACAGTCAGCCTTCTGCAGATGCGGCAGAGCGTCGATAATGCGCTGGCCGTCTACGTGGGCGGCGTGAAGATCCCCGTGCTGACGCTGATCATCATCGCATTGGCCTGCCTGTTCATCGTGTGGTTCCGCCGCACGAAGCTGGGACAGGACATGCGCGCGGTGGGCCAGGATATGAACGTGGCGCGGGACGCCGGTATCAACGTGGACCGCACCCGCCTGATCTCCATCGTCATGTCCACCGTGTTCGCGGGCTTCGGCATGATCATCTATCTGCAGAACATGGGCAACTTCCCCACCTATACGGCGCATACCAACGTCGGCATGTTCTGCATCGCCGCGCTGTTGGTGGGCGGCGCCTCCGTGGAAAAGGCGTCCATCGGCAACGTGTTCCTGGGTGTGCTCCTGTTCCATACCATGTTCATCGTGGCGCCGGCCGCCGGAACCAAGATCACCGGCGACTCCATGATCGGCGAGTACTTCCGCGTGTTCGTGTCCTACGCCGTTATCACCGTGGCACTGGTCATGTACGAGGCCAAGAAGCGCAAGGAGAACCGCACGCTGGGTCAGCAGCTGGCCATTGAGCAGAAGGCCGAGGAGGAGGGGAGAACCGCATGAAAACGACGAAACGCTCGTGGCTCATCCGTATCGCCTTCGTTCTGGTGCTGGTGCTCGTCGCCGTGCTGATGCTGCGCATCGGACGCGGCCACACCGTCTATTTCGACAACCGCGCAGTGGACAAGGGCGGCCAGTCTGTGGAGGCACCCTATAAGATCACTGTGTATGTGAACGGCGAGCAGATCTCCAAGCTGTACGAAAAGGAGCGCTGCTTGACCACCGTCATCGGCGACAAGCTGGAGCTGACCGTGGAGGTCATGCAGCAGAAGGGCGGCAGCGAGACAACGGAAACGTACCAAATGACACTGCCCCATAACATCGACGGCATCATCATCAACCTGCCGGCGTATATGGCTGGTCTGCCGGAGGAGGCCTATCTGGAGGAATTCATCCCCGCGCCTCCCACCGACGAGGACGACGAGGAAGCGCCCAACACCGAGGACGATATGGGCATGGGCGACTTCTGACAATGTGTGCTGCATACACAGCCCATGCGAAAGCATGGGCTGTGGGCGCATAGGGACTTGCTTGCGCTCGGCAGGCGGATATGCTATACTGAATGGGCGGCGCGGAGACCGCGGCCGCATGGGAAAGGAGTATCAAAATGGCTGTTTTGAAAGGCTTGAAGCCAGAAAAGGTGTTCGCATATTTTGAAAAGCTGTGCTCGGTGCCCCACGGCAGCGGCAACACGAAGATCATCAGCGATCTGTGCGTGGACTTTGCCAAGGAACTGGGACTGAAGTACCGGCAGGAGCCGTGCAACAACGTGGTGATCTGGAAGCCGGCATCTCCCGGCCATGAGAGCGCCGAGCCGATCATCCTGCAGGGACACATCGACATGGTGTGCGCCAAGACCGACGACTGCACCAAGGACATGACCCGCGAGGGACTTGACCTGATGACCGACGGGGAGTGGGTCTGGGCGGACAAGACGTCGCTGGGCGGCGACAACTGCATTGCCGTGGCCATGATCCTGGCGATCCTGTCGGACGACACACTGGTACATCCGCCCATCGAGGCGGTGTTCACCGTGGACGAGGAGGTGGGCATGGACGGCGCCTTTGCGCTGGACTGCTCTGACCTGAAGGGCAAAAAGCTGCTGAATTTGGACTCCGAGCTGGAGGGCGTGTTCACCGTGTCCTGCGCAGGTGGCATGCACTCCGATTGCCTGCTGCCCGCAGCGCTGACCGATGCGGCGGGCATGGAGGGCTTCGGCATCACCGTGGCCGGCTTGCGGGGCGGTCACTCCGGTGCGGACATCCATCTGGGACGCGGCAGCGGCAACCGCCTCATGGGACGGGTACTGGCCACAGCGCTGGAGAAATTCCCCGGCCTGCGGCTGGCGGCCTTCTCCGGCGGGCAGTTCGACAACGTGATCTGCTCCCGCTGCGATGCGGCGGTGGCGCTGCCCAAGGGCAGCGGCCGGGCGTTCGAAGCGTTTATCCGGGAGTTTGACGCGGCGTTGAAAAACGAGTACGCCGTCACCGACCCCGATGTGACGCTGACCTGCGCGGCGGCGGAGACGGCAAAAGCCGTGTCCGCAGAGCGCACCGTGACGCTGGTGCAGGCGCTGACGGCCATGCCGCAGGGCGTGGAGGCTATGGACACGGATTTCCCCGGTCTGGTGCAGACATCCCTGAATATGGGCGTGGTGAAGCTGGACGGCGACGGACTGCACATCGCGTTCTCCATCCGGTCGTCCATCGCGTCCCGGAAGCTGATGCTGGCGCAGCGCGTGCGGGCTGTGGCGGCGCTGGCGGGCGGCACTGTGGCAGAGCGGGGCGTGTACCCCGGCTGGCAGTACAAGCGGGAGTCGCAGTTCCGGGATACGCTGCTGGCGGCGTATAAGGATCTTACCGGTAAGGACGGCGTGGTGGAGGCCACCCACGGCGGTCTGGAGTGCGGATTGCTGATGGAGAAGATCCCCGGTCTGGACGCGGTGTCCATGGGGCCGGAGCTGCACGATGTACACTCCGTGCGGGAGCGGCTAAGCGTGCCCTCCACGGAGCGCACCTATGAACTGGTATGCGAGCTGCTGCGGCGCAGCTGTTGAATGTGACAGAAAGCTGAGAGGCGGGGCTTTGCCCCGCCTCTGTTATTTTGCAGGATTGCCCAGCAGAAAATGCACTTCTTGCGGGGCGTTCCTGCATAAAACAATTTAGCATTATGAATAGACCACCGCTAAAAAGTACCATGATACAGACAAAACTACGGATTTGCCGAAAGAAATGCTGACTAAGAAAAGAGGAATGTCCGCACGGACGGGAAAATCGTTCCGCAGAAAAATGAAATTTTCCTCATTTAGATATTGCAAAAAGTTTACGCCTGCGATATAATGGCACCGTTGAACACCGCCGTGCCCGACCGGCCGGCGGAAAAAGCTGTTTTTCAGGAAGAGGAAAACAATTTATCTATCAATAAGGAGAAAGAACATGAAAAAGTTTTTTGCACTGGTTCTGGCGCTGGTCATGGCGCTGAGCCTGGTCGCCTGCGGCGACAAGAAGGACGACAGCGGCGATGTGACCGCTGAGCATACCGACACCACCACCGTGGCCGTGGGCGCGGTGATCCTGGCCCGCGACGACGTGTCCAGCGACGACGTGTACAAGTTCGTGGCGGACATCTTCGACAACGCCGCGTCCCTGACCACCAGCCACGCCAAGTACGGCGAGCTGAGCCTGGAGTACGGCGCTTCCATCACCTCCGTGCCCTATCACCCCGGCGCTGCCAAGTACTTCTCCGAGAAGGGCTTTGAGGTCGCCGCCGTGAAGGACGGCGCCGGCAACACCGACTCCCGCAACCTGCGCTTCGTCACCGGCGGCGAGTCCGGCACCTACTACGCCTTCGGCTCCGTTATCGCCCAGCACGCCACCAACAACGCCGGCATCAACGTCGTGGGTCTGGTGGGCAACGGCTCTCAGGCCAACGTGCAGGAGCTGGTGGACGGCACCGCTGACTTCGCGTTCTGCCAGTCCGACGTGATGGCCTACGCCTACAACGGCACCAACCTGTTCGAGAGCAAGGTCGAGGGCTTCTCCACCGTGGCCGCCCTGTACATGGAGCAGGTGCAGATCGTCACCACCAACGCCAGCATCAAGACCGTGGCTGACCTGGCCGGCAAGTCCGTGTCCATCGGCGCTCCCGGTTCCGGCGTGTACTTCAACGCCATTGACGTCCTGGGTGCTTACGGGCTGACCGAGGACGACATCAAGCCCACCTACCAGTCCTTCAGCGACAGCGCCGACGCCCTGAAGAATGGCCAGATCGACGCCGCCTTCATCGTGGCCGGCGCCCCCACCACCGCTGTGACCGACCTGGCCACCACCAAGGATACCTACCTGGTCAGCCTGGACAGCGAGCACATCGCCAAGCTGCTGGAGACCTCCGACTATTACACCGAGACGGTCATCGCCAAGGACGTGTACTTCGGCGACTAAATCCTTAGCAGAGAATTGACGCTTTTCGAGGCTACGGCGGGGTTTCCCGCCGTAGTCCTCGCGCTATTCTGTAATCTTCAGGGAGAGAAACGACTATGAGCATCGACAAGAAAAAACCGGATACCGACCCGGCCGACGGCGTCAATACCGCCGCGGACGAGGCCCCGGATCTGGACGCGGTCATGCGTAAATATGACCGTGAATCCGCCACCCGCCTGTGGGAGGGCACGCCCCAGCTGATCATCCGCATCCTCATGGCCGCGTTCGGTCTGTTCTGCATCGGCATGACCCTGTTTTCCAAGGCCATGCCCGAGATCCGGCTCACCATGTTCGTGGGCTGCATCATTATCATCGGCTTCCTGACCTACCCCGCCAGCAAGCACCACGTCAGGGTCAACTACCTGCCCTGGTACGATATCGTGCTGATGGTGGTGGGCGCGGCCTGCTTCTTCTACTTCGCGCTGAACGCCATGACGCTGGTGCGCCTGTCCACCCGTATCGAGACGGTCCACGTCATCATCGGCGTGGTGGGTATCCTGATCCTGATGGAGCTGTGCCGCCGCTGCGTGGGTCTGCCTATTCTGTGCGTGGCCGGCGTGCTGATCGTGTACGCGTTCATCAACCAGCTGAGCTACGCCGGCGCGGTGAACGGTGCCACCCTGTATGACGCGCTGAAAACCATCATCTACAAGCTGTTCTACACCACCTCCGGCGTCATCGGCACGCCCATCAACGTGTGCTATACCTACATCGTTCTGTTCATCATCTTCGGCGCGTTCCTGGAGCGCACCGGCATCGCCAACTTCTTCATCAGCTTTGCCAACCGTCTGGCTGGCTGGTCCAGCGGCGGCCCGGCGAAGGTGGCTGTTATCAGCTCCGCCCTGTGCGGCATGGTGTCCGGCTCCTCCGTGGGCAACACCGTCACCACCGGTTCCTTCACCATCCCCATGATGAAGAAGACCGGCTACAAGCCCGAGTTCGCCGGCGCCGTCGAGGCCGCGGCCTCCACCGGCGGCCAGATCATGCCCCCCATCATGGGTGCGGCAGCCTTCCTCATGGCCGAGTACATGAAGCTGCCCTACGCCCAGGTGGCCGTCAAGGCCATCCTGCCCGCGCTGCTGTACTTCACCGGGATCTTCATCGCCGTCCATCTGGAGGCCAAGAAGCTGGGCCTGAAGGGCGTTCCCCGCGAGGAGCTGCCTGCGTGGCGTCTGCTGGCCCGTGACTGCTACCTGATCATTCCCCTGATCCTGCTGGTGTGGCTGGTGTCCTCCGGCAGCAAGACCATGTCCCACTCCGCGGCCTATTCCATTCTGGCCGCCATTGCCGTGGGCTTCGTCAATTTCTTCCTGCAGGGCAAGCGCGGTGAGGGCGACACCCGGCCCATGACGACCGGCAAGGCGCTGGGTAATGCCGGCAAGCGCTCCGTCTTCTCCGCGGTGGAGTCTCTGGAAGCCGGTTCCCGCGGCGCTATCACCGTGGCCGTGGCCTGCAGCATGGCGGGCATCATCGCCGGTTGTATCACCGTCACCGGCCTGGCCTCCATCCTCATCAACGCCATCGTCCAGCTGGCGGGCAACGCCACCATCGTCGGCCTGGTGCTGACCATGCTGTGCTGTATCGTCCTGGGCATGGGCGTGCCCACCACGGCCAACTACTGCATCATGGCCTCCACCTGCGCGCCCATCCTCATTCAGCTGGGCTTCCCGCTGGTGGCTGCCCACTTCTTCGTGTTCTACTTCGGCATCGTGGCGGATATCACGCCCCCTGTGGCTCTGGCGGCCTACGCCGGCTCGGCCATCGCCAAGTCCGACCCCATGAAGACCGGCATCAACGCCACCAAGCTGGCCATCGCCGCGTTTATCGTGCCGTACATCTTCGCCTACAGTCCGGCCCTGCTGTTTGAGAACATCAGCGGCTGGTGGGAGGTGGCGCAGATCTGCATCAGCGCGCTGCTGGGCATCTTCGCCATCGCGGCGTCCCTCAACGGCTTCCTGTATAAGAAGATCCACCCCGTGCTGCGTATCGTCCTGGCCGTCGGCGGCCTGGGCATGATGATCCCCGGCACGCTCACCGACGTGGCCGGCCTGGTGCTGGTGGCGGCGGTCGTCGCCTACCAGAAGATCAGCGCCAAGAAGCACGGCGGCCCCGTGGTGACAGCCTGACCCCATTTGAAGCAAAAGCATCCCCGCACACCGTGCGGGGATGCTTTTTTACACTATGTTCATACATTTCCACACATTTTGCCTAAAGTGCATAGTACGGGCATCTTGCAAAAACTGTCTGAATTCGGTATGATATAGGTGGTAAGGCAGTTTTTGCACAAAGAGAGGAGCATGGACATGGCACAGACCACAAAAAACGCCATTCGCAAGGGCTTTCTGGACCTGCTGGAGCAGCGGCCGCTGGATAAGATCTCCGTGGTGGACATCGCAGATCACTGCGGCGTGAACCGGAATACGTTTTATTACTACTACTGCGACATCTACGCCCTGGTGCGCGAGGTGCTGGAGACGGAGCTGGACCGCGTCCTCAACGCACCACCCCTCTGCACCAGCTGGTACCAGCTGATGATGCGGGTGACGGCGTTCATGCGCGCCAACCGCCGCGCGGTCTACCACCTGTACCAGTCCAGCCAGCGCGACCTGCTGGAGCGCGAGTATTACCAGGTGGTCTACGGTGCCGTGGAGGATCTGGTGCGCCGCACGGCGGAGGACCTGCCGGTGGCGGAGACGGATGTGCAGTCCATCGCGGCGCTGTATACGGCCACACTGGTGGGCCTGCTGCAAAGTTGGCTGCACTACGGCATGAAGCACGATGAGGAGCAGTTCGTGGAGCGCGTCACCCGCCTGACGGAGGGCACGCTGCGCCGCGCGCTGGAGTGCAGCTGCGGGGTGGAGAAGGCGTGAGCGGCTTCTGGAAATGCGTCCTGTACGCGGCGGCGCTGGCCCTGCTGGCGCACCCGCTGGGTCAGGCGATCCCCGGTCCCTTTGACCCGGAGAAGCGGCCCTTCCGCAGCCGGAAATGGGAGCAGAACGGCCGCGTCTACACCAAATTGGCCATCGATAAGTGGAAGAAGCTGGTGCCGGACATGAGCCGCATCCTGCCGAAGCTCATGCCGCCGAAGAAGATGACCGCCGACTACGGCAGCCGTCTGCCGAGGATGCTTCAGGAGACCTGCGTCGCGGAGTTCATACATGTGCTGCTGAGCATTCTCGGCTTCGGCGCAGTGTTCATCGTCGGCGGAGCGTGGGGCTGGATAATTTCAATAGTATACTTCCTTGCGGGAAACCTCCCGTACATCATCATACAGCGCTACAACCGACCAAGGCTGCTGCGCCTTGAGGACGGAATGAAGAAGCAGGAGGGGCTGCGTCAGAAATGAAAACGCTTATACTGAGCTGCGACACCGGCGAGGGGCACAACTCCTGCGCCAAGGCTATCAGAGAAGAATTTCTCAGCCGCGGCGAGGAGTGCGAGATATGCGAAGCGCTGCACTTTCTCTCCGATGGCGCGCAGAAGCTGATAACCAGCGGGCACACATTCATGTACCGGCACACGCCGAAGCTCTATCAGTCGGGCTACAGGTTCTCTGAGAACCACCCGGATATGTTCCATGAAAGCTCAAGGCTATACGAAATGTTCGCCAAAGCCGCACTGCCGCTCTATGAGCACATCCGGGACGGCGGGTACGACACGGTCATATGCGTGCACCTCTTCCCCGCGCTGATGGTGACAAAGATACTGGAGCTTTACGATCCGACACTGTGTACGGCTTTCGTCGCAACAGACTACACGTGCAGCCCAAGCGTGGGCGACAGCCGTCTCGGGTGCTGCTTCATCCCGGCTCCCTCCCTTGCCGGGGAGTTTGTCACCGGCGGGATAAGTGCAGAGCT
>OLOX01002078.1_pt1 | contig 17274 bp, 15 predicted proteins | sample 1672091 | NCBI WGS metagenome assembly OLOX01 (sample SAMEA3136644, study PRJEB25190) | human gut metagenome | reverse complement strand
TGGCAGTTGTGACCTATTATGGATTGGCATTTCTTTTCCTGATTGAATTGTAATATCTGACGTGGTGCTTAAATATTTAGAATATATAAAAGCCTGGAAAGAGTTGAGTTTTTATTGGCTTTATTTGGTAACTAGTGTATACTATTTGCATATAACAGCTGCGTTAAGCAGATATAAATACACATAAAAGAAAGGTATAATCATGGACATCGTATTAGGAAATTACAAAGGATTAAAGGCAAACATCCCTTATATTGCATATACAGAGGAGGATGTTAATTCACAGATAGCGACACTTCTTTCAGGAAATCCTATCAGAGAGCAGAAAACAGGCCCGTTAGCGATGGGCGACACGGCAGTAATAGACTACGAGGGCTTTAAGGACGGAGTTGCGTTTGAGGGCGGAAAGGCTGAGAAATATCCTCTGGGAATCGGTTCAGGCTCTTTTATTCCGGGCTTTGAGGAGCAGCTTGTAGGCATGGAAATCGGTGAGGACAGAGACATCAATCTCTCATTCCCTGAGCAGTATCATGCGCCGGAGCTTGCAGGCAAAGCGGTTGTTTTCAAGGTTAAGCTGCACGAGATTTACAATGAGAAGGAAGCAGAGCTGAACGATGAGTTTGCAGCATCTCTCAATTTCCCTGAGGTACAGTCAGTGGAGGATTTAAAGAAATATATCAACGAGTATCTTGAGTACCAGGTAGAGGCAAGAAAGGCTGATGCGGCAAGAGAAAAGCTCTATGACCAGATTCTTGAGAGCAGCTCATGCCTTGTTTCGCCACAGGCAGTAGAGACAGCGGTAAATATGCAGCTTCAGCAGATGGTAGCATCATTTGCACAGCAGGGTGTGGCTATGGAGCAGTATCTTCAGATGACAGGCAAGACTATGGATAGCTTAAAGGATGAACTCAAGCCGGTTGCACAGAAGCAGGTAAAGCTTGAGGCTGTTCTCGATGAAATCATCAGAGTGGAAAATATCACTGTATCTGACGAGGAGATGGATGAGCAGTATGAGCTTATTTCACAGAAGTATGGTCAGCCTGTTGACGTTGTAAAGCAGGTGATTCCAAAGGCACAGCTCAAGCCGGATTTACTTCGTATGAAGGCATCACAGCTCATCATCGATGCGGCTGAGATTATCATGGAAGAAAGCGGAAAATAATGTATAGAATATTTTTGGTTGAGGATGACGAGACCATAGCAAAGCTTGTCAGAAGACATTTGGAAAAATGGGATTATGATGTGCATGTGGTGCAGAAATTTGATGCTGTAATGTCAGAATTTGCATCATTTGATCCGCATCTTGTGCTTATGGATATCGGTCTGCCGTTTTACAATGGGTATCACTGGTGTACGGAAATCAGAAGGGTATCAAAGGTTCCTGTGGTTTTCCTGTCATCCGCTGCTGATAATATGAATATAGTGATGGCAGTCAGTATGGGGGCAGACGACTTTATAGCAAAGCCGTTTGACCTCGATGTGCTGACCGTAAAGATACAGGCTATCATCAGGCGCTGCTATGATTTTGGCGCAAACAACAGTGTTTTGGAGCATAATGGCGCCATGCTCAATATATCTGATGCCACCATAACCTATGACGACAAAAAGCTCGAGCTTACAAAGAATGAGCTCAAAATATTGCAGACACTTTTTGACAACAAAGAAAGGATTGTATCACGCAGCCTTCTAATGGAAAAGCTGTGGGAGAGTGATGCGTATGTGGACGAGAATACACTTTCGGTGAACGTCAACAGGCTGCGTAAAAAGCTGGATTCTATAGGGCTTGAGAGCTTTATTGTCACAAAAAAGGGGCTTGGGTACAGGCTGGGGTGAGAGGTCATGGCAAAAATACAAAACAAACCGCATCTGACAAATTTTATAAAACAAAACTATATATGGATTCTGATGATAGTCACAATGTCATGTATCCATTTGCTTTACATGTACCTGATTGGTGCGCGCAAACAGGATCTGGTGTATGCGGCAGTGCTTGATGCAATACTTCTTCTGATAACAGTTTTGGTTGGATTTTTCAGATATAGCAGCAAGGTAAAAGCTCTAAGCAATGCTTTAAATCGTCCGGTTGAGGAACAGGCACAGCTTCCGGAAGCAACAGATGATGTGGAGATACTTTATCATCGGCTGCTGGAAAATCAAAGTATTGCAAGAAGTGAGTCAGAAAGCGGTGCTGCAATCAGACAATCACAGATGAGAGATTATTACTCTATGTGGGTGCACCAGATAAAGACCCCGATATCGGCTATGAAACTACTGCTTGAGGCAGAGCGGGAGGAGCTTGGGCAGTTTATATGTGATGATGAACAGAGTCAGTGCCATATAGGCGATATGACCGGTGGGAATATCGGTGCTGCCGGATTAAATGCTGCTTTGAAACAACAGGCTGTACTCACAGAGCTGTCAGATAACATGGACTCGTTTGAGGACGAATTGTTCCGCATAGAGGAATATGTCAGTATGGCTTTGCAGTATCAGCGTGTGAGCAGCACCGAAAATGATTTTGTGCTTGAAAAAGTCAGTGTGGATGGTGTCATACGTGATACCATTAAAAAATATGCAAAAATTATGATACGAAGGCATATTGGGATAAATTATTCAGGAACCGGGCAGGAGGTATATACTGACGGAAAATGGCTTGCATTTATGCTGGAACAGATACTTTCAAATGCCATAAAATATACACCGCAGGGTTTTGTTACAATAGAAACTGCAGAGGAAAAAGACCGGTTTTTTATTACAATAAAGGATACCGGAATAGGAATCAAAGCCGAGGATCTGCCACGCGTTTTTGAAAAGGGCTACACAGGCTACAATGGTCATGCCGATAAGAAGGCTACGGGAATTGGGCTTTATCTGTGCAGGCAGATGGCAGACAAGCTGGGGCATACAATTCGCATGGAGTCAGAGATTGGAAAAGGAACTAAGGTGTGGATAGGGTTTGATCTGGATTATGCAGATACGAGAGATTAGGATAAATCGGTGTAATAAGTTTGACTGGAAATTGTATCCAAAATCAGATATAATAATATATTATGAGAAATAAAAGAGTATGTGATTATATAGCGGAAGCTATTCAGAATGAAATTTTATCAGGACGTATGTCATCAGGAGTGCCATTGCGACAGGAAGAGCTTGCGGATAGTCTCGGTTATTCGAGAATACCAATCAGGGAGGCATTGCAGGTACTTGAGTCGCAGGGATTGGCAAAGAGACTGGCAACAAGGCATGTGGTGGTGGCTGATTTTTCGGACGAGGTGATAACGGAAATCTATGAGCTGCTTTCAGAGGTGGAGATAAAACTGTTAAAGGGCATGCTGAAGTCTGGTATATGTTTATGGGATAAAGCGGTCAGTGATAACAGTGAGCAGCCCAATTGCGTACATGAGCCATCTGCTATAAATGAAAAATTGTCTGCAGAGCTGCAGTTTCATGAGACAATTATATCCAATAGTCATAATGAGTATTTTACACATATTCTTGAAAATGGTCTCTGGTGCTATATCAGGTTTGCGGTTGAAGAGACGGCAGCAGGCAGGGAAAATGCGCGAAGACTTGAGCTGTTATCGAAAATAGCAGAGGCATATTCGGATAAGGATATAAAGATTGTCAGAGAACTGTTGGGAGAATATTTTGGAAGTCTTTGTGAGGCTGTTATAGCAGAGAGGGCAGAAAGCAACAGGTAATTGGTGACTTATTTTATACTGAATAATGACAGATGACTCGGAAGCATATAAAATTAAAAGATAACAAGAGGAAAAAGTAATTATGATAGGACTTAAACCGATAAAGATTCCGTCAGCGAAGGAGCGTGTAGCATCGGAGCTGCGCAAGGCAATTTTGTCAAAACAGCTAAAAGAGGGAGAAAATCTTACACTGGAAAGTGTAGCGCAGCAGCTTAATGTATCTATAACTCCCGTGCGTGAGGCTTTTCAGATATTAGCGCATGACGGACTTATCAAGCTAAGACCGAATAAGGGAGCAATAGTACTTGGAATTACAGAGACGTACATAAGGGAGCACTATCAGATTAGAGGCATACTCGAGGGCGCATGTGCAGGTTTTGCTGCTTCACCTGATATCGATATCAGCAAGATAGAGCAGTCATACCTGGATGCAAGGGAGATGACTGCTTCCGGAGATTATAGCAGATATGCGGATTTAAACCGTGAGTTTCATAGTGAAATCTGGGCAGCATCCGGCAATAAAAAGATGGAAAATATGATCGCAGAACTGTGGAACGGACTTTCAATGGGCAACATGGTCACAGAGGAGGAATATGCGGGCATTTCTATAAAGGAGCATGAGGCTATATACGAAGCAATCAAGGCTCATGATGTGCAGCTTGCACAGCGGAGGATGTATGAGCATATCATGCGTAGTCGTGATGATATGCTGACATATTATGTGTAGATGTAAGTTACTAATTTAACACATTACTTGTAATAGATGCACAAATTGAATAGGTGGAATATATATAAATTGCCGAAATTGTCAAAAAGGTATTGACGATTTCGGTTTTTTGTTATATCTTAAACTCAGAAATTGGATACAATATCAAATATCAAATATTAAACGGAGGAGGAAAATGATATGAGTCCAGCAACAATAACACTTTTATTCTTATTGTTTGCCGTTGTGATGTTCGTGTGGGAAAAGATTCCGCTTGGGGTTACATCCATGATAGTATGTGTCGGTCTTGTTATCACAGGAGTACTGGATTGGAAAACAGCTTTTTCAGGATTTACTGACAGCAATGTAATTCTTTTCGTAGCGATGTTTATCGTCGGAGGAGCATTGTTTGAAACCGGTATGGCAAACAAAATTGGAGGAGTGGTCACACACTTCGCCAAAACAGAGAGACAGCTTATCATAGCAATCATGGTGATTGTGGGACTGATGAGCGGAGTACTTTCAAACACAGGAACTGCAGCAGTTCTCATTCCGGTAGTTATCGGAATTGCTGCAAAATCAGGATACTCGAGATCGAGACTTCTTATGCCACTTGTTTTTGCGGCAGCCATGGGTGGAAATTTATCTCTCATCGGTGCACCGGGAAATCTCATAGCACAATCAGCTATGGGAGAGATTGGACTTAGCTTTGGATTTTTCGAGTATGCAAAGGTAGGACTTCCGATACTTATAGCAGGTATTCTGTACTTTGCATTTATAGGATACAAATTCCTGCCTGAAAAGCAGGGCAGTACGGAAAGCTCATATGATGAGCAGAATGATTTTTCAAATGTGCCTAAATGGAAACAGATGATGTCATTGATTATCTTAATCCTTACACTTTTGGGAATGATTTTCGAGGACAAGATTGGCATAAAGCTTTGTGTCATCGGCTGTGTCGGAGCACTTGCCCTTATCATTACAGGCGTTATCAGTGAGAAAAACGCACTTAAATCAATAGATTTGAAAACCATTTTCTTATTTGGTGGAACTCTTTCACTTGCAGCGGCGCTTCAGGAGACCGGGGCAGGCGAAGAAATCGCAACAGCGGTTATCGGTATACTTGGCAAAAATCCATCACCATACGTTCTCACATTCGTAGTGTTCATGCTTTGCTGTGTACTTACGAACTTTATGTCAAATACCGCCACCACAGCACTTTTGGTTCCAATCTGCGTATCAATTGCCACAGAGATTGGAGCTGACCCGAGTGCAGTACTTATGGCATGTGTTATCGGTGGTTCATGTGCATACGCCACACCTATCGGTATGCCTGCCAACACAATGGTCATTACAGCCGGAGGATACACCTTCAAGGATTATGCAAAGGCCGGTATTCCGCTTATAGTAGTGGCGACCATTGTAAGTATGGTCTTACTGCCGATTTTCTATCCGTTCTTCCCATAAGAACGGATGGGAGTGGGTAAACAATAAATTAATATTTAATTATTTACAAGATTTATATTAGGAGGAAAAACTATGTCAAACGAGAAACAGGTAGAACAGCTTACCACCTATATGGCAAATTTTATCGCTCATATAGCAAAAAAATTACCGGATGATGTCATTGCAAAACTGACAGAACTCCGTGACAAAGAGGACAGTCCTCTTTCAAAAACAATCTATGATACAATGTTTAGAAATCAGGAGCTTGCGGTAAAACTTAACCGCCCAAGCTGCCAGGATACAGGAGTACTTCAGTTCTGGGTTAAATGTGGAACAAAATTCCCACTTATTGATGAGCTTGAGGGACTTTTAAAAGAGGCAGTTGTAAAAGCTACATTTGAGGCTCCTCTTCGTCACAACAGTGTTGAGACTTTCGATGAGTACAACACAGGCAAAAACGTTGGAAAAGGAACACCTACAGTATTCTGGGATATCGTGCCAAACAGCGACAAATGCGAGATCTACACATACATGGCAGGAGGTGGATGTACACTTCCGGGAAAAGCTATGGTACTTATGCCTGGAGAGGGCTATGAAGGAGTTACAAAATTCGTAATGGATGTTATGACTACTTATGGTTTAAATGCATGCCCACCTCTCCTGGTAGGTGTAGGTGTAGCAACATCTGTTGAGACAGCAGCACTTTTATCAAAGAAAGCACTCATGCGTCCAATCGGATCTCACAATGAGAACGAGAGAGCCGCAAAGATGGAAAAACTTCTCGAGGATGGTATCAATGCTATCGGACTTGGACCTCAGGGAATGGGCGGAAAATACTCAGTAATGGGTGTAAATATCGAGAACACAGCCCGTCATCCATCTACAATCGGTGTAGCCGTAAACGTAGGCTGCTGGAGCCACAGACGCGGACACATTGTTTTTGATAAGGACCTTAACTATACAATCACAACACATTCGGGGGTGGAATTATAATGGTAGAGAGAATTAATGGAAAAACAATTTTAACAACACCAATCTCAGCAGAGGATCTTAAAGGAATAAAAATCGGAGATATTGTATACTTAAATGGAAGCATGACAACATGCCGTGACGTAGCACACCGACGTCTCGTTGAGGAGGGAAGAGAGCTTCCGGTAGACGTAAGAAACAATGCTATTTTTCATGCGGGACCGATCATCCGTCCACTTGAGAATGACAAATTTGAGATGGTATCTGTTGGACCGACAACAAGTATGCGTATGGAGAAATTCGAGTACGAGTTCGTAAAAGAGACCGGCGTACGTGTTATCATCGGAAAAGGTGGTATGAAAGAGAATACAGAGCGTGCATGTAAAGAGTTCGGTGCCATTCACTGCGTATTCCCGGCAGGAAATGCAGTAGTAGCCGCAACAGAGGTTGAGGAAATCGTCCGCGCAGAGTGGAGAGATCTCGGAATGCCTGAGACACTCTGGAACTGCCGTGTGAAAGAGTTTGGCCCACTTATCGTATCTATAGATGCAGAGGGTAACAACTGGTTCGAGCAGCAGAAAGTTGAGTTCAACAAGAAAAAAGATGCAGCAACAGAGGAAATCTGCAAGCAGGTAGGATTCATCAAATAGTTGCCGGAGCCTGGTATCAAATTTATTTAGAACCCAATTGCCATGAAAGTATTCTGGCAAAATATATACCCGCAGAATGCGGGAGAAAACATAAAAAAATATAATTTTTCGCGCAAAGGCTCTCACATAATTTGACTATTATGTGGGAGCTTTTAGATATATGAAATTAGAATAGTATGATAATCATTTCCATAGGATATTAAAATAAATTACTGCAATAAAAAAGATTATTGCCGGTAACTAAAAAAGAGAGGAATAAATGATAATGAAGCAATTCCTGAGAAAAACAATGAAAAATGTAGCAGCCTACGTGGAACTTTTTCTGTCGGCAGTACTGGTGTTTGTGATAGTGGTGCTTATTATAAAGCTTATAGGGCAGTGCTTTTTCGATATATGGCATGATAAAATTAAACTGGAGTATTACATGGAATATATCATGTCGCTTGCAATCGGCGTGGAGTTTGTGAAAATGCTCTGTACTCATAAGCCGGGCACGATCATAGAGGTGCTTTTGTTTGCGACAGCCAGGCAGATGATCGTGGAGCATCTCAATGTATATGAGACACTTGTCGGAATAGGTGCGATAGCGGCGCTTTTTGCCATCAGAAAATTCCTTTTCTGCAGCTTTGATGAGGCAGACCACATGATATGCCGTGGCAGCCAGACGGTAGCGAGGGCGAATTTTATTTCCGGAACAAATATACCGGAGGAAAAGACAAAGCTGCTTAGAGATGTGATAAGCGAAAAATTGCAGGATGAGGGTAAAAATGTGTCAATCGGAGCCTGTGTGTATTACCAGGATTGTGCGCTCAGAGTTGATAATGTGAAGCAGGGCGTTGTCACAAGAGTTGAGGTAATTAAAAATCTGTAGATAAAAGGAGGATCAGCACATCTGTGCCAATCCTCTTTTTGCTACTCCAGATTAAGTTTCTTTGTCATATTGTATATCGAGCCTGCGACATACACCACTGTGAGAAGCAGCGATACGGCAAGTGCACCGATGACCACTCTGTTCATAGGACCTGTAATCTCCTGTGGGTTTAATACCGTTAAAATATAAGTGATAGATCCCTTTGATGACAGCGGAATAAAAAATGTAAAAATCATCACTATAATATTTGCGACCTGACCGATCACATAAAGTATGATGAAAGTAAGCACAGAGTTAGCATCTTTGCTTCCATTTGCCCTGTAGCCGGTAGTAAGGCTGAAAAACAATATAGAGATCGTGTAGAGCAGGGATATTACTGCAATACTGCCAAACATTACAACAGGACTCATTGTAAATCCGGCATTGGCAAACTCATCAGACATACTTCCTATAATATCTTTAATCCATGCAAAGCCATGGTTCATTATAGAAAATGTTAAAACAGCAACTATCAGATCGAGTATAAAAAGTACAAAAGCTGTCAGGAATTTTGACACATACAGCATCCAGGGCGCTACAGGCAGCGTATTCATGAGGTAGCCTTCGTCTTTTAACAGATTGCGTCTGAAGTAAAGAACTATGATCACTAAGCTGCAGATCAGCATGGCGATTACTGATAGGCTATGCAGTGCCCAGAAAAATACTGATACAAGATCAAATTCAAAGCTATCCAACATTATTTCTGTCAGGGCTGACACAAACACCAGTGCATAAAGTCCGATATGCTCCCTGAATTGCTCCCTAAAATCATATTTAATTAATTTTAACAGCATGCGAACACCTCCCTGAAAAGCTCATCAACACTTTTCTTGTAATTAGTGCGGATATTGTCTACGGAATCGTTTAGGAAAATACCACCATCTCTGATAAATACCACATCATCGAGCACTTTTTCTATATCACTTATTAGATGAGTTGTGATAAGAATTGTTGAATCTTCATTATAGTTTTCGATTATTGTGCGTAAAATATAGTCTCTTGCGGCAGGATCGACACCGCCCATAGGTTCATCGAGCAGATAAAGCTTTGCATCCCTGCTCATTACAAGCACGATCTGTACTTTTTCACGCATACCTTTTGAGAGGCTTTTGATCTTTGCCTGTGGATCAACTCCGAATTTCTCAAGCATGGTATTTGCACGCTCAGGTGAGAAATCAGCATAGAAATCCTTGAAAAATGCAATGATATCACTCACCTTTTTTGACGGATTAAGATATGTCCGCTCAGGAAGATATGATACCATAGCCTTGCTCTTTACTCCGACAGGCTCACCGTCTATCAGTAGCTGCCCCGTGGTTGGCTGCAATACTCCGGCAAGCATCTTTATCAGGGTGCTTTTACCGCTGCCGTTAGGACCAAGGATGCCGATAATTTTTCCACCGGGAAAAGTCACATTCATATTTTCGATAACTTTATGGCTCTTATAGTTTTTGCTTAGACTTTTGATTTCAATACGTTCTGCCATTTACATCACTCCTTTTTTAAACTTTTAAGATAATTTTCATACACCGTAAGGGACTGTTCAGGTGTAAAACCAACCTTTGACATCCCTTCGCAAAACTCACTGCACAGCTTATGTGCCAGATCATTTTTTAGTGAGTCAGCCTGATTTCCCATGTCTGCGACAAATCTGCCTGAGGTACGTCTCGACTCCAGATACCCGTCACGCTCAAGCTCAGATAGAGCCTTTTGCATGGTGTTTGGATTTACACCGGCTGACAATGCCAGCTCTCTTACGGATGGCACTTTGTTACCTGGCTTTAGGCTGCCGTTTGCAATATCCATCTTGAACCGGTCTATGATCTGTAGGTATATGGGCGTTTCGTTGTTAAAATTCCATTCCATCATTTCACCTGCTTTTGTACTACTGTATTATTTGATTAATACAATAATACATGTGAGGCTATTTGTCAACTACAAATTAATTTCTTACAAAAATGTAAGATACGAGGTCGAAATGTAAGCTGATTCGATAGCATACATTCCGGCATTTTGTTATTATAATTACATGAAGCAGCAACAATGTAAGTTGTGAAGCCGATTATGACGTCATATTTAAAATAAATGTAACAAAAATAGAAGTTTAAATAACATTTTGAAATCATCGTAAAGGAGCATTGAAATGGCAATCTTAGAAGTAAGTAACCTCAAAAAAATATACACCACCAGATTTGGCGGCAATCAGGTACAGGCATTGAAAAACATTAATTTCTCTGTAGAGGAAGGTGAGTATGTGGCAATCATGGGAGAGTCCGGCTCAGGAAAGACGACACTTTTAAATATTCTCGCGGCACTTGATAAGCCGACAGCGGGAGAGGTACTCTTAAATGGAAAGAACCTTGTCTCATTGAAGGAAAAGGAGATATCTGCCTTCAGACGTGAGCATCTGGGCTTCGTATTTCAGGATTTTAATCTGCTTGACAATTTTTCACTGAAGGACAATATCTTTTTACCGCTTGTGCTGTCAGGTGTGGACTATAGGGATATGGAAAAAAGGCTTGCACCTATAGCTTCGCTGCTTGGAATTGAAAAGCTGCTTAATAAATATCCATATGAGGTGTCAGGAGGACAGAAGCAAAGGGCAGCAGTGGCACGTGCGATAATAACAAATCCCGAATTAATTTTGGCAGATGAGCCAACAGGAGCACTGGATTCAAAGGCAACAGACAGTCTGCTTAGGCTGTTCAACAGGATAAACGAGGACGGACAGACCATTCTCATGGTGACACACAGCACAAAGGCTGCAAGTCATGCCAACAGGGTGCTTTTCATAAAGGACGGTCAGGTGTTTCATCAGATTTACCGTGGCAATCTTACAAATGACGAGCTCTATGTGAAGATTCAGGACGCACTTATGCTGATTACGACAGGTGGTGAGAAGCATGAATAAAATATATAGCAGGCTGGCATTTACAAATATAAAAAATAATAAGACGCTCTATATGCCTTACATTATATCGGGAATGGTCATGATAGCCATGTTTTATGTGATGATGTTTTTAAACAACTCAAAGGGACTTGGCAAGGTACCGGGTGCGGATGTATTGGTGGATATAATGGGGCTTGGATGCGGAATAATAGCGATTTTTTCATATATATTTCTGTTTTATACAAACAGCTTTATCATCAAAAGGCGCAAGAAAGAGGTAGGAATATACAATATTCTTGGCATGGAAAAACGTCATATCGCGAGAGTTTTGATAATTGAGACACTTACCGTAGCACTCGCAGCAATAGTATCTGGAATTATAGCCGGTATTTTATTTTCTAAGCTGTTGATTATGTTTCTTTATAGAATTATAAATATTAAAGCGCAGATTAATTTCGCTGTATCTACTAGCGCTGTCGTAAATACAATACTTGTTTTTGAAGTGCTGTATTTTCTTACTCTCATCTATAACCTGATGCAGGTGAAGCTTGCTAATCCGATAGAGCTGCTTCGCGGGGGCAATGTCGGTGAGAAAGAGCCGAAGAGCAAATGGCTTATCGCTATAATCGGACTAGGCTGTCTTGCCGGGGGATATTATATTGCGATTACCACAAAGAGCCCTCTTCAGGTGCTTTCACTGTTCTTTGTCGCAGTGTTGCTTGTCATCATCGGAACGTATCTTTTATTTATTTCAGGAAGCATTGTAATACTTAAGGCACTCAGGAAAAACAAGAAGTTTTACTATAATAAAAAGCATTTTGCGGCGGTTTCAGGAATGATTTACAGAATGAAGCAGAATGCGGGCGGACTAGCGAGTATATGCGTGCTTTCCACAATGGTGCTGGTTGTTGTTTCCACAACCGTGAGCATGTATGCGGGCATGGAGGGAGAACTTAAGCAGAGATATCCTTCGGATATCAGTGTATATAGCTGGTATAAGGAAGTGCCGGCTGATGTGAATCTGGATGATGCACTTAAAGAAGCTGCTGCAGATTCGGATAAAATAATAGCTGACTCTGCTTGTAATGTTAAAGACAGCAAAAGCTACACTTATTTTAGCTGGACAGTGTTTAGAGAGGGGACAGAGTTTAAGCCGGTGTTAAGTTACGATAACGATATTTCCCTGTTGTATTTTGTCACAGGAGATGAAATTGATGAGATGGAGACCGGCTTTAAAGAGAGGCTGAATAAAAAAATCCCACAGCTTGATACCGGTTCGGTGGCTGTTTATGGAACAGAAAAGTTTAATGGCGATATAATTAATCTGTTGGGCAAAGAATTTAAAGTAGCTGCGGCAGAAAAAACTGCTGTAAGTAAAGACAGCTATATGTCCTCTATGTATAGTGGTGTGTACTATGTAGTGGTAGACAGCAAGGCAACACTTGCAGAGATATTTAACCTGAACAGCTCGCTGGGAGAGGATAGTGTGCCGACTATGCTCAACAATGAAATTGATTATAATCTGTACGGCAGCAGTGAGGATAAGCTTGCTGTGGCAAAGGCTCTGGATAAGCATTTTGAGGAAAATAATGTAAAATCAGATGTGTCAGGCTTCTATGAGGAAAGCCGTGATGCAAACAGAGAACAGATTTATGTATTGTATGGTGGCCTGTTCTTTATCGGAATATTCCTTGGAACGATGTTTCTTATGGTTACTGTGATGATTATTTTCTATAAGCAGATTTCAGAGGGCTATGATGACAAAGCACGCTATGAGATTATGGAGAAGGTCGGCATGAGCAATGACGAGGTGAAGAAATCCATTACTTCACAGGTGCGTATGGTATTTTTCCTGCCGATTATCCTTGCAGCGTGTCATCTTGTAGCAGCATTTCCTCTGCTTCGCAGACTGCTTGTCATGTTTAATCTGACGGATGTTAAGCTTATTGTGATCTGTATGGTTGCTACGCTTTTTGTGTTTATGGTCATATACTATATTGTTTTCAAGATTACTTCTAGAGCATACTACAGGATTGTGGGAAACCAGATTTAGGGGTTTCATATGAATTATTAATGCGCTATAATAGGACATAGCTATGATGCATAAGAATATAGAGCGAGAGGAATAAGCAGTATGAGTATGACAGAAACAATTAAACTATACGACAGGGATGCATATGCCATAGAGTTTGAGGCAGATATTATATCCTGCGAGCCGAACAAGGCAGATGATAAGCAGTTTGATATAATATTAAATCAGACTTTATTTTTCCCGGAGGAGGGCGGACAGAGCCCGGACATGGGAATACTTGGAGGCTACAGGGTCGTTGATGTGCAGATTAAGAATGGAGTCATTACTCATACGGTGGATATTTCCGCAGGTGATTGCTGTGAGGCAGAAAAGGAAGCTGGTAAGCAAATCACCGGCAATGAATTTGAGCCGAAGAAAGTGGAGCTTGCAGCAGGCGTCCACGTACATGGCAAAATAGACTGGCAGCATCGTTTTTACAATATGCAGCAACACAGTGGAGAGCATATTTTTTCGGGAATTGTCCACCGCAGGTTTGGTTTTGAGAATGTGGGTTTTCATCTGAGTGATTCTGTAGTGACAATGGATTTCAGCGGAGTGATTTCACCGGAGGATATAGCAGATGTGGAGCATGAGGTAAATGTAGCCATTTCAAAAAATATTCCGATAGAGGTGACATATCCGTCAAGGGATGAGCTTGCGCAGATGGAGTACAGAAGCAAAATCGAGATTGAAGGACAGGTCAGAATAGTGACAGTGCCGGGGTATGATGTGTGTGCATGCTGTGCGCCGCATGTGAAGCGCACCGGCGAGATTGGCATGCTTAAGGTTATGAATTATCAGAATTATAAAGGAGGCGTCAGAATCAGCATCCTTTGTGGTTTCAGGGCACTGGAGGCTTTCAGACAAAAGTGCGACATTATCTCAGAGCTCATGGGGATATTTACCACAAATCAGGAGGCTATTGTGGATAACGTCACAAAGCTTAAGGCAGTAAACCAGTCACTTAAGTCAGAGCTTGGTACAGCAAAGTCAGCTCTTTTGGATTATAAAGTTGCAGAGCTTCCTGCTGATACGGACAATGCAGTATTGTTTGAGGACGGCATTGATACGAATACAGCAAGAAATTGCGTCAATGGCCTTGTGGAGAAATATAGTGGCTTTAGTGCATTTTTTACAGGAAATGATGAGGAGGGCTATAGCTTTATTATCGGAAGCAAGAATGCAGACTGCAATGCAGTTGCCACAGCACTGAGGAACAAGCTGGGCGCCAGAGGCGGCGGTAAGCCGGTTATGGTGCAGGGCTCTGTAAAGGCTACCCGCAATAAAATTGAGAGAGTACTTGATGATGTGTTGGAATAGAAATTTCAATTGATGGCTGATGTAGAAATAATAGGATATAACTCCTATTATTTCACAAATTTTTCGATTGCTTCATTCAGATCTTCAAGAGCTTTCTTGTCACCGGTCTCAACGGCATCGACGATACAGTGATTGATGTGATCCTCAAGGATGATCTTTCCTATATTGTTGATCGCTGAGCGGACAGCTGCGATCTGTATGAGGACTTCTGAACAGTCACGTCCATCCTCGACCATATGCTTGATGGACTCCATGTGTCCGATGGCACGGCTCATGCGGTTTAGCACGGCTTTTGTGTTCTCGTGGTGATGAGGATGTGAGTGGTTATGTGTGTGTGTTACTACAGTGCCATCTTCGAGGATGTGAGTATGCGCAGGAAAAGTATTTGAATTTGAAGTATCAGCAGATACTGTATCTAAATTATTAATGTTAGTTTCGTTTGGGTTCATATAATTTTTTCCTTTGTATTTTGTCGGCTATAAGTATTTCAATTATAGCATAATTGAGAAAAATAGAATAGACATGAAAAAATTCCAAAATAAAATAGACATCAACTTCTAAATCAATAGAATTTGATGTCTATTTTTATCCGGTATATTGATCAGCTGCTATAAGTTATTTGTTAGATCTTCTCCAGATATGCATCTTATCAGCTTCTTTGATGAGCTCATCACGGAAATCAGGATGAGCAACTGAGATGATTGCCTCTGCCTTCTGCCATGTAGAAAGACCCTTTACATTTACCATACCATACTCTGTAACGATATAGTGAGTGTTGGCTCTTGTGTCAGTAACGACAGAACCCTCTACAAGAGTAGGACGGATACGTGAGTGAACTACGCCCTGCTTGTCGGTGAAAGTTGAAGAGCAGCAGATAAAGCTCTTTCCACCGTTTGACATATAAGCACCGAGAACGAAATCAAGCTGTCCGCCGGCACCACTGATGTGCTTTGTGCCTGAGCTCTCTGAGCTGATCTGTCCGAAAAGGTCAAGGTCTACACAGTTATTGATTGAGATGAAATTGTCAAGTGCGGCAATATTCTTGATATCATTTGTGTAGCTTACCGGTGCACTCATGAGCTCAGGATTCTCATCGAGGTAATCGTACATCTTCTTGGTTCCGGCACCGAAGCCGTAAGCCTGACGATAACGGTCGATGTTTTTCTTTGCTCCTGTGATTTTTCCGGCCTTTGCGATGTCAACGAATGCGTCAACGTACATCTCTGTGTGGACACCGAGATCCTTGAGGTCTGACTCAGCGATGAGTGAGCCTACTGCGTTTGGCATTCCGCCGATACCGAGCTGGAGACAGGCACCGTTTGGAATCTGGTCAACGATAAGCTCTGCAACCTTCTTGTCTACATCTGTTGCAGGACCACCGGCACCAAGCTCTCCGATTGCAGGGTTGTCACCCTCAACAATGTAAGAAACCTGTGAAATATGTACATTGGCCTCTGAACCGCCGTGACAGCGAGGCATGTTTTCATTGACCTCAACGATGATTTTCTTTGAAGTCTCGCATACAGCACCGAGGTGAGATGCGTTAGGACCAAAGTTGAAGTATCCGTGTGAATCCATCGGTGCAACCTGGAACATAGCGACATCGTCAGGTGTTGTTGAATCTCTATAGTAACGAGGAAGCTCTGAGTAACGGATTGGTGAGTAGAAAGAACAGCCTCTCTTGATAAGCCTTCTCTCATAACCGCCCATGTGCCATGAGTTCCATGTGAAATGCTCGCCGGCATCCTCACGCTCGAAAATGGCAAGTGGCTTAAGCAAAATACCACCACGTACATTGACATCCTTAAGTTCATCTGTTCTTCGGGCAAGTGCCTTGTCGAGTGCATCAGGTGTGCCTGTGCACCAGCCGTAGTCAACCCAGTCGCCTGATTTGACAATCTTTACTGCCTCATCTGCTGAGACAAGTTTCTGCTTGTACTCTTCTAAAAAGCTCATAAAATCCTCCTTAGATACCTAAAATGATAGTAGCAAAATGCTACGTTAAAAAAATCACAAACTCTATAATCTCTATATTATCACTTTAGAGAGGATTTTACAAGTTGGTAAATGTCAGTAGAGACTTTTATATATCGGAATGTTTTGCAGAAATATTTGTGTATTGTAAATATTGCCGGGATTTCATATAATTGAAATGGAATGTCGACAGATAAACTTATTTCTAAAGGCTATAGAATTTCAGATAAACTATATAATCAGATTTTAGCAAGGAATAATGAAGTAATTTAGAAGAGGAACAAACATGGAAAATCATACAATTGTAACACTGAAAAAAGGTGAAGGACGCACTATAAAGGCAGGCGGCGCATGGATTTTTGACAATGAAATAGACACAATCACAGGCACCTTTACGAACGGAGACATTGTTGTGGTGCATGATTTCGACGGATATCCGATGGGGCGCGGCTTCATAAACCAGAATTCAAAAATCCGTATCAGAATGATGACAAGAAAAGCAGACCAGCTGATTGATGACAATTTCCTCAGGATGAGAGTGCAAAATGCCTGGGATTATCGCAAGCAGGTGATGGCAGGAGGCAATGATAATGTGCCTGCAGCAGGTGAAACAGACACTGCCGGTGAGGCTTGTGTG
>OLOX01002070.1_pt1 | contig 17314 bp, 16 predicted proteins | sample 1672091 | NCBI WGS metagenome assembly OLOX01 (sample SAMEA3136644, study PRJEB25190) | human gut metagenome | reverse complement strand
TGAACAGATACCAGTATCGATTGATGGAACGATAGAGATAACTTTTTTCTTTCCATCGAATTCTGAAAGTGATTTTTTCGTCAAATCTGTTGTGGTCAAGTTAAAGTCACGCAAGATATCTCCAACTTGAAGTTGCTTGTCTTCAGCTACTGTAACTGGTTTTCCAATAAATGTTGGCATGTTAGTCCTCCAATACTTTTTTAACTATTGTACTGTAAATATAGGGACAAGCCTAATCATTTGTTTAGAATTTTTCAAACAGTAGTCTAATTTTTTCAGCAATAACTGCATTAATTGCAGGAATAACCTCATCCGCAAAGTTATTTAGGTAGGGATAATCACCAATTTGCACTCCATATATAGCATTTTTGAAAAGAGAAATATCATTTTGATCATTTCCAAAAGCTACAAAGTCTTTACCAAAGTGGTTTAAAACAGTACTAGCCTTGGTCACACCTTTAGGATTAATGTAAAGACACCTTTCGATATCATGATAACTAAGGTCTAAACATTCCAGTTTGTTTAGATTAAAGATAAGGTCTTCACGTATATCTTCATGCTCTACAAGTGGAATAACAACTTTGATGGGCTCATTAAGTTCATGAATAGGCAAAATCCTTGCTTTGTTTAATGGATCAACATTTGAAAGAAAAGGGATTTACTCAGAATTTTGAATAGCATAATTAAAGGTATCATCAATAAAATAAGGGAGATTATAAATATCACAGTAGCTAACAATCGTTCTTAGAGCAGAAGAAGGTATTCTGTATTGTGATACTAAGCGTTCATCTTGAAAAACTTCACCACCGTTTAAGCTAACTACTGTCAGCTTTCTCAATTCTCCTTCTAAAATACTAAGACAGTCTCTGTAAGAGCATGCTGTTATAAAAATAATTTCATGCCCGTATTTTGGTGCAGTTAAAAGAACCTTTTGTAGGTCTTTTGACATGGTCATACCATCAAAACATAGGGTTCCATCCAAATCAAAAACAAATTTCATAGGGATAGTATAACAAAAAACCAACTAAAGAGCTGGCTAAATCATTTTGTATTGAAATACTTAGATTTTATCAAGAGCTAGTTTTAAATCTTCAATCAAATCATCTGCGTTTTCCAAACCAACTGAGATACGAATTTGATTTGGAGTGACACCACAAGCTAGTAAATCAGCTTCTGCCAATTGTTGGTGAGTTGTTGTTGCAGGATGCACCACCAAAGATTTTGCATCAGCAACGTTAGCTAAATCTGAGAAGATTTCAAGATTATCTATAATGGTACGTGCTTCGTCTTGTCCACCTTTAACATGGAAAGTGAAAATAGAACCTGGTCCTTTAGAGAAGTATTTTTGTGCCAAATCATAGTAAGGACTTGATGGTAATCCAGGATAGTTAACTTTTTCAACTTTTGGATGATTTTCCAAAAAGTCTACGATTTTTTTAGTATTTTCGACGTGGCGTTCGACACGAAGTGAAAGTGTTTCAAGTCCTTGCAAGAGCAAGAAAGCATTGAAAGGTGCCAAGGCAGCCCCTGTGTCACGCAAAAGTTGTGTACGAAGGGCAGTTACAAATGCTGCTGGACCAACATCACGCGTATAGCTGATATTGTGGTAAGATGGGTCCTCGTCAACCAACTGTGGGAATTTGCCTGAAGCTTCCCAGTCAAATTTACCAGAATCGACGATAAGACCTCCAATAGTTGTTCCATGTCCACCGATAAACTTAGTTGCAGAATGAAGCACGATATCTACACCATGGGAGATAACATTGATGAGATATGGAGTTCCAAAAGTATTGTCAGCAACCAACGGAATCTTATGACTGTGAGCAATCTCAGCAATTTTTTCAAAATCAGGAATATTGATAAGCGGATTTCCCAAAGACTCAATCAAGACAAGCTTGGTATTATCTTTGATAGCAGCTTCAATTTCTTCAGGATTGTCAACATCCACAAAAGTTGTTGTGACACCATAGCGTGGAAGAGTTTCTTTTAAGAGATTGAATGTCCCACCATAGAGGGTTGTTGCGGCAACAACATGATCGCCAGCATGTGCCAAACCAAGGATAGCATAGGTGATTGCAGCCATACCTGATGCCGTAGCCAGGGCCCCAACACCACCTTCGAGGGCTGCAATACGTTCTTCAAGTACTGCTACTGTTGGATTAGTAATACGTGTGTAGATATTACCAGGCTTTCTAAGGGCAAAGAGATCTTCACCTTCTTGAGCGTCGTCAAAAACATATGAAGTGGTTTGGTAAATTGGAACAGCACGTGATTTTGTTTCCTTGTCAGGTGTTTGTCCAGCGTGTAATTGTAAGGTTTCAAATGAAAATTCTCGTGACATATGGGTGTCCTCCAAAACAAAAGTTGCCTTCATTCTACACCTAGAAAATCTAGCTGTCTAATAGAAATTTTTTATCAATGTGATAGGGAGGGCTTATAAAAAGGACCTTTCGGTCCCTTTCTATTTCTTCACAATAGGTGCTACGCTTGCCAAGACTTTTTTAAGTCCAACTTCTGGAAATTTTATCTTAAGTTCCTGTGTCTTGCCACTTCCAGTTACTTCTAGGACGGTACCATCTCCCCATTTCTTGTGGTGAGCGATATCTCCGATTTTCCAATCTGTAGCTGAGTTTCCAGAGTCTGAAGCCTTACTAAAAGGTAGTCCCCCAGTAGCTTTTGAAAATGGCTGAGCGCCAGTATGTTTTTGCGGCTGTGCATTTGCTTTTCTGGTCTGAAGCGCTTGTTGTAAACTCATGCCCTGACCAAATTGTATCGGCTCTTCCTTTGTAAAACGAACACCAAATGATGAATTGGCTGGACGTGCTAGACCTTGATATTGTAATAAATCATCTGAAATTTCACGTAAGAAACGGCTAGGACGATTATAGCTAGTCTTACCAAAAAGCGTACGCGTATTAGCGTTGGTAAGGAAAAGAATCTCTTCCGCACGAGTGATACCTACGTAAGCCAAACGACGCTCTTCTTCGAGTTCATCTGGCTCTTCTGAAGCACGTGACAAAGGGAAGACTCCTTCTTCCATACCAATTAGGAAGACAACTGGGAATTCAAGCCCTTTGGCGGCGTGGAGGGTCATTAAGGTTACTTCTGCTGCCTCAACCTCACCATCGTCCGTGTCAGCAATCAAAGCCAAATCATTCAAGAAACGGCCTAAACGGTCAATGCCTGTCTCATCTTCAGTTCCATCTGTATTAGTCTCGTCGAAATTCTTTGTTACAGACATGAACTCTTCGATATTTTCAATGCGTGATTGGCTTTCAAGCGTTTGTTGCATGGACAGAGCATCCAGATAACCAGACTTGTCTAAAATAGCTTCTACAGTATCGGTAATGCTTAGCCCATCCAACTGATCACGTAGGTTCAGAATCATGTTAGCGAAATCGTAAACACCTTGAGCTGCTTTCCCTTTAATAGGAGACAACATGATATTAGCTGAAGCATCTAGGAGACTCATGTTTTGCTCATAGGCAAAGTTCCGAAGCTTTTCAAGTGTGCCAGGCCCAACTCCACGTTTAGGTTCATTGACGACACGTTCAAAACTAATGTTATCAGAAGTGTTGGCAATCAAGTTCAAATAAGAAATAACATCACGAATCTCTTTACGGCTGTAGAATTTTGTCCCACCAACCATTGTATATGGAATATTAGACTTGAGCAAGGCTTCCTCAATGGTACGAGACTGAGCATTGGTACGGTAAAGAACAGCGAAGTCTTTGAAATTCTTGACTTTTTCACGGACGATATTATCGATTGTTGAAGCTACGAATACAGCTTCATCACGCTCGTCGTTAGCACGGTAATAAACAATCTGTTCACCTTCATCATTTTGAGTCCAAAGTTTCTTAGGACGGCGGTTGCGGTTGTTCTTGATGACTTCGTTAGCCGCTTGAAGAATTTTCTTGGTTGAACGGTAGTTTTCTTCCAGAAGGACAACCTTAGCTTCAGGATAATCCTTCTCAAAATCAAGAATGTTCTGCATATCAGCTCCACGCCATCCATAGATTGATTGGTCAGCATCACCCACGACACAGATATTCTTAAAGCGTGAAGCTAGGAGTTTTACCAATTGGTATTGAGCATGGTTGGTATCTTGATACTCATCTACGTGAATGTACTGATAACGTTGCTGATAATAAGCGAGGACATCGGGATTTTTGTCAAAGAGACGAAGAGTCATCATAATCAAATCGTCGAAATCCATGGCCTCACTACGACGAAGTTCTTCTTGATAGGCCTTGTAACATTTGGCTACGATTTGCGTATACATGTCACCAGCTTGATGCTCATAAGCTATCTCATCTAAGAGGTCATTTTTGGCGTTAGAAATGGTCCCTAAAATGGCACGTTCATTCCACTTTTTAGGATCTAAATTCAGATTCTTGAGAATACGTTTCATCAAAGTACGTTGTTCTCCTGGATCTACAATAGTAAAGTTTCTGTTGTAGCCAATATGATCCGCTTCACGACGAAGGATTCGTACACACATGCTATGGAAGGTCGCAATCAAGGTTTCTGAAGTTGCGGGATTTAAAGCCACTGCACGTTCACGCATTTCACGGGCAGCCTTATTGGTAAAGGTAATGGCCAAAATATTCCAAGGATTGATCATTTTTTCGTCGATAAGGTAGGCAATGCGATGGGTAAGGACACGAGTCTTACCTGATCCAGCACCAGCCATAATCAAAAGAGGGCCTTCAGTCGTTTGGACTGCTTCGGCTTGTTGATCATTCATACCAGTTAATAATGGGTTCATCATATTCTCCATTCTCAAAAATAAGCTCTACTATTTTATCATTTTTTAGATGAAAATGCAGAGTCTATTCGTAATAGAAAAAAATAATTGAGTGAAAAACTGTTTGTTTTTGCTAGGGTCTCAGCTTAATAAAAAGGATGACATTACGTGCTTTTTGAGAGATTGAAAACTATAGATAACGATAAATTGAAAGCTCAATATTCGGATTTTTTACGTATATAATAAAATTATATGTTGACAGCGTTCGGTTTTTTCGATATGATGGAACCGTAATAAAATAATAACCGAGTGATGTCATCAGGATGACTGGTGATTGACGGACTTCTGGAGAGATCTTGAAACGGCTTATGCTGTAGACAAGACACCGAAGGGGCAAGGGATAAGACCCGAAACTCTCAGGTAAAAGGACAGAAAGCATTGAAAGTTTTTAACTTTCAGTAATAGCTTTGTACTTTCAGAGGTCTGGTTAAGCCAAACCTCTTTTTGACGTCTCGGTCTAAGGAGATTTTAAACGCATGTTAGACTTTTTCACTTCCATCGATGACTTTGTATGGGGACCTCCCCTTCTTGTCCTTCTTGTAGGAACTGGTATCTACCTTACAATCCGTCTTGGACTTTTGCAAATCATTCGTCTGCCTAAAGCCTTTAAACTTATCTTTGCTGAAGATAAAGGAGAGGGTGATATTTCTAGTTTTGCAGCCCTTGCCACAGCACTTGCTGCAACTATTGGTACTGGTAATATTGTTGGTGTTGCGACAGCCATTAAGACTGGTGGGCCTGGTGCTCTTTTCTGGATGTGGATTGCTGCTTTCTTTGGTATGGCAACCAAATATGCTGAAGGTCTCTTAGCCATTAAATTCCGTACGCTTGATGACCAAGGAAATGTCTCTGGTGGACCAATGTATTACATCACACACGGTTTTAGTGGAAAATGGCAAATAATCGCTAAGCCTTTAGCCTACTTCTTCGCTTTTGCTGGCGTTCTTGTCGCATGGTTGGGTATTGGTACCTTCTCGCAAGTTAACTCAATCACATCATCTCTTCAAAACAGCTTTGGTTGGTCACCAAAAATTGTTAGTGTTATCTTAGCTCTTATTACTGCTGCTATCATTTTCGGTGGTATTCAATCTATTTCAAAAGTATCCGAAAAAGTTGTGCCATTTATGGCTGGTCTTTACATCATTGCCGCACTTATTGTCATTTTTGCTAATTTCAATCAGCTGCTCCCTGTGCTTGAGATGGTTTTCCAATCAGCATTTACTGGTAAAGCTGCTGTCGGAGGTTTTGCTGGAGCAACTGTCATGGCTGCTATGCGACTTGGTATTGCGCGTGGGGTATTTTCTAATGAATCAGGTCTTGGTTCTGCCCCTATTGCTGCTGCTGCTGCCAAGACTGAAGAGCCTGTTGAACAAGGTTTGATTTCTATGACAGGTACCTTCATCGATACTATTATCATTTGTACGCTTACTGGACTTGCTATTCTCGTAACTGGACAATGGTCTGGTAGCTTAGAAGGTGCACCAATGACACAAGCGGCCTTCTCTTCTATTTTTGGAACTTTTGGAGAACTTGCTCTAACACTTTCTTTAGTCTTGTTTGCCTTTACGACTATTCTAGGTTGGTCATATTATGGGGAACGTTGTTTCGAATTTATTTTCAAATCTACCAAATTCCTCTCATTTTATCGTCTTATCTTTGTAGTTATGGTCGCTCTTGGTGGCTACCTAACACTTGAGGTTGTTTGGAAAATTGCGGATATCGTAAATGGCTTGATGGCATTGCCTAACTTGATTGCCCTCCTAGTCCTTTCACCAATTATTCTCAAAGAGTCTAAATCATATTTTGAACGTCATAAATAAGGAAAAGAGCTCAGGCTCTTTTTTCTTGCCTTTAAAGGTAACCAATCCTTGCTACTACTGCTCATTTGAGTTACAATGAAATTAAATCATTTTAAAACTTGTAAAGAAAAAAATCCAAAGGAAAAACTATGTCAATTACCAAAGAATTCGATACTATCACTGCTATCTCAACTCCCTTAGGTGAAGGTGCTATCGGTATCGTCCGCTTGTCTGGGACCGATGCTATTGCTATTGCTAATAAGGTTTTCAAAGGTAAAAATCTTGAAACCGTTGATTCTCATACTATCAACTACGGCCATATTGTCGAAAATAATGAAATTATTGATGAAGTCATGGTCAGTGTTATGCGTGCACCAAAAACCTTTACACGTGAGGATGTCGTAGAAATCAATACACATGGTGGTGTCGCAGTTACCAATGAAATCCTTCAACTCCTGATTCGTTCTGGTGCTCGTATGGCCGAACCAGGGGAATTTACCAAACGTGCCTTCTTAAATGGACGGATAGATTTGACCCAGGCTGAAGCTGTCATGGATTTGATTCGTGCCAAAACTGATAAGGCTATGACTGTTGCCGTCTCTCAGTTAGATGGTTCGCTTAAAAATCTCATTAACAACACACGCCAAGAAATCCTTAATACTTTGGCACAAGTCGAAGTCAATATTGATTACCCAGAGTATGATGATGTTGAAGAAGTTACCACAAATCTAGTCCGTGAGAAAACTCAAGAGTTCCAGGCTCTCTTGGAAAATCTTCTTGCAACTGCTAAACGAGGAAAAATCCTACGAGAAGGTCTTTCGACGGCAATCATAGGCCGTCCTAATGTCGGAAAATCTAGCCTTCTCAACAATCTCCTACGTGAGGAGAAAGCCATCGTCACTGATATTGAAGGGACTACCCGTGATGTTATTGAAGAATACGTTAATATCAAGGGTGTTCCTCTTAAGTTAATCGATACCGCTGGTATTCGTGACACAGATGATGTGGTCGAAAAAATTGGTGTTGAGCGTTCTAAAAAAGCTCTTGAAGAGGCTGATTTGGTCCTTCTTGTGCTTAATAGCTCTGAACCACTTACCGACCAAGACCGTACACTGCTTGACATCAGCCAAAATAGCAACCGAATCATTCTCTTAAATAAGACGGACCTTCCACAAGCTATCCAGACTGAAGAGCTTCCTGAGGACCTTATCCCAATTTCAGTCCTCAAAAATGAAAACATTGACAAAATCGAAGATCGTATCAACCAACTCTTCTTTGATAATGCTGGCTTAGTAGAAAAAGATGCTACTTATCTTTCAAATGCACGCCATATCTCACTCATTGAAAAGGCGCTTGAAAGTCTCGAAGCCGTTAATCAAGGTCTTGAATTAGGTATGCCTGTTGACCTATTACAAGTTGATATGACTCGCACATGGGAAATTCTTGGCGAAATTACTGGTGACGCCGCACCGGATGAGCTTATTACTCAACTCTTTAGTCAGTTCTGTCTCGGTAAATAGACATAACTTAATTTATGTAAAAAGATAGATTGCTATCTTTTTATTTTAAATTAAGTTATTACAGAAATATAATTATGTTAAAAATAATAAATTTATACCTTAAAATGATTTTGCCATGCTTTTCGAAAAAGAAAATGCTGTCATGGTACTATCCTATAATTTTGAAAGGTTAATGATGGGCCAACAAACTACTGATACTGATTTTAAACATTTTATAGATTTTGATGATAATCTTCTTTTTTAGACTAACTGAAACTAAAGTTGACAATGGACGACCTGACATTCTTTTTCATTGGCACCCAGAACTTGAAATCTAATACGTCTATGATGGGACTGCTCACTATCACATTGATTATGACTATTTTGATAGTCAGGCTGGAGATATCTTTCTAATTCGTCCTAATGGACTCCATTCTGTCCATCCTATTGCTAATCAGTCGCACCATACTAACACTCTTCATTTTCATTTAGATATGTTAGGACAATCTCTAGTGGATCCTCTTAGTCTCCGTTATCTTCAACCCTTACAAAATTCTAATTTTAAGTTCAAACAATGTTTAAAACCAACTGATGAGGGGTATTCTGAAATTAAGGGAACCCTATTTGCAATTTTTAAGATCATTAGACAAAAAGAGAGACACTACGGGATTTTACTTAAGTCCAAATCGGAGGAACTCATCTACCTTTTCTACTACTATCGTTTGGTAGAGAGAAAGACTTCTGATGATCATTATCGTAAAAATGAAAAAATTCGGGAAATCATTGATTACATCAATAAGCATTATGTCGAGACGCTTACTATTGAACAATTGTCCGAGCTCATGGGGTACAGTAAGACGCATTTTATGACCATATTTAAACAACATACAGGTACCTCTTGCACTGAATTTATTATTATTCAGGATAGACTGAATGCTGCTTGTGAGGAACTCCGTAATAGCGTAAAACCAGTTTTAGAAATTTCTACGAGCGTTGGTTTTAACAACCTTTCAAACTTTAACCGCCAATTTAAGCATTATTATGCTCAAATACCGAGCCAGTACAGGAAGACACATAGCAACAAGAAAACAAATAAGAGTTAACTATTGGTTAACTCTTATTATTTATGCAGAGAAGCTATTTAGTTTTTCTCTTTACCTTTGTGTTTGCCACTAAGTCCAAACATCGTAAGCAACATGCCCAGTCCAAGAAGACCTGCATGTGAAGCTTTATCCCCTGTTGTTGGAAGTTCTTCGGTTTGGCTTGGAGTTTCAGTAACTTTTTCAGTTTCCTTAAGAGTTTCGTTTGAAGTTTAAACGAAGAAGACTTTACCGTTAGGTGTTGTTACTACTTTAGATACCACTGGTTTCGTTTTTTCTGAAACTTTAGAAGCTACAGTTGAGTCAACAGGATTTACTGGATTAACCGTTGTATCTTCTGCATTCTCTTTCTTGTTCAAAGCAGCAAAATCGGCACTTGAAATAGAAATTGTACGTGAATTAGGATTAATAACTGCGTATTTCGTAAGATCTGCATGCGTCAAGTAATCGGCAAAGACTGTATCGAGTGAAGGACCTTCTTCACGAGGACCACCAAGCATTGTGAAGCCATCACCACCAGCAAGCCAAGAAATCGTTTGTTACTAGATAATAAGTTTCAGTAGTGTTGAGTGGTTTATAGACACCAGTTTCTGGATCTAAGATGTCAATTGATAGGATACGTTTTTCAGTTGGAAGAGTTGTGTCATAATATACACGAGCTCCAGCGACTTGAAGGAAGCCACCTGAAGGTTCAAGAAGAGGTTGACCATTTTCGTCAAAAACATTTTTACCACTTTCATTAACTTGGAGAATTGATCCAAGTGATTTCACAAACATATCATAGATGTTTTGTCCAGTTACTTGAATTTGAGCAACAGAGTTACCAAATGGAAGAACGGCAATAATGTCACCTTTAGTAATCGGTTTGTCCTTAGCAATTGTTTCACGAAGACCACCACCGTTAGTTACTGCAAGATTTGATTTGTGTGTAAAGTCAGACTGACCATAATCCAAAAGTGCGTCAGCAACCGCATTACCGAGGTTTGTTTCACGAACACGAACGTCCATACGGTCACCGCTAAGTTTTACAGGACTATTGTCAATGACAACTTTAAAAGATTCTGCCTTGTACTTAGCTTGAATGTCATCAATCATAGCTTTAACAGTAGGGTTAACTTGGTAATTTTTCTTAGCTTCGTCATGTGTAATCACTCCATGTGACAAAACACGGTCAGAATTATAGACAACACGGCCAACATTATTTAGGTGGCTACCTGTTTGATTGTAAGTAACATTATCTCCGTAAGTTGCTGTATGAAGGGTATGTGAGTGCCCATCTAGAACAAGTACACGTTTACCTTTAAGTGGTGCATAATTTGAAAGAGCTTTTGCCAAAGTTGATCCACGCCATTCTACTGGTGTCGTAGTATCAATACCCAAATGAGCAAGAACAATATAAGTTTTGTAATCTTTACCTTCGGCACGAGCGTTTGATTCTACTTGGTCGACAACAGCCTTAACTTCAGTAATAGGATCAGCGAAAGAGACACCAGGAAGGTTGCGTGGGTGTGTTTTAGTAGCTGTTTCAGGTGTCATAACACCAATAACTACTACTTCATCTCCATCAATACCAGGTGTTTTATCAACGATTGTCGATGGTTGGAAAAGACGAACACCGTTGACATAGACGTTAGATGTGATGATTGGGAAATTGATTTGTTTACTCAAACGACGCAATTGATCAAGTCCAAAGTCAAACTCATGGTTACCGACTGTCATGGCATCAAAACCGACCGCATTCATGACAGCAGCCATATCCTCACCCTTGGAACTATTTGAAATTGGAAGACCTTGGAAAGAGTCCCCAGAATCAAAGACAAGGGTTGTTCCTTTAGACCGCGTGTCATTTGCGATACCTGATAAGAGTGCATTGCCAATGACTCCGTTATAGTCACCCTCTACCATACGACCGTGAACGTCGTTAGTGTGAAGAACAGTTACAGTATCATTATTGTCACTTGCGCTAGCGTTTGTCACAACTGCTGGTGTTGCTGGGCTTGCAGCTGCAGTTGCTGTTTCATTGGCCGTAGCAACTGGTGCTACGCTAGTTTCAGCTGTTGAAGTTAGTTGAGCTAGCTAGAGGTGTTGCAGACTCGTTTGACGCAGTTGTTGCTGCAGTAGATGTCATATCGGTAGTTGCCTCTGTGGTTACTACTTCTGTACTTGGTGCTGTAATAGCTGTACTAGTTTCTACTTCGTCAGCCTTAACAGCATTAGCCAAGATGGCTGTTGATACAAGTAGGGTCGATAGGGTCGTTGCAACGATTGTTTTCTTTTTCATCACTAAAAAAAAACTCTCAAAAGAATATCGTTAATTTATATCATAATTATATGTATGTAAGCGGTTGAAATATTAAATAATTCTAAATATTGTGATAAACAGACCAGGATACTTTTCTCGGTCTGTTTTACTCTTAATATACCGTTAAACGTTTTTCGACTTGCCCTTGAAGAAGCTCTAAAATGAAACTAAGTACCCAGTAAATAAAGGTAATTAGAATATACATAGACATGTAGTCATACTCACGCCCACCAATAATTTTTGCGTTTTGGAAAATGTCAGGCACTGTAATCATAGCTGCCAATGAGGAACTCTTAACCATATCGATAATGACATTGCAAGTGGGTGCTACTGCAATACGTAGGGCTTGAGGTAAAATGATGTGATGAATAATTGGCTTTTGAGGAAGTCCTAGAGATTGAGCAGCCTTCCACTGTCCCTTATCTACAGCAGAAATGGATGAACGGAAAATCTCTGCCATATAGGCTGCACTTACGGTAGAAAAACCAATTATGGCACATAGAAGGGTGGGTATCTGAATGCCAACATAAGGCAGGCCAAAGTAAAGAATGAAGAGCACGACCAACATAGGAACCCCACGCATAAATGAAATGTAGATACGGGCTGGATACTTTAACCAAGGCTTTTGAGACATTCGCATAAAGGCAAGGATGATAGCAAAAACATTCCCAACCATAAAGCTTAAAAGCGAGATTCCTAAGGTATAAGGCAGACCTGATAGGACATAAGGAATGCTTTTTAGAATCAGTGAAAAATCAATAATCATAAGTCTATCTTTCTAAACATTTCTTTAGCAAATAAGCGATCCAATTGGATCGCTCATATTATTCAACATCAGAGATATCAATCTCAGTGTAGTCAACTTTTGTTTTCTTTGTAACGTCTTGACCAGCAAAGAATTTCTCAGAAATCTTGGTAAGGGCACCATCTTCCTTCATGTCTTTGATGGCTTTATTAACTTTTTCTTGAAGAGTTTTATTCTTCGATGAGAAAGTAAAGCTTGTTGAGTAAGGGTTACTGTAGATACCATCGTTGATTTTAACAGGGTACTTATCCTTGATAGCGGCTACTGCCATTTTTTGCAAATAGTAATCGTTAACGATAACGTCTGTACGCCCATTTACCAAGTCTTGCATGTACACATCATTGGTAACATTGTCATAAACAACAAGTTCGGCACCCATTTTTTTAGTAATCTTCATGTATTTAGTACTTGTAGCACCCCCTGCTTTTTTACCTTTGAGGTCTTCCCATGAAGAGATTCCTGGGTTATCAGATTCACGAGCCGCCATAGAAGTGAATGAATACTTATATGGTTCAGAACGCAAGAATTTTTTAATGTTGTTATTCTCATCTTCTAGTGAGTAGTTAGCGATATCTACTTGACCACTATTTACAGAAGTAAGCATACCATCGACGCCCATCTCAGTGAAGTCGATCTTTAACTTAAGACGTTTCCCAACTTCTTTAAGAATTTCAACATCGTAACCAGTCAAATTGTTATCATCGTCGTGGTAAGTTTGTGGGTAAAGAGTTCCAGCAGTCGCAACCTTAATACTGCCACGCTTCTCAATCTTTTCCCAGTTCTTGTCAGCTGAACTTTGTGATGAGCAAGCAACCAAAAAGACCGCATCCAAGATTAGGCTGAAAACGGCGAAAAACTCTTTTTCATCTTTATATGTCTCCTTAAAACAAATAATAAAGTTAAGTTAAAAACTTATAATCTTAAACTACACTATTTGAAAGGGTTTTACATAAAATTGAACTTTCTTCCATTTGCTTGGCTAACAGCAGCAAGAGGTCCTCTCTTCCCTTGGCGGATGTCAGTTGAACACCAAGCGATAGTCCATCTGCATTACGATAGATAGGTAAAGAAATTGATGGTTGTCTCGTCAAGTTAGCTCGCTGCGTAAAGGATGTCCAATCTAGGCTATCCGCAAACTTGGTCCAAATAAGTTCCTGTTGCTTTGGCCAATCAAAATAAGCAATCTGTTTGAGTTGATTTTGTAGGCTTTCAGATAGAGCAAACTGTCCATGTTTAGGTGTCACATCCGCAACTGTAGGTGTCAGAAGAATATCGTAAGCCTCATGAAAGACTGCCATCTGATAGCTATACAGGTCCCACTGAGCTAGTATTTTAGAATAAACTTTGGCTGGAATCTTTTGACCCGATTGAAAAATGGCCCAAGTCATTAACTCCATATCTTCAAGTGTCATCGAACGGCCCAAAGCACCTTCTGTACCATCAAACATTGCAGCTGTCTCCACCATGGCTTGTTGCTTGCTAGCGAGTTCCGCCACTTCAATGGCACCGTTAATTGCAGACATCACGGGTGCAAACGACTTCGTATCTGCTGACACATAAAACATGTCAGCATTCCCATATGATTATAATTGAAATCATGTGCATAGTGGAATAGTGAGGATATAAATTCCTCTGCGTCAAACTTTTCTTTTGCCATACTTTTGGACATCCCAACGGGTACGTCATTCCTTTAACTTAAATTCGTTCACCCTCTATTGTACAGATAAATCCACGGTCTGACCACTAATTCGCCCTATTTTATGATATCTTCACGTCAACCTATCGGTTAAGCACGGCTAATATGATATTATTTTGATACTAAATTGGGTAAATAATTTGTATTTTACACCATTTTAGCATAAAATAGAAGGATATTTTTAATAAATATGTTTGTAACGTTGTTAATTCAATAATAACGTATCAAAAATCAACCGGGGGATTTTATGGAAGACAAAGGAAAGACATTTTTCGGGCAACCTTTAGGACTGTCAACACTATTCATGACTGAAATGTGGGAGCGTTTCTCATACTATGGTATGCGCGCCATCTTGCTTTACTATATGTGGTTCCTCATCAGTACTGGTGATCTACACATTACACGAGCAACAGCCGCATCAATCATGGCAATTTACGCTTCAATGGTTTACCTTTCTGGTACGATCGGTGGTTTCGTAGCCGATCGTATCATCGGAGCACGTCCAGCTGTATTCTGGGGTGGTGTTCTCATCATGCTTGGACATATCGTGCTCGCTTTGCCTTTTGGCGCAAGCGCATTGTTTGGGTCAATCATCTTAATTATTATCGGAACTGGTTTCTTGAAGCCAAACGTTTCAACATTGGTTGGGACATTGTATGACGAACATGATCGTCGTCGTGACGCTGGTTTCTCAATCTTTGTGTTTGGTATTAACTTGGGTGCGTTCATTGCACCACTTATTGTTGGTGCTGCACAAGAAGCTGCAGGTTACCACGTGGCCTTCTCATTGGCAGCAATCGGTATGTTTATTGGTTTGCTGGTTTATTACTTCGGTGGTAAGAAAACATTGGATCCGCATTACTTGCGCCCAACTGATCCACTAGCACCAGAAGAAGTTAAGCCATTACTGGTTAAGGTAAGCTTAGCTGTTGCTGGCTTTATTGCAATCATCGTTGTGATGAACCTTGTCGGTTGGAATTCATTACCTGCCTACATCAATCTCTTGACGATTGTTGCGATCGCCATTCCGGTTTTCTATTTTGCTTGGATGATTTCTTCAGTGAAGGTGACGTCAACTGAACATTTGCGTGTTGTGTCTTACATCCCACTTTTCATCGCTGCTGTTTTGTTCTGGGCGATTGAAGAACAAGGCTCAGTTGTGTTGGCAACATTTGCTGCTGAACGTGTTGATTCATCTTGGTTCCCTGTCTCATGGTTCCAATCATTGAACCCACTGTTCATCATGCTTTACACACCATTCTTCGCTTGGCTATGGACTGCCTGGAAGAAAAACCAACCATCATCACCAACAAAGTTTGCCGTTGGTTTGATGTTTGCCGGCTTAAGCTTCTTGCTAATGGCCATTCCTGGTGCTTTGTATGGCACAAGTGGTAAAGTATCACCACTATGGTTAGTTGGTTCATGGGCCCTTGTTATCCTCGGTGAAATGTTAATTTCACCTGTCGGCCTATCCGTCACAACTAAGTTGGCACCAAAAGCCTTTAATTCTCAAATGATGTCAATGTGGTTCTTGTCATCATCGGTAGGTTCTGCTTTGAACGCACAACTGGTGACGTTGTATAACGCCAAATCTGAAGTCGCTTACTTCTCTTACTTCGGATTAGGTTCTGTTGTACTTGGTATTGTTCTCGTCTTCCTATCAAAGCGTATTCAAGGTTTGATGCAAGGTGTTAAATAAATTGCATAAAAAAAGCGCTCATATATTATGAGCGCTTTTTTTATGCTTAATTATTTCACATCGTCGGCTTTGTCAGCAACTTTTTCAGCAGCCTTGTCAACATTTTCATTAACTTCTTTAGCCTTATCAGCAGCTTTATCAGAGAAATCTTCAGCTTCAACTTGACCCGCTCCAGCATTCCGTGTCACATCGTCAGGCAGATTGACAGAACCATGAATCTGGGCATCACTAATATTTTTGAAACCAAACTCAGGAGTGCTAGAACGCCCTAAAATAATGAAGCCCAGTTCTTCAAGCTTCTTGACATAGTTATCCGTTTCTTTAGCATGGTAACTTGTAAATAGGCGAGAACCTGCTGTTGAAGGCTCCCCGGCTTGCTCCTGACCTAAATCCTTCAGGAAAATTGGTACTCCTGAAAAAGGCTTATCAGAAAAATCTCGATTTTCTGCTTCTACCAATGCTTTCTCGTAACGTTGACTGACGATAGCATTGATTTTAGTATTCGTCCTCTACGCTTCACTTATAGTATCCTTTACTAGTTCTCGAGGACTGACCATCTTATTTTGCACGGCTTCAGCCATTGCTGTCACATCTGACCACTCATTTATTGTCATCTCATAATCTCCTGCTTCTATTATCTTCTAAATTATACTAAAAAAAGCGAAACGCCTAAAACGTTCCGCCTTAAATCATAATAATTAGTCTTGCCAAGTTTCTTGGTTTTCTTTGAATTTCTTCAAGAGTCGAAGTCCGTCTGCAGTGATGTAACCTTTAACTTTAGCAACCTTAATCAACTCAGTGTAGTTTGAAAGAGTGACCAATTTCACACCAGCTTCTGCGAAGTTTTTCTCAGCTTTTGGCAATTCGTAAGTGAAGATAGCCACAACACCAATAACATCAGCCCCTTCACGCTCTGCAGCAGCGACAGCATCAAGTACTGACCCACCAGTTGAAATCAAGTCTTCAACAACAACCATTTTTTCGCCTTTAACCACACGGCCTTCGATCTGGTTACCAGCACCGTGATCTTTTGGCTTGCTACGGATGTAAGCAAATGGAAGGTTCATTTTGTCTGCAATGATCGCACCGTGAGGAATACCCGCAGTTGCAGTACCAGCAATTACTTCTACTTCCGGAAACTCTTCTTTAATCTTTTTCACGAACCCATTTTCAATAAGCGTACGTGTTTCAGGATAAGACAAAGTGATACGGTTATCAGTGTAGATTGGTGATTTAATTCCTGATGCCCATGTAAATGGCTCTTCAGGTTTAAGGTAAACCGCTTTGATATCTAGCAAGTCTGAAGCAATTTGTGATGCTAATGTCATAATTATGTTCCTCCGTAAAGCGTTTTCTATAGTTTATTATAACCCAATTCTTTCTATTTTTCTTAAGAAATCAGGTATTTTTGAAAATTTATTGATCGTTCCATTGGGCCTTGATGTCGTGATAAGCTGCCACTGGATCTTCAGCTTGCGTAATTGGGCGACCGACAACAATGTAGTCTGAACCAATTTGATGAGCATCATCAGGTGTCATGACCCGTTTTTGGTCACCAACCGCTGCTCCTGCTGGACGAATACCAGGTGTCAAACAAATGAAGT
>OLOX01002067.1_pt1 | contig 17342 bp, 10 predicted proteins | sample 1672091 | NCBI WGS metagenome assembly OLOX01 (sample SAMEA3136644, study PRJEB25190) | human gut metagenome | reverse complement strand
TGACGCCTATCCCGGGCATCGACGTCAGGACCGTGAGAAGAGGGTGGTCCTCCAGGAGCTTCTCGACCTGGCGGCCGACCTCGCGCCGCCGGTCCCTGATCGTCTTGATGTCGTGGGCGATGGAGGGGATGATGGTCTCGGCCATGAGGGTGCCGGGCACGGTGACGGTCTGCTCGCCGATCGCCTTGAACATGTCGTCGATGATGCGGCCGGCGCGAAGCCCGTTGGACTTGGCCCAGTCCTTCACGTCCTCGATCCCGGCCCGTTTCACGCCCATGGGCCCGCCGTATCGTTCGAGCAGCGCGAGCGTCGCGTCGCGCGTGATTCTCTCGCCCTTGAGCGCGCGTTCGAACGCGGGGTGGGTCTGCAGCAGCAGGCTCCGCAGGCGGTTGACGTGGCGGGTGGATTCGTGGGCGAGGTCCTCGTCGTGGCCGGCGAGCAGCTTCAGGGCGGCGAGGGTCTCGTCATCCGGGCCCGCGTCCCTGAGCGTCTCGGGCAGCTTGAGCGCGGCCCACGCGATCACATGCGCGTCCCTGCGGTCGGTCTTCGCGTCCCCGGGCAGCAGCTGCGCGGTCCTGCGCATGGCCGTGCCGGGAAGGTAGGCAACCGCGATCCCCATGTTCCGCGCCACCGTCAGGGGCAGGGAGCCGATGGTGTTGGGCTGGTCCACGACCAGCAGCACACGGCCATGCTTGGAGAGCTTGCCCAGCATCGTGCGGATGGCCTTCTCGTCCTGTTTCAACGGCTTGTCGTACAGGGTGTTCCCGTCATGGTCGAGGGCGTGCGCGTGGTGCGCGCTCTTGCCCACGTCCAGGCCGACCCACACGTCGATGTCGTCCGGGGTCATCATCGTTCCTCCCGTCATGAAGGTTTTCCGGTCGCCGCGGGCTCGGAGGAGTCCGGACGCCCGCGCCGCACCCACATTACGACGAGACCTGCGCCATGCGCCCCTGAAGCGTCCGTGTAGCCGGCCTGGTTCCTATCAGCGGTCATCGGGCGTCCCCGTTCCCGGCGACAACACCCCCCCGGATCATCGACGACAGGGCAGGAAAGTCATACCGGAACCGGCGACCCGGCCCCGACCATCGGGGCCTACCAAACATGGTAATGGGCTTCAGATTCGGAGCTTTTCCGCTCGGGAGCCGCGGGCGCACCAAACATTCCGGAGAGTGCGCGAGCAGCGAGAGCTTGGCGCGACTCGGCGGAATCGTCACTTCCGGCTGGTACCGGCAGCGAATCCGATTTCCACGTATCGCCCGAACGTCGCGCCATCATCTTCCCCGTCTCCCGCAAAGAGCAGAACAATGACCTACGCGACTTGCTGATTTCGCAGCAGGTACGTCGTATCGACGAACTGGAGCGTCAGGTCGACATGCTCGAGGCCCTGCTGCACGGCAGGCGGCGTAAGGAACAGGCTGCCAATACGTTGCCTGAGGAACAGACGGATACAGCGGCGGACAAGTCGCCGGATACAGACGGGCAACAGCAGTAGCCTGTCTGTATCCAATCAGTGCGCGAAACCACAGGGAACATCAGGTACTTGCCCAACACGCACGCTAAGATAGGCATCGCAATAATCGGCATGGCAATACATGGCAATGAGCAGGTAATCGGCGAGGCGGTGCATGGAGCAGGAACCCAACGAGCAAGAACCTAACGAGGCGACGGAAATCGTAGGCGGCAAAGTAGAGACCGTCGAGGTTTCCAGGCACCCCGAGGCTTCCATACCCGAGACCGATTTGTCTTTGGCTGATATCGAGCGCCGTCGCTCCCATCCGTTGCGTTGGGCGTTGATTATTCTTGCCGTACTGTGCGCCATCATCGCGCCATACTGGTTCGGTCGCTCGCTGGCGGTGAATAATACTGACTCCATTGTGGCCGTGCTCGGGGGAGTGTCTCCGCAAGGTATCGCACTGGTCGGTTGGGTGGCCGTGGTGATCACGTACGTCGGATTGGCGATGGCGGTGGTCGTCTCGCCGTCCTGGCCATGGCTGATCGTGTTCGTGCTCGGGCTGGCCTGTGAGCAGTTCATCGCGGGACTCAGCATGCTCAATCTCAACTTCTGGTATTCCACGTACGTGGTCTACGGCAAGCAGGCCGGTTTGGCGAATGCCGCGAACCTCGGCATTATGGGGGCGGCGATCGGCATCGCCGTATATGCCCTGGTGTTTGTTGGTCTGCTGGTGATTATCCGGAAGACCTCGCCGCTGAACGTACTGACCAAAAGCTGGGCGAGTTTCATTCTGTACTTCGTGATTGAAACCATCGCCCTGCTCGTGGTGTTGTTTGGCGGATTACTCACCACTGTGTGAGCGCACGTGAGTCGCCGTACGTCGCTCAATACTCACCGCTCACTGCTCACCACCGCGCAAACCGTGTGCCCGATGTCTATTTAGAGGTGCAACACCCCCTGTTGGTCCTGCAATTATAGCAGTTCGTCGGCGAATGCCTCGGCGGGCCGGATTCAATTTGTAAGCGCAACGCTTGTGTTCGGGCTGGCTGCCTTCGATTGTAGCTTGGCGATCTCCTCGTCCCATACCTCGTTGGGCGTTTTGTAGCCGAGGAGCTTCATCGGGGTGTCGTTGATCTCACCGACGATCGCGTCGAGGTCCTCCTGGGCCAAGTCCCCGAACCCGGTTCCTTTGGGCAGATAGCGGCGGATCCTGCCGTTCCTGTTCTCGTTGCTGCCACGCTGCCAGGAACTGTACGGGTCGGCGAAGTACGTGAGCATGCCCAGCGCCTCGTCCACCAGCATGTGCAGGCTCGCCTCCGTGCCGTTGTCCCACGTGCGGTCGACGCGCGCGGCCGGCGGGATGTCCTTGAAGATCTCGTATTCGGCCCTGGCCGTGGCGGACGCGCTCTTGTCGTCGACGAGCCGGGCGAACAGCCTGCGGCTCCTGCGCTCCACCTGCGTGTTCATGCAGCGCCTCGACGGCGCGGCGCCGACCACCGTGTCCGACTCGAAATGGCCGAACCCCTTCCTGGATTCGACCGCCTCGGGCCGGTCCGCGATGGGCACGCGCATCGGGATGCGCGGCCCTTTCGCCTTCCTGCCCTTTTTCCTCGTCCGGCGTTTCCTGCCGCGCGCCAGGTACTGGCGCAGGTCCAGCGCCCGCTGCGGCTTGGCGTAGATCCACTGGTAAAGGCACTCGTGGCTGATCCGCATCGACGGGTCGCCGGCGTACCGGGCCTTCAACCGTCCCTCGATCAGTTCCGGGCTCCACCCCCTGCGCAGCGAGTCCAGCACCCAGGCGCGAAGCCGGTCCGAGTCCATGCGACGCGGCTTGCGGGATCCGCGCCGGCGCAGGTCCGCCTTCCTCTGCGCGGCCAGCGCCGAATAGAACGGACCCGAGGTCCACGGCCCGGTCTTCAGCCGTTTCGGCCGGTAGGGACGGTACGACCCGTTCTCGTTGGACGCGAACCACAGGCCGCGCCTCAGCTCGCGTGACACCGTGGACTTGTCCCGGCCGATCCTCTCCGCGGTTCGCCGAATGCTCAGATGCTGTTCGCAATGCAGCTTCTCGATCAGGATCCTCTCCTCGGACGACAGGTGCGAATACTGTTGACCCATGAGTGCAACACCTTCTTAAGTTAGAAACTTCGAACACTTCCAACCTTAGACAAGGTGTTGCACTTCTATTTAGAACCCGGGGCGTAAACACGATTGCCTTCAAAGAAGATGGTCGTGACTGTGCTGGAATCAATGTTCGGTGCTATGAAGCGAAGCGTTGGTTGTGTGTCTAAGCTGGCCGCATTGTTGAATGAGGCTCAACTTCGGGGTGTCGTTTTATCGGCTGTGATGTTATTGTGGCGCGACACGCCAGCTTTATAGGCGATGAGTGGTGGCATCAGATGAGTTCGCTTGTACGTCTCCATTCTTTGTTGAAATATGTTATGCAAAGTGTGTAATTGGCATATGAAACTGTCATATTTGATGTGTTGCGTTGCGTTTATGTGAACTTATTTTCATTGTGCATATCGTTATCAATTTGTTATCAAGGACGGTCGCGAGTGAAATGCGCTCATTTATACAATGGCTGTTGCATGGCTGCCCTTGAGGGACGTTCCTCTGGCATGGCTTTGCAATGAGCCGCGATGTGGTCGTAACCAACGTGGGATTCGATTGTGCGGCGAAGAAAAAATGATGGGGGGGGGGAGTCGCCCTCCATCATTCAGGAAAGGGAACTGAATGGTTTATAACATTCACATATTGCAAACAAGGAAAACCGGTCGTGTGGTTGCTGCTGCGGCTGCATCCGTGCTGTGTTGCATGGGGGCTGTATTTCCAGCGACTATCGGAGTGACTGCGGCGTCGGCCGATGAACCCGTCGAATTGGTCGTCAACGGCGGATTCGAAGACGATCTTAATGGTTGGAAGTCTGGAACGGTGTGGAATAGCTCCGCATCGTCCATTGCCGTCACTGCGGATGATGTGCATGGTGGCAGTGGCGCCTTGAGCGTTACTGATCGTACATCCTCTGATGCTGGTGCAATCCAGTCTCTTGATGGCAAGGTGGAAAAAGGACAGACATATACCGGAAGTATGTGGGTCAAGGCCACGGAAGACGGTGAATTCAATATCACTGTTTGTTCGGGTAATGGTTCCGGATGTGACCAGATTGCGACCGGAACGGCGAAAGCGGGTGAGTGGACACAAATTTCAGGTACTGGAACGTTAGGTGGTAGTGGTGATTTCACCAGTCCCTCGCTGGTGATTGAAAACAAGTATGGCACGAGCAATGCCGACTTCATTGTCGACGACATTTCCGTAACCGGTTCGGATTCTGGTTCCTCATTCGTGCCGCCGACTACGGGTACGGCAACGGCAGCCAAGGCTTTCGGCGACTATTCAAACCCGATTATCGATTATTGGTATGGCGCCGATCCGTGGGCTATGGAATACAACGGACGCGTATATATCTACACTACGGGTGATGGCACTTCTGTGAATGCTGATGGCTCGTTGAATTATGACTATGAATATGACAGTACTGGGCAGATCAAGGACAATTCGTTCGCTCAAGTAAAGACCATCAATGTTCTGTCCAGTGATGACATGGTCAATTGGCGTAATGAGGGTTACATTCGTGTGGCTGGAGAACAGGGGGTGGCCACCTGGGCCAGCAATTCCTGGGCTCCTGCCGTCGCTCATAAGACCATCAACGGTAAAGAGAAGTTCTTCCTGTATTTCGCCAATGGCGGCAGCGGTATCGGTGTGCTGACCTCGGATTCTCCTGTTGGTCCGTGGAAGGACGAAACCGGTGAGCTGTTGATTAAGGGCGGTACTCCTGAATCCGCTGGTGTGGTCTGGCTGTTTGATCCCGCGGTGTTCGTGGATGATGACGGGCAGGGCTACCTGTATTACGGAGGTGGTGTTCCGACAGGCGAGGAAGAACATCCGAACACGGCTCGCGTTATTAAACTGTCCGATGACATGCTGCATACCGAAGGTGAGGTTCAGGCCATAGACGCACCTGCCATGTTTGAGGACTCCGGGATTGCCAAGATAGGTGGTACTTATTACTACTCGTATTGCACTAATTTCAGCCATGACAACGTAATTGATGGTAACACGGTCGGTTACGGCAATATCGCGTATATGACTTCAGACAACCCGATGGGGCCGTTCACTTATCAGGGTGAGATTCTGAAGAATCCGAGCACGTATTTCGGTGTTGGCGGCAACAATCATCACGCGATGGTTCAACTTGGCGACCAGTGGTATATGACCTACCATGCGCAAACGGTGGCAAAGGAATTGATGAACGGCGGTAATCTTGACGCGGCGCATGGCTACCGAAATACTCATCTCGATCCGATTACGGTTAACGAGGATGGTTCCATTGCCGATATTGCAATGACATATGAGGGTCTCTCTTCGGTGAAGAATCTGGACGCGTATCAAGATGGAGGCATTCCAGCTTCCACCATTGCATGGGATTCCGGCATTCAGAACGCATATGACCTGACTTCTGGTGTGCGCGTGGTCGATATGACTACAGACAATTCCGAAGGTCAGAAGCTCAGCAATATTAATAATGGTGAGTGGACGTCTTTGGCGAATGTCGATTTCGGGAATAACGGCGCCTCTTCGCTGACTGTGACTGCAGCTGGCAAAGCCGGAGGCATCCTTGAGATTCGTCTTGATGATCCGGATTCCGAACCTGTGGCTTCTATTTCGATTCCTGCCGGTGATGGATCCGAGTACGCCGATTACACGACCACCCTTGAGGGTGTGACAGGGGTGCATCATGTGGTGTTCTCCTTCAAATCCGATGGTGGTGCGAATGCTCAGGATGAGCTGTACGACATCACTACGTACACTTTCACGGAGTCGCAGGATGAAACTCCTTCGACTCCGGTGGACAAGTCTGATTTGCAGAGCGCAGTGAATGAGAATTCCGGCCTGAACGCTTCCGATTACACGGAAGAGAGCTGGAAGGTGTTTGCTGACGCATTGCAGAAGGCTCAGGCGGTATTGCAGGATGAATCCGCTACTGAACAGCAGGTTCAAGATGCGCTTGCTGCATTGAATAGTGCACGTGCCGGTCTGAAGCTGGCTGATGATTCCACTGATGGCATGGATTTGGCACAAACCGGTTCCTCTGTCTTGCCTGGTGCTGTGATTGTCGCTTGCTTGGCTCTCACTGGTGTGATCGTAGCGCGAGTGCGTCGCGAGATGCGCTAGTTACCTCTTGGTAATGCGGTCATCCCGTAGCGGCAGCCTCGGGATGACCGCACATGAAACCTAGAACTGGTACTTGTTCAAGCGTAAGTTTTGGCAGTGGTAATGTCCATCACTTATCCATATGCGGGAATGTCTTATCGTCATTCATTGCTGATTTGTGCGGGCATGCTATTGGAATACGCACTCGATGTTGAGTGCTTATCATGAAAGGTTAAAAGACTTATGAATTATTTACGACAAAAAATTTCGGCTAGTGCTATCGCGGTGTTGTCGACTTGTGGGTTGATTTTGGCGCCAATGCCGGTCTTTGCGGATGATTCAACGCCATCTTCAACGCCATCGGATGGCAGTTACACCACGACTGATAGCGGTGATGGCACGTATTCCATTCCCATGTTGAACACGGATGTTCCGGATATCAGTGTTATTCGTGTGTCGAAGGACGATCCGAATAACAAAGACGGTCGTGATGTGTATTACATGGTGAGTACCACTATGGAGCTCAGTCCTGGATCTCCAATTATGAAATCCTATGATCTGGTCAATTGGTGGATAGTCACGTACGTGTATGATCGCATTTCTATGAGCGATGCTTCATCCTTGCGCAATGGAGCTAGCTCGTATGGCGAAGGCGAGTGGGCTCCGTCGCTGCGCTATCACAATGGCCGCTTCTACGTGTTATTCAATACGAACAACCTTAATGGCGCTTATATCTACTACACCGATGATATTGAGAATGGTCCTTGGACGAAGATTGCCCTTAATCGGGGATTCCATGATCCGTCATTGTATTTTGATGAGCAAGGGAGTCCTTGGATTATCTCCGGCGTCAACCAATATAGGCTGTCCGATGATTTAACCACGGTGGTGGAGAGCCATGAGAATATCATCTCTGCCGAACAGTTCACTGATGATCTTGGTGAGACTCCTACCGGATTTGAAGGATCTCAGACTTTCAAAATCGGTGATTATTTCTATACTCCAACGATTTACTGGGGCAAAGACGGTCGTACGGTGATGCTGCTGCGCACCACTGATTTGCTTGATGGCTCCAAATACGAAGCCAAAAAGTATTATCTAGGTGCTTTCGCACAAGGTAGCCTTGTTGAAGTCGACAACGGTGATGGCACGACGTCTTGGCATGGATTCTTCTTCCGAGACACATATCCGACCGGACGTATTCCCGGTTTGATTCCTGCAACGTGGGGTGATGACGGATGGCCTGTGTTTGGGGACAATAATCAGGTAAGCGCGTCGGACACCTACGACAAACTGATTGATTTGCCTGCTGATTTGGAGAATCTGGTTCGCCAGCGTTCCCTGGTCAATTCGGACGATTTTGATAATGACGCGCCTCATCAGTCTTATCAGGATCAGGATTGGTGGACTCTGGAGGAGCCTCCTCAGGTTGACGATTCTCTGATTGGAATCGAGCTGGTGGACAATGGCGATTTCGAAAACGGGACTGAATCGTGGACCCCTCAGTGGAATGGTACGCTTACCGCGATTACGGATGGTTCTCTTTCTGGAACCACGAGTCTTGCTGTGACGAATCGTGGCGAATACAATGGCGCTGGCCCGGGTCAATCTATGGATGGAAAATTGCAGCAGGGCGTGACATATCGTGCCAGTGCAACGATTCGATACGACCATGAGATGGACGGCGTCGATTCATCGGCTGTGACTTCCCACCTGTTTTATGTGGCGATTCAATATGCAGACGGCACAATTAATCGTGTGGCCACAGGAACAGTGAAACGTGGGGAGACGACTACTATCACAGGTGAGTTCTCCATCCCATCCGACGCTAATGTGGAAGGTTCCAAACTCATTGTCGAAACCGCGTGGGGTGCGGAAGGCACGTGCATGGATTACGTCATCGACGATATTTCCCTGATCGGTCTTGCTGATGAGAAGGAATATCCGGTCGCCGAAGAATACCAACCCAATGGTTCGAATCTTGATTTGGTATGGGAATGGGGACATAATCCAGATAACCGATATTGGTCTCTCACTGATCGTGAAGGCTGGTTGCGTTTGACCAATGGGCACAAGGTTTCCGCCACGGCCAAATATATGAAAGGCACTTATGGCGACCTGACATATTTTGAAACCGCCCGTAACGTTTTGTCGCAGCGTACCTTTGGCGGATCCATGTCTGTGGAAACCCACATGGATGTCAGTCATATGAAGGATGGAGACACCGCAGGCCTCGCTACATATACCCGTAGTTTTGCCTATGCCGCTGTGCGTCAAGAAAATGGACAGCGAACGTTGGGCGTGGTCAAGCGTGTCTACGACAATGGCGTGAAGGACGCGGACGGTAATATCGTTGACGATACGATTGATCGTGACGCTGAAGAGGCCTTTGTATCGGGCGGCACAGTGACATTGCCAGATGATGCGACCAATGTGTGGATCAAGTCGGACAACACACTGGATAATGCGAGTGGTAAGTTGACGATTCAGTATTGGTACAGTCTGGACGGTAAGCAATGGTCCAAGCTTGGCGACGAGCAGGGGCCGCTGACTTACGATTGGAGCTTGTCGCACTTTAAGGGGTATCGAATCGGCTTGTTCAATTACGCCAAGGAGAATACGGGTGGTTATGTCGATTTTGATTACTATGACTTGAGCGACGTGTTGACTTCTGACGGCAAAGCTGTGGATACGTCTAAGCTGCGTTCGGCCATTGATCAGGCTGACTCTCTGCAGTCTGCGGAATATCCTATGGATGAGTGGGATAAGATGCTCACGCTACTTGATAAGGCAAAGCAGGCGTTGGCATCCGATCCTTCCACGCAAAATGAGGTGGATGCCCCGCAGCGTGCACTGAGTTTGCAGCTCGCGCAATTGGCGGTTGACCGTCAGCCTGGTGATGGCGGAAATCCTGGTGGTGGTGATCAGACCGGTGACGGTAACCAGTCGGGTAACGGCGATCAGACCGGTGATGGCGGCCAGCAACAGTCTTCTACTGCTGATGATAATTCATCTGAACTGTCATCAACTGGTTCGTCCGTAACACCGATGGTGCTGTCTGCAATTGCCCTGATGCTGGCTGGCATCAGTGTCATTCGGATACGCCGCTCTTCGCGCTGAAATATCGCCGCAGCCTGTTGGTTGCAGCGATTGAATGTGCGGAATCAGTGATGTGTCGCAATGGTGGGTTGTGCGAATGCTCGGCAACGTGGATTCGTACAACCCATCCTGTTATGTTGAGACCGCGGCGTGAGACATGGTGGAGCATGACATCGGCGTAGAATGTGCGATTTTGGAAACAAAGGAGCTGGTGTGTGGGCGGCTGGCAGTTTTCATTTCGAATCGACGGCGTTCTCCTGATATCAAGTATGGCTGTGTATCTATGTTGCCGTTATGTGGTGATGTTAGCGGAGTGAGTAATTCGGATATGGTTCGCCCTTATGAACATATGTATGGCTTATGTCGTCCGCCGAAGCATGGTTGCGATTAGCGAAAATCAGGTATTGCGGCGTTATGTCCGGCGCCATGTCATTATCGTATGGCGCACTCACGATACAATACCGTCCTAGCATGGGCGTCGCGGCATGAGACGACGCATTGTGCAGACAGGTGTGGCGTCGAACAACGAACGCGAGGTAAACGTAGATGGCGGTGAATTCCAGCGTGGAGAAACAGCCGGTCGACCAGCAGGCGAGCGGTGAGGTGCAGGCTGAAATCGATACGCGGTCCGATGGTGTTTCGCCCATGCCCAACGACGTTTCCAAACATAACGATGTTTCCAAGCATCCGGTGGCGTCCATTCCCGAATCGACGCTGTCGCTGGCCGATATTGAGCGTAAGCGCTCGCATCCTGCATTGTGGCTGGCTTATGCGCTGCTGGTGATTGCGGCCATTGTGGTGCCGTATTGGTGGGGGCGTGCGATTGCGGTGAACGATACGCAGTGGCTGCTTGATAATTTGAGCGCGCTTGAGCCGCGCGGCGCCGCGTTTGTTGCCTGGACGGTGACGCTGATTGCCGTTTCCGGCCTTGGTCTGCTGGTTGTTGACGCCCATCGGCGCTTGTGGGGCGCGGTTTTTGTGATTGGCTTGGCGGCGGAGCAACTCATTGCCGGCCTGTGCATTCTGAAAATTGATTTTTGGTATGCGACATATGTGGTGTACGGAGAGTCGTCGGCATTGGCGAATGCGGCGAATCTTGGCATTATTCCAGTTGGTATTGGCGTTGCCGTTTTCGCGGTGCTGTGGGTGGGATTGTTGGTGACGATTAAAAAAGAGTCGCCGTTGAATGTGCTGACGCGCAGTTGGGCGTCGTTTATCTTATTTTTTGTGATTGAGACGATTGCTTTGCTTGTTGTGATGTTTGGCGGCCTGCTGACGTTGGTCTGATTCGTGGTGTCTGGTGCTCCTGTATAATTGACCCTTGGCGTATTTCGCCCGCGGATAGAGAGCGCGCCGGCATCGGGCCGGTAGCACCGCGCAGCAATATAAGGAGGATGCCGTGGCACTGACGGCTGAAGAAAAGCAGGAAATCATCGCTAAGTACGCGACCCATGAAGGTGACACCGGCTCTCCGGAGGTCCAGGTGGCTCTGCTGTCCAAGCGTATCGCCGACCTGACCGAGCACCTCAAGGAGCACAAGCATGACCACCACTCCCGTCGTGGTATGCAGCTGATGATCGGTGACCGTCGTCGCCTGCTTGACTACCTCAAGCGCGTTGACATCAACCGTTACCGTTCCCTCATCGAGCGTCTGGGTCTGCGTCGATAATTGAAGACTTCCGCCCGAGTACCTAGGATGGTGCTCGGGCGTTTTACATATCGCCAGCCAACGGCAACAACGGCAAGAGGGTTAGAGGATAGGCCAGTAGGGCGCCGAAACCGGAAACGGTACGCACGCAGGTAGCCAGTAGGTAAGGCCGACGAGAGAACCCGAATGAAGGGGTTGACACGAGGAACGACGGCCAAGGGGCCAGTCGAAACAAGGTATGTGACGTCCGCTGAAGAGGACAGTTGCGGTTCAAGCGAGTCGCCAAACCGCAACACAGTATGTAGGAATAAATAGAAAATTAAAGAAGGAGGAACCCTATGGAGGGTCCCGAAATCAAGGCCGTTGAGGCCGTAATCGACAATGGATCGTTTGGCAAGCGCACGCTGCGCTTCGAGACCGGCCGCCTCGCCCAGCAGGCCGATGGCGCCGTGGCCGCCTACCTCGACGACGATTCCATGATTCTGTCCACCACCACCGCCGGTTCCAGCCCGAAGGAGAACTACGACTTCTTCCCGCTGACCGTCGATGTTGAAGAGAAGATGTACGCTGCCGGCAAGATCCCGGGCTCGTTCTTCCGTCGTGAAGGCCGCCCGAGCTCCGAGGCCATCCTCGCCTGCCGTATCATCGACCGCCCGCTGCGTCCGCTGTTCCCGCACACCCTGCGCAACGAAGTGCAGGTCGTCGAGACCGTGCTCGCCGTGAACCCTGATGACGCTTACGATGTCATCGCCCTGAACGCCGCTTCCGCTTCCACCATGATTTCCGGTCTGCCGTTCGAAGGCCCGGTCTCCGGTGTGCGTCTGGCGCTGATTGATGGCCAGTGGGTTGCCTTCCCGCGTTGGAGCGAGCGTGAGCGCGCCGTGTTCGAGATTGTGGTCGCTGGCCGCGTGATCGAGAACGGTGATGTTGCCATCGCCATGATCGAGGCCGGTGCCGGCAAGAACGCCTGGCACCTCATCTACGACGAGGGTCAGACCAAGCCCGATGAGGAAGTCGTTGCCGGTGGTCTTGAGGCCGCCAAGCCGTTCATCAAGGTGATTTGCGAGGCTCAGGACGAGCTCAAGAAGATCGCCGCCAAGGAGACCAAGGAATTCCAGCTCTTCCCGGAGTACACCGACGAGCTGTACGCCCGCATCGACGAGATCGCTCACAAGGATCTGGACGAGGCCCTCTCCATCGCCGAGAAGCTGCCGCGCCAGGACCGCATCCACGAGATCAAGGAGCACGTGCGCGAGGTGCTCGCGGACGAGTTCACCGATATGGACGATGCCGAGAAGGACAAGGAACTCGGTAACGCCTTCAAGGAACTGCAGCGCCAGATTGTGCGTCGCCGCATCCTGACCGAGGACTACCGCATCGACGGCCGTGGCCTGCGCGACATCCGCACCCTGTCCGCCGAGGTGGACATTGTGCCTCGCGTGCACGGTTCCGCCCTGTTCCAGCGTGGCGAGACCCAGATTCTGGGCGTCACCACGCTGAACATGCTCAAGATGGAGCAGCAGATCGACGCGCTGTCCGGTCCGCAGTCCAAGCGTTACATGCACAACTACGAGATGCCGCCGTACTCCACTGGTGAGACCGGCCGCGTCGGTTCCCCGAAGCGCCGCGAAATCGGCCACGGCGCCCTCGCCGAGAAGGCTCTCGTGCCGGTGCTGCCGAGCCGCGAAGAGTTCCCCTACGCCATCCGACAGGTCTCCGAGGCCATCGGTTCCAACGGTTCCACTTCGATGGGTTCCGTGTGCGCCTCCACGCTGAGCCTTTTGGCTGCCGGCGTGCCGCTGAAGGCTCCGGTTGCCGGCATCGCCATGGGCCTCGTGTCCGGCGACGTTGATGGCAAGCACATCTTCAAGACCCTCACCGATATTCTGGGTGCCGAGGATGCCTTCGGCGACATGGACTTCAAGGTGGCCGGTACTTCCGAGTTCATCACCGCCCTGCAGCTCGACACCAAGCTCGACGGCATCCCCGCCGACATCCTGGCCGCCGCTCTGCAGCAGGCCAAGGAAGCCCGCGCCACGATTCTCGAGGTCATCAACGAGTGCATCGACGGCCCGGCCGAGATGAGCGAGTTCGCTCCGCGCATCATCACCACCTCCGTCCCGGTTGAGAAGATCGGCGAAGTCATCGGCCCGAAGGGCAAGATGATCAACCAGATTCAGGAAGACACCGGCGCTGAAATTGCCATCGAGGATGACGGTACCGTCTTCATCTCCTCCGAGGGTGGCGAGGCTGCTGAGAAGGCCAAGGCCATCATCGACCAGATTGCCAACCCGCACGTGCCCGAGGCCGGCGAAACCTACAACGGCAAGGTCGTCAAGACCACGTCGTTCGGCGCTTTCGTGAACCTCACCCCCGGCACCGACGGCCTGCTGCACATCTCCCAGATCCGCAACCTGGCCAACGGCGAGCGTATTGACGCTGTCGAAGACGTGCTCAAGGAAGGCGACACCGTTGAGGTGATCGTTCAGGGTGTCGATGATCGCGGCAAGATCTCCCTGGCCATTCCTGGTTTCGAGGATCAGGAGAACAACGCCCGCCCGAGCCGTGGCGATCGCGATGACCGCCGTGGCGGCCGTGGCCGTGGTGACCGTGACGATCGCCGTGGCGGCCGTGGCCGTCGCTCCGATCGCGATGACCGTGACTTCGACGATCGTGACGACCGTCCGCGTCGCCGTCGCTCCGATGACTTCGAGGATGATTACGACGACCGTCCGCGTCGCCGTCGCTCCGATGACCGTGACTTCGATCGCGATGATCGCGATGATGATCGTCCGCGTCGCCGTCGTTCTGCCGACCGTGACTTCGACGATCGCGATGACCGTGATGCTCGCGACTCCCGTGACGATGATCGTCCGCGTCGCCGTCGCTCTTCCGATCGCGATGACCGTGGCGATCGTGATGACCGCCGTGGCGGTTCCCGTGGCCGTGGCCGTGGCTCGGACCGTAACCCGCGCTACGCCACCGACGACAACTACGACGACTACCGCGCCGACCGCGAAGAGCGTACTGAGCGCCCGCGTCGCCGCGTCCGTCGCGACTTTGATCCGTTCGAGGACTAAATCCCTCTCACGGATCGGTCGCGGCATAGCCGCTCCCCTCACCTACGGGAAGCCCGTAGGGCTTCCCGCTTAACGGTTCGGCATTCGAGGACTGATCGTTCTCTAGCTTCTCTCGGGTGAGAAGGGCTTGATCGCAAACCAAAAGGCTTCTATACCGTTTCATTCGGTATAGAAGCCTTTTTGGTTTTTCGGCTTCTTCGCGCTGCATATTTCGATGTTGAATAAGGCACTCGTGCTGCCGCCATGTACGTTTAGTTGTCGGTTGACAACTATTCCCATGCATCAAGAATGGCGGATGATCATCGAAGGTACTCATGGGCGTTGATCACTGTGGCAACAACAAAGGCCGGGCCCTTGTGAGAGCCCGGCCTTTATGCCGTATGGCGGCGGATTAATCCTTAAAGGCTAATCCGTTGTCAATCAGCGTTACAGAATCGCCATGCACACGAAGTCCAGAATGAACAGCGCGGCCACAGTCCAGATGATCGGGTGAACCTCCTTGGCCTTGCCCTTGCAGGTCTTCACGATGCAGTACATGATGAAGCCTCCGGCGATGCCGTAGGAGATGGAGTAGGAGAAGGCCATGAACACGGCGGCGAAGAACGCCGGAATGGCTTCGGCGATGTCGTCCCACTTGACTTCCTTCAGGGAAGCGGCCATCATGCAGCCGACGATCACCAGCACGCCGGCGGTTGCGGCGGACGGCACGGCGGAGACGACCGGGGCCAGGAACGCGGACAAGGCGAAGCAGATCGCCACAACCACGGAGGTCAGGCCGGTTCGGCCGCCTGCGGCGATGCCGGCGGAAGACTCGACGTAGGTGGTGGTGTTCGAGGTGCCGCAGATGGCGCCGATGGAGGTGGCGATGGAGTCGGCGAACAGGGCCTTGTCCATCTTGGAGGAGAAGCCGTGGCCGTTCTCCAGAGCCTTCTCGTCTTCAGCGGAGAAGATGCCGGTGCGGCGGCCGGTGCCGATGAAAGTGCCCAGGGTGTCGAACGTATCGGACATGGAGAAGGCGAAGATGGTCACGATGACCAGCGGCAGCTTGGTCGGATCAGAGAACAGTGCCGGGAAGCCCTCGGCGGAGAAGATCGCGCCGAAGGTCTGCGGCAGCTGGGAGAAGGTCTCGCTGATGGACTGCGAGTTGGACCAGGTGGTCACGCCGAACGGGATGCCGATTACGGTGGTGATGGCGATGGCCAGCAGCATGCCGCCCTTAACCTTCATCACGGTGAACACAATGGCCAGTACGAGGCCGATCAGGAAGACCCACAGCACCTTGTCGTTAAAGTTGGCCAGACCCGGGGTAGCCGCAACGGCACCGCCCTTGGCGGCGGCCTTCGGATCGCCGGGAGTGAACTTGATCAGGCCGACGTTCAGCATGCCCACGTAGGCCACGAACAGGCCGATGCCGCCGCCGATGGCGTGTTGCAGGGACTCCGGGATGGCCAGGATGATCATCTTGCGGATCTTGGTGACGGTGATGAGGATGTTGATCAGGCCGCACAGGAACACCATGCACATGGTCTGCTGCCAGCTGAAGCCGAGGCCGAAGCACACGGTGTAGGTGAAGAACGCGTTGAGGCCCATGCCGGCGGCCTGCGCATACGGAACATTGGCGAACAGGCCCATCACGAGCGTGCCGATGATGGCCGCGATGATGGTGGCGAGGAACACGCCGCCCCACGGCATACCGGTCGAAGACAGGATCTGCGGGTTGACGATGATGATGTAGGACATGGCGAAGAACGTGGTCAGGCCGGCCATGATCTCCGTGGAGACGGTGGTGCCGTTCTCCTTGAGATGGAAGAATTTCTCCATTTTCTCTTTTCTCATCTTTCTTGGGTTGGTAGGCGCGTGCCATATGGTGGCGTGCGCCGGCGAGAATCGCGACTCGCCTGGGACATGCGTCCCTGAACAAAGCAAACGTAGCACCTATGTAAGTCATGGAAATTTCGTGCGATTGGTAAGGGGTTGCTTTTACGGCGGCGCGACACGCCGGTCTGGATTAGTCCAAACGGGTCAGTAAATTACCCACTTGTAAACCACAGACCGTTGGTTGGAGCGTGCAAACGCTCACGAAGTTTGGTTCGCCAAGCCAGCGCAGGTTGAAGAACATACGCCCACCAAGGGCTTTCCGCTTAGCGGTCGAATGTTGCTCTGCCTGCGTGCAGGGCTTTTTTATTGCCCTGCGAGGTGTTCCGAATCTCACAGTCAACGGTTGACTAAGGAAGGAACGCCATGAAGAGGCCCGAAAAGGAAGCGGTGGTCGCTCAGCTTACGGACAAGTTCCGTAACGCCGACGCTATCTACCTGACCGAGTACCGCGGGCTTACCGTTCCGCAGATCTCTGAACTGCGCGAAAAGCTAGGCCGCGATACTTCCTACACTGTGGCAAAGAACACGCTCGTTCGCATTGCAGCCAAGGAAGCTGGCATCGAAGGTCTTGATGAACTTCTCGCCGGCCCGACCGCTGTGACCTTCGTGAAGGGTGACTTCATCGAAGCTGCGAAGACCCTGCGTGACTTCGCCAAGACCAACAAGGCACTGATCATCAAGGGCGGCTTCGCTGATGGCACCGTCTACGATGCTGAAGGCGCCAAGAAGCTGGCAGACCTCAAGTCTCGCCCGCAGCTGCTCGCCGAGTTCGCCGGCGACATCAAGGCTACGATGTCCAAGGCCGCGTACCTGTTCAACGCTCTGCCGACCAAGGCCGTGCGTACGATCGATGCGCTGCGCGAGAAGCAGGAAAAGGCTGCCTGATTTCGCTGCGGCTCGCCGCATGAATGAAGCAACCACAAAAAAGAAAAACAATTGTTTTAGGTGACGGCCACCTCTTCAATTCAGT